>Ga0325411_1009748_pt1 | contig 10206 bp, 6 predicted proteins | sample PopdelMetagenome_13_FD_206181 | JGI IMG/M metagenome (GOLD analysis project Ga0325411, IMG submission 206181) | Populus deltoides microbial communities from Bellville, Georgia, United States - Xylem-PdIQD-R4 | ecosystem: Host-associated > Plants > Phyllosphere > Stem > Wood/Secondary xylem...
TATATATATGCATGCCGTAATGAATAAAACATATAGTTTTCTATGTATTTTAAAAGTTTATTTATAAGGATTTTGGTCATAATATCTAAGTTTGTGACATCAGGAAAAAAGATTCATAGAAAAATTATTTATAAGATTTAATATTCTAAAACATATAATAATGATGAATTTAAGAGTTAATTTTAACCTATAAAATATATTTTTCTCTATAAATTAAATAAAAAAATATATAATATTCAATATTTTAATAAAGCCTAAGTTGGTCCTTAATTAAAACAAATATATTATTCACCATAGGACTAATATTCAAAATGAGATCATAAATCTAGAAAATAAAGCTCGCACCTCATATATTTTCTTTTATTTTTTGTAAATTATATAAAAAAATAACAAAAAATTCAACAACAATAATAAAAGCATTAACAAACATCAATAATAAGATCCCTCAGATGAAATATATATATATATATATATATATATATATATATATATATAGACACACACACACATTAAGGACATTTAAGTCATCTACATGAAATCTATTCAACCTCTTGACTGATCTCACTTGCATCTACACCCGATGATAACTAATTACATATACAAGTAAAAGCACTTCTAAAACAAACAATATTAAATATAACAATTTTAACACATTTCACATGAAGGATCACTAATAGCACAAATTATTGGTAAATATCTAGTATTTTTAAAAGGATTAAAAAAAATAAAATCAAAGAATAAACATTTGGTAATACACAGGTAACAAAATTACCTTAGAAAAAAGAGTCCAAGGAGGCTTAATTTCTTCTATTGCACTTCTTGCTTTCATAACTGGAATTATATAGGCTTAAAAAGATGAAAGCCCCCTCATTTTGAAATTCAACAAGGAGTTTCTGTTATTGAATGAGGACTAACTAGTAGTTAGATTTGTAGTTTGTCATTTAGTTACCAACTGTCAATATAAAGTAAAAACATAAGAAAAGGTTAGTACAACGTGTAAAGTGGAATTCATTAACTTTAATCTTTTTTTTTTGTTATAAATATTTTGAGATTCAAAAATCTAAAAAAATCTAGCTTTTTCGATAACTACAAAAAGTGTTATTAATGTCATTATCTCAAAAAATGCATAATAATAAAGTATTCTAGATATTTATGCATATGTATAATTTAGTTTGTGGATTCTAAGATACCTTTGCACTTGTATTAGATACGATCGGATACATAATACTAAAGTTGTCTTTGTTCTTTATTAAATTGGCTCTTAGATACAAAACTTGGTTTTGGAGTTGGGATGCTCACATGTTGATGAAAATGTTTAACTCCCTTGATACTAAAAAGAGAATTATTTTATTTTAGGTATTGAGCATTTATTGTTTTAGATATTAACGGGTAATTAAAGAAGAAAATTTATATTCCAATTGATTAGAGTATTTTTCTTTTCTTTTCTTTTTTATACGTACAAAATTATAGTTTCTCACCATTTTTTTTTGGTTTACAATAATGTGCTTTTTAAAAGCTTGTTTATCTATTTAGATTTGTGTTATGATCATAAAACTCATAAAAAAAGATGGTGTTTTTGTCATGATTTTGGTTCGATTTTTCTTTGATTGTGTTTGAGTTTCATAATCCAATTCCCCCCTAATAAAAATCTTTTTTACTTGAAAAAAATTGTAAAACAGATAAATTAATAAAATCACGCTTTTACTCTGATTTTAAATATTTTTCTCAAATTTTAATTATTTTTCATAGTTTTTAAATATTGTTTTTGGGCAAGGAGGCCAATTTAGGTTAACTTGTCAAACCCACAACCTGGATTATGGACTCAATTAACTTTAATAACCTTTTTCTTGAAATTTATTTTTTATTTTGATAGAAAAATTTTATGTTTACAATAAAAAACTGAATAAAATAATAATAATAATAATGATGAGTTGCACAAAAAAAAATGCTTTCTAATCTAAAAAAATATTTTTATAATCTCATTCCAAACAAAAGTACAAATTGAATAGTATTAAATGAAATAATATCTATATATATAATTAATTAGTTTAGAAATATAATAAAATAATATATCAAATATATTTTCAATTAATAATTTTTTAAACGATAACATATGAAGTCTTTAGAAAATTAGAAAAAATCCAGGCTAGGCGCATTGACTTGGGTGTCCCAACATTTGGACCTTTAAAAATAAGCCAAAGCATATGAGCATAGTAGCTCAGGCCAACGGGTTTGGGTTTTCCCTTTTCTTTTCCATATTAGACGAATGACACATCGTTCACCTAATTTTTTTAAAAGAATAAGATGATACATGATCTATTGTGATAGACGATACATTGTCTCTGGTTCATTTCTAGGTACTTCAGCTGGCAAGAAAGTCAAGCTATCAACTTCTTGAATAAAAAAACCTATTTTCCAACAATTTTTTCACCTGAAAATACTTAATAAATACTCAAGAGGCCTTTTAAAAACCTATTCGTGGTCTTAAATTTGAAAAATATTGATCCCATAATGTAAAATCAACCTAAATTCAAAAACTTCTTGAGCTCCAATCTATTTTTTTAAGCAAGATGGAGGTCAAAGAACATCTAAATGTAACTTTTCTTCTTGAAAGGAACTCGTTGATACTACAAACGATTTTTTTATAGCTAAAAAGGACTAACTAACAACTTTCTCTCTTCTTCACTATTTTCTAGTGACTCTCTCTTTTCTCTCTCAAATCAAGGCAAAGATGTGAACATAATAAAGTCTTGGCTATAACATTTGATCTCTAAACTAAAAGGACTAAAAAGGAACTTTAAAAATTTCTAAGGCTAAATTTAGCAAAAAATGGATCGATTTTATTTTTATTTTTATAATAGGCTGCCATTTTTCTTCTTCTTGAATTTTGGTCCCCTACATTTTAATCTCATGTAAACAATAAAAATAAATAGATTTTCACAAAATTGAGAAAAAACTCATCTGTAGAACTTTTTATAGGATTACGATAGCCCTACAAAAAGCGAGAAGGAGCAAATTATAAATATCAACTCCTAATAAATACAATGTTAAAAGACAAAATAAAAAGAATTAACAAAAAAAGAGGGAAAAAAAAAGAATATCACCATGTGAATCCACAATGATCTCATCAATAGTAAATTCATGAACTCTTTTACATTTTTGTTAATATATTTTTGCAATAATGTGGTGGTGGTTGAGGTGGTAATAATGGTAAAAATAGTTAATATAAAATGAATAAAAGTAATGTCATTTTAAAAAATTCATCCCTGGTCTTTATTTTTACTTAACAAAAAGATCACAAATCTCAAATCTAAAAATAAAAACTCCCCGAGCCAAAAACAAAATTCAAAAAATCCCAAAACTTTTCCCTCCCTAAAAATTTCTTACCCCATCCTCCACCATGTTAATACTTAACTTCTTAATCCCTTAATGCTAAGAAAATTAATAAAAATAATATATCATTTAAAAAAATTCACCTCATTCCTTATTTTTACTTGACAAAAGATCACAAATCCCAAATCTCAAAACAATAACTCCTGGAGCCAAAAACAAAATCACAAATCCCCAAACTCCTCCCTCCCTAACAATTTCTTGCCCCATCCTTTATTATATTCATACTTAACTCTTTAATCCTTTAATTTTCTACCTCCTCCCATAAAAAAAAAATATTGTTAAAAAGGGGTTAAATGTTGTTAATATTTTATCCTCTTTAACCTAAATTAGACACAACCTTGAGATTAGAGTTGGTTTTGGTATAAGATAAAAACAAATTAGAAAAAATATCAAAGATAAAAGATTTAGTTAAAGGTGTGTCTGATTTTGGATTAAAAAATGTTAAATGTTAAGGGTCAATATTTAATTTCTTTAACCTTGTTTAAGAAGTTTTTTGAGTAGGGGAAAAAGTTTTTTGACGTTAAATGTTAAGGCATGTTTGGTCAGGCACCACTAGCCAAATGATCACTCTTTTATCTTGCTTAACCTTTTTTTTTCGTCATTTACAAGCCTTCTCATAAGTATATTACATTGCACAGATGGCTTTGCAAATAGAAATGCTTGCTTGTTGAATAATTAAGGTATGTTAAGTGAGGGAAGTGAAAGTTTTTGGGGTTTGAAACTTGTACAAACATATCATTATCATTATTAAGATTCAAACCCGAGACTGTTTAGTCATTAAGATTCTAATATCATGTTACAAAACAATTTTAACTCGAAAATTTAAACTGTTAGGTGGACTCCGATAATAATTTTATATTATTCTCTAACATGTTTTTCATACTTTTAATTTATATGGTTTGCAAATAAGGAAAATTTCATATATCACTATTTTCTTTCATAGATAGATGGCTGTTACAGAAATTTATTTTTATGTAGAGTTTATACATCTCTACGTACCTAATGACATGAAAGTTTGAAACAAAGTCTCACTAGACCAAGACCTCACAACTAATCATGCTACCTAGGTAACCTCTCATTACTCAACTGGGTCTTGTCTACATAAGGAGATGGATTAGTTGTTGTTGGATTTTGGAAGGAAGGAGGCAATCTGGGCTATAGTCATTGGCTTCGCAACACAGTAGTCCAGGCCTGCTTCCATGAAATCTTTGTGGATAGATTCAGAAGTATGAGATGTGACGCCAACAATAATGCTCTTCACACCCATTGCTCGAAGCTCCCTTGTCGCCTATTATATATGGTGGTTTGTAAATCATTAAACTAAGTACTAAATAAATAAACAAAAAGCATATATAATATAATCGTAATTGAGTTTACTTATATGAATAATCAAAATAAATTGATTTAAAAACTCCTCATTTTCACCTTTCTTAATTCATAAAAAATAGCTTTATATTTTCAATTTGGTCATGTGATCACCAATTATTAAAATTAAAAACTTATATCTTCACTACTTGAATTATTTTCACCAACCCCACTTTTCTCATTGAAAAATCTTTTTTTTTAATAATTCAATTGTATTTAATTTGCTGAAATTGAATATGTATTTATAAATATAATAAATGAGAAATTACCCTTATCATCCTATAATTTAGTTGTTTTCATACTTACCATTTGAGTTTTTAAAAATTATAGTTTGCATCTTAAATGTTGTTATGCACATAACAATTTATATCCTAGACTATTCTATAGTTTAGTTTATTCTACACTCACCAAGGATATAAACTGTAATTTTATAAAACTCAGAAGAAAAGTGTAAAAATGAGTAAACTATAGAATGTTCATGGTTGTATTTTCTATAATAAATTGGCCAAAATAATATCAATAAGGTTTGATTGATGAAAATAGAATGCAAATAATGGATTGAGACTTAATAAATTACATTATTATACAATTGCAATAATTGTTATTATTTTGATGGAAACATATATTTTTATAGTATATAAACAATTTTTAATTTATAAAGCGAGTTAAGTTCAATTTCACAAGAACATACCGTGGGACCATTCATGATGGGCATTTCCATATCCATTAAAATAAGATCAAAGGAAGCTCCATTGATATGAAGATCAACAGCTTCTTTTCCATTTTTGGCTTCTTGAACTTTCAGCCCAAGACCTGTCACAAGCATCCTATGGACCATTCGAATGACAGTATCATCATCGACAACAAGCACAGAAAAACTGTTTTTACCACCATTATCGTTCTCTGCTCCACCAGCCATTACTTTGTTTCTTATTATTGAACTTTGCAAGCTACACATACCTGTTTCAAAAACCATTTTCATGTTTTTCTTCTTTTATTGATATAAAATTTATTGATGTATCAGAAATTTATTGTGAGTAACCATAAGCAAAATAAATATGAAAGCTAGCCACAAGCAATACATAGCAGTAAACATCAAATTAGTATTATAAAACCCACCCAACTTGACGAATCAAATTAATGATCCGCTAGTCCATGACCTGGTCTAGATTGGGTTTCATATTGAATTGTATTGGAGTTGACTCAGTCAAATAAGATCAACACGTAATCTAGATTGACTTTTATAACACTTTCAAAATGACGTCGTTCCAAGATGTTTTTAAATGACATCGTTTTGGATTGATTGGGATCAACTTGGACTGACTCACTATTTAATCCGCTCAACCCATGATCTGAGCAAGGTTTTATAACCATGCTTCAAAAAAAAAAAAAATGGTGTCTTTGCTTCAAATAAGTAACCTAATTTTTCTTACTTGCTATCTCAATTTCATCATTGAAATATATAATGTCTTCTACCGTACCTTTTATATCTTAGACTCTTCATTTGTTGAAAAAATAAAAATCTATTCATAATGGAGCTATTATTGAAAAAACCAAAAAACAAAACATATAAAAGTATAAGATTATATTTTATTCCTTTTTAAGCAAAACTAGTTATATATATATATCAATTTTGATGACGTGCCATAATGAATAAAACATAGATTTCTCTATGTATTCTAAAAGGTTATTTATTAGGATTTTGGTCATAATATCTACGTTTATGACATAAGAAAAAAAGATTCATAGAAAAATTATTTATAAGATTTAATATTCTAAAACATATATTAATTATGAATTTACAAGTTAATTTTAACCTATAAAATAAAATTTTCTCTGCAAAATAAACAAAAATATATATAATATTCCATATTTTAATAAAGCCAAAGTTGGTCCGTAATGAAAACATATATATTATTCACCATATGACTAATATTCAAAATAAGACCATAAATCTAGAAAATAAAGCTCACACATCATACCTTTTCTTTTATTGTTTTTTTGTATATTATATAAAAAAACATTAAAAAAGAATACAACAACAACAATAATAAAAAAAATTAACATACAACAATAATAAGATTGCTCAAATGCAATATTTAATCTTTTAACATGAAAAACATTCAAGTCACCTACATAAAATATATCTAAACTCCTAACTAATATCACTCGCATCCACACCCGATAATAGCTAATTAAATATATAAGTAAAAGCATTTCTAAAACAAACAATATTAAATACAACAATTTTAACACATTTCATTGAATGATCACTGATAACATAAATTATAAGTTAATATCTAATATTTTGAAAAGGATTAAAAAAAATCAAAGACTAAACATTTGATGACACTCAGGTAACAAAATTACCTAAAAAAGAGTCCAAAGAGGATTGATTTCTTCTGTGCCACTTCTTGCTTTCATAACTGGGATTATATAGGTTTATAAAGGTGATAGCCCTCTCATTTTGAAATTCAAAAAGGAGTTTTTGAGATTGAATAAAGACTAATTACTAGTCAGATTCACAGTTTCTCACTTAGTTACCAGTTGGCAATACAAGGTAAAAAGAAATGAAAAGGTTACTGCAACGTGTAAAGTGGAATTCATAAACTTAAAATTTTTCTTTTGTTATAAATATTTTGAGATTCAAAAATCTAAAAAAAATCTAGCTTTTTCTACAACTACAAAAGGTGTTATTAATGTCATTATCTCAAAAGATGCATATTAATGAAGTTTTCTAGCTATTTATGAATATGCATAATCTAGTTTGTGGATTCTAGCATACCTTTTACAGTTGTATTAGATATGATGAGATATAGGATACTAAAGTTGTTTTTGTTCTTTACCAAATTGGCTCTTAGATACAAAATTAGGTTTTGCGGTTGAGGTGCTCACACGTTGATGAAAATGTTTAACTTCCTTGAAACCAAAAAGAGAAGTATTTTGTTTTATGTATTGATTGTTTTAATATGCATGCATGCATGTATGTATGTATGTATATGTGCGTGTATGTATATATTTCTAGTCAACAAATTAATTATTTTATTTTTTTACTATCCATTTAAAATAAAAAAAACAAGAAACAATTATTAAAAAAAATATGAAAAAGAGTTATGATATCAAATATACCTTTAAGTTCGAGCATTTATTGTTTTAAATATTATTAGGTAATTGAATAAGAGAATTTATATTATAATTGATTGTTTTTTTTAGGTATAAAATTATAGTTTGTCACCATTTCTTTTTCTTTATGGTTTACATTAATGTGCTCCTTCAAAGTTTGTTTATCTATTTAGATTTGTGTTATAATCATAAGACTCATCAAAAGGAAAGGTGTTTTTGTCATGAATTTTGTTTGATTATTCTTTGATTGTGTTTGGTTTCTCAATCCAATGCCCCCTAATAATTTTTTTCTTGAAATTTTTTTAAAAAATCCTCTTTTAACTCTAATTTCGATAATTTTCTCAAATTTTAATTATTTTTCATAGTTTTTGAATATTTTATTAGGAAAGCAAGCATAATAAATAAATAATAAGAAATGTACAAATAGGGGTGAAATTGAAAGATATAATAAGAAAAAAGGAGTGATTGGCCAAAAAGAACAAAATAAACATCCAAAGACTAAACTGAAAAAAATAGAGGAATGAGAGAGATGTGAAAATATGTAATTAGGAACTAAATTGAAACAATACTTGAGAAATAGGAGCAATTGGTCAAGAAAATAAAAAATTCAAAGACTAAATTAGAAAAGGCAATGAAATTGAATGATTAATTTAAAATAACTAAAACTCATCATTTTAAGTAGAAAGACTCTATTTGACAAGTAAAAGAAACAATATTGTTTTGGAAAATAAATAAAATACACCAAAATGATGTCGTTTTGGTGCATGCACCACCAACCATACTCTTCAATCTTTTTTTATAGAAACCACCCTCTACCACCTTTAAAGCATTGCACTTTATCCTCTTGTCCATGTTTCCTAACACAACAAAAACACCATACACCCTTCCCTGACATCTTCTCTCTCACCACCCTTCACCCTATATCAAAAAGACCCATGAAACTAATGTAAGATGAGACTTAAGTAGGCCACCCAATCAAGCTTTTTTGAAAACCATGTAGCACTAACATCACCACCCTCTCAACCACCACTAACAATTGTAGTAACCATTCCTTGCCTGTAACCACCCTTGAGGCAAATCCAATCTATTTTCCTTCTTTTCTTCTTCTTCCCATAGGTTGCACAAGTTTATCGTTCAAAAATAAAAACAATGCACATGTTACTATTAATGCATTGTCACTACTTATTCATGCATTTTATTTTATTTTTATCAACTTCACATCCGCGTGAGCTTTGTTTTGTAAAACAGTGCCTTTTCCTTTTCACGTATGCATATGTGTGTAAAAATTCATTTTCAAAAGAAGGTTATTACTCAAAATGCAAAATAATATACATTTCACTATCCATACATGGTCACTATTAATTCATACATTTTTTTTCTTTTTATCAGCTTTGTATTCACGTTAATTTCATTTTTTTTAAATTGTGTTTTCATATTTTATTTATGATAATGTGTAAATACTTATTTTAAAAAAATATAAAAATAATGTTGACGAGTTTTCGTTAAGTTAGTGCCATATTTTCATTAAGCATGGATTTTAACAGTTAGGTCAACATGTCTCATAGTTTTTAGAGACTAACATAGGCCTTGTGCAAATGTTCTTAACCTTAAAATAAGTGCAATAATGAGTTGATGAGTTTTTATTGACTTAATGTCATGTTTTGATAAAACTTGAGTTTTACTAGTTAAGTTAACATGTCTTTTAGTTTTCATGGACTAAATTAGGTCTAGCACAATATTTTCAATCTTAAGACAAATTCAATAATGAGATGACAAGTTTTCCTAAAACTAGGGACCAACGTAGGTTTAATACAATACTAGTTTCATCTTATTTACAAGAATTTGTTGAGTTGTGAGACTCTTGATCCATGGCATGATGCAATGATCATCCATCAATAATAAATAACTTGCGAATAAGTTCATAAAATAATAAGATATTTAATGAAATACATGAAATGAATTTAGAAAAACTCATAGCTAATATAACCTTTTCTTTGAAAGGATGTGATAAGGATGATTTTTTATCTTTTCTTAATCAATATTTTACTTGAATCTCTAGAACCGATTAATACTTTAGAATTTGTAGTCTTCTTAAAGAGGTGAATCTGATTTTTTTTCAAAATATCTTCAATGGCCATTTTAGAGTCTCTCTCGCGTTGCATGTAGCGACATTTGGTATGAAGCAAAAATTCTGAAGAAAAAAAATATTAAGTAAGATTTAAAGGTGAAGTGTTAAAAGGTTTGGCACATGTTGGAAATATTATGGATAATAATGGCTCCTAATAATTGTTAAATAAAGTTTAGATTAATATAATTCTAAAAATA
>Ga0325411_1009751_pt1 | contig 10203 bp, 2 predicted proteins | sample PopdelMetagenome_13_FD_206181 | JGI IMG/M metagenome (GOLD analysis project Ga0325411, IMG submission 206181) | Populus deltoides microbial communities from Bellville, Georgia, United States - Xylem-PdIQD-R4 | ecosystem: Host-associated > Plants > Phyllosphere > Stem > Wood/Secondary xylem...
TCGCCTCAAATTTATTGTGGTGTACCTTGTTGGAATTAGCGTTCTGAATTCTTCAATTATTAGGCCACCATTTGGTCCTTTGCATCTAAATTTTGGTGAAAGAACAAGTGCCACCATTTAGATTTAAAAAAAAAACATATTATTAGCACAACATATTAAAAATATTAACAAAATAGCACGGTTTAACAAATAATTATTAAAAAAGTATAATTTTAATATGACGTGTTTTTTATCATCACTTTAATAGAATTAAGTGTGATGTCCAATGATGATTTATTTATTCTAAATTAATTTTTGAATAATAAAAATGATTAATTTATAATAAATTTAATTTTTTAAAAAAATATTTACCTGTAATAAATTAATGAGTTAAGAAATTTCATTATCTTTCAAGAAAAACATCCATTAACAATTCATTATTATAGGTTGATCTAATATCATACAACCCTTAATACATAACTAAAATTTCAAGAAAAATAATAATTATAGAGTTGTTTATTTAAAAAAAACAGATTGAAAATATTTTGCACTCAATAAAGAGTCATGCATAAATTAATTTCATTATCTTTTTGGTTAAATTTTTAGGATAAAGCCCATAAACAATGAATTTATTCATGGATAATTAATACATAACAAAGTTGAGTATTAAAACTATAAACATAAAACATAACAAATTATAAACATTTGAAAACATAACAAATCAAGAACAACATTAACACATTTTAATACCAAACATTATATTTCTTGTATAGTGTTGGACAATCCGCTCTTGTTGTATCTCAATCCATTCACAGTTCAATCTTCATGAGATTTAAATGAACTTTATTTTACTTTATTGGGTTCTATATATATGGATATTCTTGGTACAATATGATGGTGCATACTTTGAACCGTTTTGGGATAATATAATTTTGATAAATTTAAATTGATCATCCTTATTCAAGTAGAGTATTGTATGATATGATGGTTCAAATTGATAATTCTTATTCAAGTAGAATATTGTATAATGTGATGGTTCAAATTGATAATTTAAATGTATTTTTTAAAAAAATTAAAATTTATTTTTTTAATTTTAATTTTATATGTTTAAATATATCAAAAATAAATTTTAAAAATTAAAAAATATTATTATAATATATTTTAAAAGAAAGGAGCTCAACCACTCCTGTACACTGAATGTCCAATGTTAGCTTGACGCCCCCCATCATAACTTCATGCATGTATCTTTCACGAGTCTAATTTTGAGTATATCTAGAGAGCATATATCATGGGCCCCACCACTCCTAAAGTAACTCGGAATTGAACTTGATACCGGTGGGTTCCGCCGATGGGAATACCGAAACCACGTGGATTGCTTTGCTCTTAGGAACGCCATTTAACAGGCAAACATAACATATTGAAATATAAAAATTATTTTATTTATTTGTTATTCTTAATATTTATCTGTTTTTTTAATCACCTTTTTTTTTATAAGAAATTGTCTCTCAAGATTCAGTTATCAAAACCACTGATTTACATCATTTTATTCTCTCTTTTTTTCATAATTATTATTTAACTTATCATGTTAAGCAATCTTAATGAAATTTAAATCCACTACAACTAACTTACTAAGAAGTCTTATTGAACTTTAAATTGACTAAAACTAATCATCTTGATAATTATCATAATTATTAATTAATTAATCTAATAAGTTAAGGAATTAATCCTGTTAAAATTTAAATTGGATATAACTAATCATCTTCATTAATGATTATCATAATTATTAAGAATAAAATGACATCAATAAAGAAGAAGAATTATTTAAAATATAAATTAAACTAAAAAAATATATATTGAATTATATTATTTTAAACATCGTATTCTGCGTGCGACGAACCCCATCAGCTGTTAAGTTTTTGCACTTATTTTTTTAGCAAGATTTTGGCCTTTTGTTATATTTAAAAAAACTCCTATTCCTTCACGGGTCGAGAAATCCTTTTTCCACCAACTTCCATGATCGGTGCCCGTTACCATCTTACCATATCAATACCATGGAGAATATTTTCCTCGCACGCTTCAATCATTCCTCCAAGGATGATAATTCGATGATAATACGATTCTAATCGATCGTAATTGCCTACGAATTTAAGCACAAAAAAATGCTAGACCAAATCATGTTCCCATTATGCCAAACAAACTTATGAATCTATATCTTTGCATAAACAATCACAGAATTTTGACCCAAATGCCTGTACTAGGAATATCTTGATGAACCACGTATAAGATGTAATGACCCGAGGGCGCAAGATATCCAGAACGGGGCGTCGTAACCTGAATGTCATAAGTTGATGTGCCCACAGAAGTCACTCTCGTGTTCCCAAGTACCAGCAGCCTATGATTCATAGAATAGGAATGTGTGTTGAATGCTGGAGCAACCATCGTCACTGAAATCCTATCTGCCATTAATTTGCCCGTGACCTTGAACCTTACCAGCAGTTTTTGTCCGTAACCAATATATTTACCTTTGGAAGCAGTTGATGAGACAATTGTTGGTCTCAAGTAATTATGCTGTGCATCCAAATATGGTGGAGAGAATGCCTCTAAACTCAATTCAGTTGGAAATAAGACCCCATTGAATTCATATCCAATATGGGGATTGCTACCACCAACGAGAACCCTGCCATCACGGAGCAAAATTGCTGTGGAATGGTACACTCTTGGGATCGTACTTGGATTTAGAGACTCAAACCTTGACCCTGCTGCACCGTTGGGCCAATAGAGGATCGGGTTCAAGACTGGATTTCGACCATTTTCCCACCCGGCAGTACCTGCTCCGGCCCCGTTAATGATCAAAACAACGCCGTTCGGAAGCAATGTCATGTCGCCCATTACTCTAGCATAAGGCATAGTTTCCATTCCCCACTGTGGATTTGGGTCGTTTATCTTGATCCGGCCACAAGTGTCCAAAGCTTTGACAAAATTACGTTTTGCCGCCTTTTCAAGAGACCCTTTTGGTGCACCTCCACATACCAAAACTTCAGCTTCAATAGTTGCAGCATCTAAGTTCTTCAATGGAAGCAACACTGCAGAACCTGTACTTGGATAGCTTCTTGGATCACCTCCAGGTATTGCCGGATAAGTCTTCACCACCTTGCCCGTCTTGTAATCGAACAATATGGCTCGATTATTGGCGAAAATGAATAAATTCCCATCACTATTGAGAAAAACAAATGGATATAAGTTGTTTTCACTGCCACGATCATTAGTTTGCGCTAGAAATGGCAAACTGTAGACATCCGGGGAAGAAGTTTTCGGATAAAATTCATAATTGAATTGCCTTCTACCACCAATAATGATTTGCTTCCCATCTGGCAGTATATGATTAGTGGCATACCATCTTTTTGCCTTAAGACCATCACCAGTTTCTACCCAATCACAATCACCATTGCATGGATAGAAAGTCCTGACCTTACGTTCACCATCACTGAAACCACCGGTCTGAATCAGACTCCCATCAGGGACTACAGCACCTGAAGAACACCATACATTAGTTTGGACCGTAAGTGGCCTGAATTTATTAGCCAAAACATCATACTCAACAGAATGAGCAGTGCAGTCATGCTTGATAACTAATTCACTTGAATCATCCCGACATTTTCCATGTGGTAATGAAAGATTCGACCTGCCAAAATCAGTTCTATCATAGATCACTACACGGTCATTGTTGAGGAGTTGCATATGCATAGCTACTATGCCAATGCTTTTCTGCAAGATTTGCCACCTACCACCAGCAGCAGCAGAGGTCACTACCCGGTGACATGGTTGGACAGCAAAGAACAGTTGCAAGAAGAGAAAGAAAAGTATCGAACTAGGCATTTGTGTGTTTTTTTTGTTATTATTTTATGATAATGATTTGCTATGATTTTTGGTCGGGGCTGTGGGTGTTTGTATACTACAAATTATATATAAGTTGGCTGCTAGGAGAACTGCGTTGTTACCGCAAGCTTTTGTACCGCATGAGATGAGATTGTGGAAATCCGGGCCACTGAAAGTGACAAGTTTGATGTTTGGGAGGTGAAATTAAGGATTGTGTATCCTTAGTTCCTTATTGGCTTTACGATCGATGCAGAATCGAAGAGTAAACAATGAATTCCAAGGGAAAAGATAATTTCAATAATATTAAATGCTAACAATATAATATAAGCTGGATGTTAAATTCATAGTCTAGGTATTCATTTTTGTTTTTCCCAAAATAAACGTTCGGTCTTTATTAACATATAAAACATGGATGTTAAAATTATTTTACGCTATACAAGATTCAAAAGTTTTAAAATTAAATTTATAAATACTTCTGATTTTTGGCTTTTAAATGTCTTACAAAGCAGTTTTTAGAACTTTAGGAGTCACCTTTTTCAATATTTTTAAAAGAAAAAGGCTAGAAAACTAAGGGGGGGAAATGCCAAAAAGTCATAGTTGCAAAAAACGGGCACTAATTGTAGCTGGACTTGGGGTTTTGTTGAAAATGACAAACAAAATGAAAAAGAATGCGTTAAGATTCAGCGTAAACGTACACATGTCTTTTCATTCTCAATATCGTAGACAGGTTTGGCATTTCTAAAATTTTTAAAGAGCACAAAACGATGAGCTGTGCTTAGTTGTTCGGATTGAGATTTGAGAGGGATTCGTGAGAGTACCTCTAATGAATTTTTATGTTTAGAATAATTTTTGGGGTTAAGAATTGAATTTTAAATATAATTGAATTTTTAAAATTATTTTAAAAATAAATTAGATATAAACCTTTTTTATTTACAATTTTAAAGCAAAAAAAATTAATGTTAAAACTATTTATTTTTTCTTAAAATATCCATCAAACCTTTTTTTTTTTTATAAAAGAATCTTTGAAGAAATAAAATAAAAAATAAAATGAATTGAACTAAATTTTATATCTTTTAAATACTTAAATTAATTCAATTATTTATTAATTAAATTTAAATCAAACACTATATCTATAATTATAATTGAATTGAATTAACTTATAGAATTGATTCCAAACGTGTTAATTACTTAATGTGTAGCTAGTAAACTAATGACGTCGCGGTCTCTTTAACAGTCTGATTGCTAGCTGGGCTTGCCCTTTGCATTTGGAAAATAAATACAACGTTATTTGTTTGTCATTTCATTTCAATGCCTTGTTCTTCATCGCCCGGAATAAAATCTGCTGGTAAATTAATGGTAGAAACTCGGGCTCTGCAATCTGAGGTAATATCTGAACAACCAGCTAGCCCTTTTCAGTTGGATGACGATTGGCCATTCCATTTCAATGTCCTATCCTTGATCGATCACCTGGAACAATAGCGCGAAAAACAAAGGGAACAATACATAGCAGTTGGCAAATGGCAAAAGTCTGGGCCTCGAAGGTCTCTAACTATGTTTTCTAGATAGGTAATCGGGCTTCTGGGCATAATTTTCTTCTGCTGAAAGGTGAAAGGGACAGAAAAGGTTGGTTAAGGAAGAACAAGGGGTAACGTGTTACTTCTGCTTTCGCTTAAACATATATAGCAAACGTCGGATCACGTCGGGGAGGATTTTCCGGCAACACACCTGAGTCCTGAACGTACTTAACTGGGTAATGCTGGATTATCGGTCTTTTCCATATTCTATTAGGTGTCCATCATGTAATCAACTCAGCTTTGGATCTTTTTTTTATATATTTAAAAAAAATTAATTTTTTTTGTAATATATATCTCACAAAATCTTATTCTAAAAAAATTGTGCGAAAAACTAATTATCTTATTTTTCTAAATCACATTTAAAATATTAATAGTGGACGTGATTTAAGAACATAGAATTAAATCATTAGATATCATTAGTGATATATACTAATTAGTAAATTGCTAGTGGTTAGTACATATATATAAAGCATTCGAGTTTTCTTTTATGTTTAAAAATCATGTAAATGATGTTAAATTTTATATCTAATACTTGTTAAATTTATTTATATTATGTAATTTGAAAAGAATACATTAACCAATACATGGTACTTGAATAGATATTATACGAGGCTAAGGGACATTAACATTTTAATTTTATATATATTAATTCCTTCAGACTTTTTATCAAAAAGAAATTTACATATTCTTAATTAATAATAATTAATTATCATTATCATCATTATCATGTATTTATAATTATAAATTAAACTTTAATTATAATGTAAAGTTAGAAACTTAAGGTTGATTTTTATAGGATTTGTAATTACTCATAATAAGAAAATCAAAGAAAATTTATTTTTTATTTTTATTTTTTATAAACTAAATCTTAAAGATGATATGATTAGGTTTGTTTTACTGGGATTATAATAGTTATATAAATTAAAATAAATAAAAATATTTTAACCCTGATCAAGTTAGATAAAACTGCTACTCAATTAAATTAATCAAGTCGGATAAGAACTCAGACTCAATCAAATCGGATCATATTTAGCACTCGGTGAGTCAATCCGTATCTTTCCTTCCAAGGACAAGATAAAATAGCCTTTTTTTTTTTATGATTCTAATAATATTTGCTAGGAATCTTTTCCCCGTGACCTTTCAAAGTGATAAGGACAAGAATCATTCACTTTTGTTTTAGAGATTGTTTGTTAGTGTGATTCAACTGAATTTTTTAAGGTTTTTGAATTTTTTTAGTTTTAAATTATTATTTTTATATATTTTTAAATTATTTTGAGATATTGATGTTATAAATAAATTTTAAAATTTTAAAAATATTATTTTAATATATTTCTAAAAAAATATATATTTTTTTAAAATATTTATCTCTCTCCAGATTTGTACAGCTGTTAAAAGGCTCAACGTTTTTGTTCCAGATTTGGAACGAATTATATATAAAAAAAAAGAAAGAAGCCTTTTTAATTGCGTGCACGGAAATTACCCCACAAGTACACTGTTTTTTTTATCCTTTCGAGTGATGGGTTGTCTCTGGTTAGTTTCTCGACCCATTTATGCAATGCAAGTGAGCTAGGCGAAACACGAGCATGCATGGGCCGGCATTTATGACCCTTTTGGAGCTCCATCGACGAACATCAAGCATGGAGTAAATTTTGATTTTAGAAGGCACTTGTCTATCAAGTCATGGTATACGTTAAGGAATGGACTTTATTGTTTTTTTTAGCCCCTTTTGACTTGATTAATGTGTCATATTCCACTGTTTATTTTCAGAAACATTTTCTCGACAACTATTCCTATTTTTCAACTTTCGTTTTTATAATTATTTCTTCAATAAAATATGTTTAACTAATTCTTTTCTGAAATAGAAAGCAAAAGATCTCTTTAATTTATTTATTTTGAAAATAATGAAAGATAAGGAAATTAAAAAAAAAACATGTTAACCAAATAATATAAGGACCTTTTCAAGTGAAAAAATTGGAAAAAAAGCTATGTTTTAAAAGGGCGTAGTTTCTGCTTTTGAGTGTGTTGACAAACTGTAAAGAACACAAGCGCCTCCACTTATATTTACCTGATGCTTTTAACTATGGCATCTCCTTTTCTGTTCCATGTGTATCTTGCAGTTGCAGACACACTTTGTTTTTTTAACACGACTGCTCGAAAATTCCTTGAGCTCGATCCCAACACAAGATCGAGCCTTAATCCGTAGGGTTTACATGATCTTGACTTTATCAAGAGATTAAAAAGAAAAAAAAGTGTGTGCCGTGCATGGAATCATGATTTGGATTTAATTAGGGCCCCATGCATTAATATATTTTTCTCCACGTTGATTTCCTCTTCGATGTCCACCACCACCAGCTTCCCTTCCTGCAAACGCAACTGACTCTGTGTGGTCCAGTATCTCGGAATATTATTTATCAATGCAAATTCCAGAAATACTTCGCTAACTTCTGTATTCTGACGAACTCCTTAACGACTATCTCTGTACTGGCATGGCTTCATTTCCAGCTCAATCATTTCTAGTCTAATTAACAAAAAATCCATTGCTTGTTCTTTGCACGACGTCAGTCTCAGATTATTTTTCTTCTCACATCGCTCTCAGTTTATCAAGTAGGCCTTGGAATCAAATTCAATGCCGACCTTAGCTTGGATCGATGGGGTTGCAGGATTACTTGAGCAACCATCTTTTATATTTAAGCTCTAATTAAACCAATGAATTATCTCTTCACCAACTCAGTTTGCCCCCCTTAATCACCTAATTCTTTGAAGGTGTGGACGTTTGATCCTCTTAATTAAAGCAGCCAAAGCATGCATTGACAAATACCCTAATTCTTTGAAAACGTGCAGGACACTTGATCCTCTTAAAGTTAAAACAGTCTAAGCATGAGTTGACAAATACGTACATTAATTAGGCAAATGATGGATTTTTTTTAAATATAAGATTAAGGATAAATAACTCCATTTATTCGATCTTATATAATTGAAAATTAAGGTTTTTAATGTGTTTTTATATTTTTAATTGTGTCTATTCTGTTTTTGTATGGTATCAAATTCGATCTCCAATATATTCTTTTATCAAGTTTTTTCATCTAATTATATTTTCATTATGAAAATGCATTTGAGTTGTACAAGAATGTAATCATTTTTTTTTTAAAAGTGAAAACATGTATCTTTTAAGATCTTAATATTTGATGAGTAATTTTGAAACTTTTTATTTCTTAGAAAAATTTAAGTAATTTTGAGAAAATTTCCTGTTATATATATATATATATATATGTTTATGTAACTCAAGGGAAATTTTGAAACGAAAAATAAAATTTTATCAATTTGAATAGAAAAACTTAATTGAAGAACATATTATAGAATTGAAAACCATGTAAAGAAAAAATAGACGCAACTAAAAATATAATAATATATTGAAGACTTGTTGATATATATATATATATATATATATATATATATATATATATATATATATATATATAAAATCGTTTATCCTAAGATTAATTAATAAACCAAAATAAACACATCCTTCGCCTTTCCTTTCAAGATTGGTGTCTAAAGATTTAGCTTCTTGATTTGGAGAGGCCAATAACTTTCAACTTTTTGCTAGAAAATGACTATACGTTGTTGAAAACATTTCCATCCAAGGATCAACAATGCTTTAATTGTTGATCTAAGACAAATACCTAATTGATATCGGTTCTTCATAATCTTTTGCCGTGGGGTTTCTTCTTTGAATTTAAGAGTATCGTGTTGCGAATGGCCATGAGAAATCAAAGTATTAATTATGAGGACTGTGATTAAATATATATTTATTTTTTCTGTTCTTAGAAAAAAATAATATTTGAATTAAAAAATCAAGAAAGGGTGAAACCTCCTTCACCCAAAGCAGTAACCAAACCACTCGAAGTTAATTGCATGGTATGCTGTAGCTCTCAAACACTAAGACGTTAAAAGAAACAAATGGTTCTCGATTAACAACGGTCAATCAAGGCCAAGTAAAAATTAGAAAGCCATCGGAAAATAGAATGCAGCAGGCAGTACTTTTAAACCCTTCCAATCCTCGTAATTAGATTCCCATGCACGGCAAAGATAAATCTTGCATCTTGACTAAAACAATAGGCAGGGCTACATCTAATATATATGTAGATCCCTTAAACCAATAATTAAAAAAGAAACAAGATAGTGCACGACTTAATCATAGCGAAAGTGATTGAAAAATGAAATTAGTCAGATAAGTTTCTCAATCCACCCATTGGCCAAATTAATTAAGCTAGACAAAAGCTAGCCATTTCCTAATTGGAGGTTTAGAATAGCAGACAGGCTCATTCTATATCACATGGAAGGGCTACTTATGTGCCAGTTATGAACATAAATGCAGCTGTTTACCAGAAAATGTATGCTGAAAATATCATGAGGCATCGAATTAATCAACGTAGTTTGGCTGCTCGATCTGGGCATGTTTAGCAGATTAATGTTGTTCTTTTCCGTTGATATTCACTTGTTTAGGCCTTATGGGGTTTGATTCTGTTAGGTCTCTAATGATAGTAGAACTGTTCATCATTTATGCCGTAGAGAACAACAAGAACGATTACACGAGGAACAAGCGATGCATTCTTGCACGTCACCAGAACTTTCTCATGACAACCTTCCTAACTCGGTCTAAGTCTTATGTCCGATCATCTTGGCATCCATGTGACAATATAATTTAAGAAAAACCTTACCTGTCTGCCACAATTTTAGTGCTGGTTTGGCACATTTCTTGCTTGTCTTGGAG
>Ga0325411_1009752_pt1 | contig 10201 bp, 3 predicted proteins | sample PopdelMetagenome_13_FD_206181 | JGI IMG/M metagenome (GOLD analysis project Ga0325411, IMG submission 206181) | Populus deltoides microbial communities from Bellville, Georgia, United States - Xylem-PdIQD-R4 | ecosystem: Host-associated > Plants > Phyllosphere > Stem > Wood/Secondary xylem...
ATTTCTTTTTAGGGTTTTAGGGTCCGTTTGTCTAAGCGTTTACACCTACGTTTGTTATGTAACAGTGAAAATATAGTGTTTGGTTATGAAATCAACTGTGATATTTGTACGTGGGCCCTACCATTAATTGCGTCGAAAACGTTGTTTTGTTGAAGCATAAATTATCTGCTTCTCTCGTCGCGTTCCTGCCTTTTTGTTGCATGCGCACATCCTGCTAATTAATTAGCAGGAATAGTGCAGCTTGTTGCACTGTTCACATGCTACACTATTTCCACCGAACCGGTTCCGATCCAAAATTTAAAATGTATTTAAAAAGGTTTGTTCTAGTAAAATAAAAAATAAAAAATATTTTTTATTTTTTTAATTTTATTCAAAAAACTAGTGTTTAACATTATTCAATGAAACTACATAAATTAAACAAAGATCGCTTGATGATGTAACATTTACAGAATTTGATCGCAATTCCAATTTTGTTCTTGATTATATTTTACTTGATGTTGTTGCGTGCTTAAGAAACCAAAAAAACTGTAGTCCTTGTCAGATGTATTTCATACGTGATGGAATTGTAGATATTATAATGGAACAATAAAAAATATTTTATATAAAGTATTATTTATTTTATGATGTAATAGCAATAGTTAAATCTATAACATTTAAATTAAAAACCATCAATGTTAATATAATTTTTTAAATTATTTTATAACCTCAATTCCAAAAGCATTCTTAACCAAACACATTAAACTACTTTTTGTTCAACCTCAATTCCAACCATAGTTTTAACCAAACACCTATTTTTTCAAACTAACCTCAACTAAAAGTACTTTTTATAAAATAACTTTTTTCAAACCACAACCACAATAGCTACCGCAATACCAAACACACACTTAGTGAGGAAGCTCTTAATTTTTTTCTCTTCTAATTTTTTCTAGCACTGGCTGACAATTTAAAAGGGAAGAAAAAACTAAATTTCTAGTTTTCTAGCTTATTTATGAAAATGTCATTAATGAACCTATATGTTATTTTTTTGCCAAACTGTTGATATTCTCGCATGACCTTTCCAAACTTTAATTATCCTAAAGTTTTAAACCATAATAGAGCAATGTGCCGACATTGCCCACATGCTGGACACGTCCATGCTAACAGGGATTAGAATGGCCGCATGAACTGTCCAAAAATAACGGGGCTCACTTGCCTTTAAACAACTCGTGTCACCAGCTCTAACATCGAAGCAACTGCCAACTGTTGCCTTAGCGGTAAGGAGCTAGACGTGAAACACTAGGAGTGGAGATCCATTTAGGAATAATTGGATTCATTTCGTCAAGATCTATACAATAATACAGATGTTGTTATCATCGGAGTTTTAGTGTGCCTCCAAGCCATTTTGTTTTTTTTCTTTGTTTTTTCTCTAATCTCCTTATAATTTGTGAAGATTTATGTTATACTTTACTGGCCTACTAATGTTTGTAGTATTTTAGACTATCTATAAGGGGATTTTTTTTAATGTTATTAAACTCGACTAAACTTAATGGGTTGATATGAGATTCTTTTCGTGGCGTTATCAACCCCAATCAAAGCTTGATTTGACTTTAAAAAAATAATCAAAACAACATTAATTTAATATATTTTTATTAAAAAAATATTAAAATGATAACATTTTGAATTGATTTAAGTCAATCTGAGTTAAACCACCTAACAACAACATATATGATAGGCTGGTTAGGTTTAATAACTTTACTTTTTAGAATCTACTTTTTTATTTAATTATATAATAATAGAAACATACATTTGTAGGAAAGTCATTGAATAACATTATGGAGTAAAGATGTATTTTTTTTCATTAAAATTATCTTTTCAAATTCATATATTTTTTTATTTTGACAATAAATCATTTTTTTTATTAGCAACATAGCTCATTAAATAGAAAGCAATAATGAGAAAAAAACAAACTATAACAATTTCAACTAAAGGAAAAAAGTATATTTTTAACCAAAAACTTAATTTTCTTATCCAATTATTACCTTTTTATTTTGATTCAAATTTGTTTTTTTTATGAGAAGTATTGTTTTTAAGCACACACTTGTTATAATTGTGAAAACAAATTTAAATTAAAAAATTAAAAAAAATCATGAATCAATTATTTTTATGCACCTATGTGAAGAAACAAATATGAGAATAATAAATTTTAGAAAATTATATAAAACAAGACAATAAAAATTAAGAAAAGATATATTTTATTCTCAATTAATATTAATGAGAAAATTTTTTTAATATTTTTTACCATGCTAATACATGATTATCAACAAAACAATCGATAATATCAACATAAAAGCCATAATATTCTTAACAAAAATGACATAATTTATTGTTAGCATTGTGTTTTTTTTATAAATAAAGGTTTAATAAAATTTTAATCATTCAAAATAAATCAAAAATATATATTTTTTCAATTTAAATTTCATTTTCTTATTAAAATATCTCTTTACTGTTTTAATGAAACTATTTTTTAATTTGAAAGCATTTTTTTTCAAAATAAAAGCTTATTATCATCTTAAAAACAAGTTAAAATGAATAAGAATATTAAAATAATATCTCAATATTTCATATGACATTCCATTTTTTGGCATGACAAATACCATATAGCAGGTGAACCTTTGGCACTACAAATATGATATTGCATGTGAATCAAAAAATTATTAAACTTTAAACCGTGTGATCATAAATTAAAAAAATAAATAATAAAAAATAGTTTGTTTATATTATAAAAAAATGTTTAAGAATTAAAAAATGAGACAGATATATATACACGGTAACGGTCCATAATATATAAAACAACAACTAGCTATATGACCCGCACTCCGCTGCGGGTCAAATATTTTTATTTTTTATAAACAATTATTTATGTAGATTTTATCAACGCATTTTGATAGTTAAAAAAATATAACAAATAAAAAAATATGTTTTCATGACAACTATAGTTATCAAACCCGACTTGGGGATTGACTTGACCAAAGGGTCGGGTCCTGGGGTATACAGGTTGACTAGGGTCAAACCAGGAAAATTGAAAAAAATATATTTTAGGTTTTAATATTTTATATGAAAAAATCAAGAAATAATCCATGTGGATATAGACTATACATGTTGTAAACAATTAAGTTTAAAAGATTACCTCAAAAGATGTTTTATCCCACATTGAAAAAATATTATCTTATTCTTCTAAGTTGAAGTATTTAAACAAAAATTTTTTTTTATCCCACATTTAAAAAAAATAATTTTTTTCTTGTGAACATGGATCATATACACTAAAGGATTTCAAATCCCACATTGAAAAAATAAAAACATTATTCTAGTATTTATATAGTGAATTTTACCAATGCAGTGTTGGTCTAGCGGTTAAAGCACCGCTAGATTACCATAAGGGTGAGAACACAAGTTCGATTCCCATGAAGCACACTTGTTATAGGGCAGCCACGCACCCCGAATGGGACTCATCTAACCCTTTCAAAAGAGGGTGGGAATACTCGGGTCACGACAAAAAAAAAAATATAATGAACTTTGAAATGAGTTAGTAATCAATTGAAAAATATGAAAAAGAGGGGTCTCTAGGTAAGAGGAAAAAATTTTTTAAAAAAAAGAACTCTACTGGGTTTTTACCGGGTCGCCCGAGTTTCAGGTTGACCCGGCGAGTCAACCAATTTCCTCTAGCCCAATTACAAGCCCGAATATCAAATAAAATAGACCCTGCCAACACTATTGGGTTTTGGTGGCAGCAGGGCCCCACAGCTGCTAGGTCCAAGTGGCAGCATGACCCAACTTTAGTGGGTCCTACTCGCAGCTCTGGGTCCACCGTTACTGGGTCTTGCTGACAACAATACCTAGTAACGGCGGGTCCTGCAGGCAGCAAGGTCCACCGTTGTTGGGTCCTGGTGTCAGAATGACTTACTTTTAATGGGTCTTATTCATAGCTTTGGGCTTACCATTGCCGGGTCCTGTTGTCAGCAATACCCAACAGCAGTGGGTCTTGCTGGTAGCTGGGCCCACCTCTGCTGCTAGGTCCTGGTAAAAGCAGGACCCACATTTTAATAGATTCTGGTTTAGCTGGGCCCACTGCTATTGAGGCCTGTTGGGCACCTAGACCCACCATCTTTGGGTTTAGCGACAACCAGATCAAATGAACTTGGGTCTTGGCAGTAGGACCCAACAACTAGGTATCCATCGGGGCTCAATACTACTGGGCAGCAGGGCCCGACATCATTGGGTTATATTTGGCAGAACAACCCCGCATCAGTGGCCCAAAATAATATTATATTATAATATTTATGAATTGCTTTTTAATGGATTTTATTGTTACAAAATTCTCACACACACACACACACACACACATATATATATATATATATAAAGTATATTATTTGAATAAAAAATTTATTTAAAGCTCCATCACAAGAGAACGACCCAACAAACCCTTTCTGACTTACAAACATAAAAGACAACGCCCCCATATACGCTATAGTGCAAACATTCTATATCTACAGTGTCTTTCATAGTGTAATGAGTTTATGTCCACAATAAATGCACAGTGTTTTTCTCTCACGTTTTAACATATATATATATATATATATATATATATATATATATATATATATATATATATATATATATATATATATAACTCTCTCATAAGGGTTTCTTGGTCATTTTACTTTGATTTTATTATAAAATTAGAGGTTGCTCAGGAGTATTATTATAATTGATATATATTAAATATTATTTAAAAAAAACTTGACAACCCCCGCACTGTTTAGGTGGCGTGTGAGATCATTTAGTCACTGAATGTAGCTTTCTAGGGCGGTGTTTGGAAGATATCGGTGCTCTTTACACAATAGTGTGGTGTATGTACTAGAAGTGCTTTTAGTTTGACGCCAATAACTTCTTCTTCTTTTTTTTTTTTTCTCTCCTCCTCGAAACAAAATTTTAGACTAACCCCCTCAATTACTTTTTTCTTCACTTTTGATCTTTGTCCTATTGATTACTATTTTTCTTTTATTTTTGAACAAGTTATAACATTACAAATATTTTCTAATTTCACCCCATCATTTTTGAATCTATAAATAATCAATCAAATTACAAATGCTTTTCAATTTCACCCCCCTATAATTTTTTTAATCTTTCAAATTTGATCGTCATTCTTTTAATTGCTATTTTTTTTGGAATCATTTTTAAAATTGTTTTTTTTTAAATGCTATCTTTCTTAGGTTTTTTTTCTATCAAATCTTATCCCCCACTCTTTTTTGTTGTTTTTTTTTTTTTGCAAGCTTTTTTATTAATATTTTTTCCACACTTTCAGCCTTCAAAATTAAATTGGATGTTAATTAAGCTTCTCGATTGAACATAAATCTAAGATTTCTCGAGTTACAAGTTTTAGAAATTAAATCAGGTTTAAAAAGCTTATTTGAGTTTGCTTGCTTTTTTTAAGCTGATGTTTTCTTATTTTTTATAGTTTTTTTTGGAGTTTTTCTGTGTTATTTTTTGTGGTTTGTCTTCTATTAGGTTAGCCATGAGTTTATGATTAGGATTACTAGTTTCAAAAGTTATTGCAAGTTCACTTTTTTTTTTTAAATAATTTATTTCAATCTTATCATTCAAACCTTTTCTGCTGCTTTTCTTTATATGAGATTATCTCAATTTTATATCATAGTCGCGTGGTTTTTAAGTTCACTCAATTTAATAGGGCTTTCTTGTTTTTGTTTTTTACAGTTTCACCCTACAATATTGAGTTATTTGATAATTCGGATAGGTTCAAGTCTAGTTCTTTATGTGTACCTTGTTTTTCATTTTTTCATTTTTCTTGTTAATTTATTTATTATTATTGTATTTTTTCATATTATTTAAATTACCAATTGAACTAATGACTCGAGACTTGGATTTTTTTGCTTTGATATTTTGTTTATGTCGAAAAGTTTTTTTGTCCAGCCCCAGCGGAGCGCAAATAATAAATCTAGTATTTCTTGTGTAGTTCAAGACTTAATAGAACTCTCTTTATGAACTTAATAAATTATATAATCTTAACAAAACTACTCTTGTAATTATTTCAATTTTTATAATAATGGAGGAATTAGTTACATCTTAACTATTTTTGTGGACATACCTGAATCATAGATTTTGGAGTGGACAATCCTAGAAACTTATAGAGTTAAAATCTCCACAAATTAATATCCTAGGACCATGAATATATATTAATAAACTGAGATATTATTTAATAGATAAGTTAATAATATATAAATTTACACATTAATTAATAAAAAAATAATTGATTAAGGTATTCTTTTTTTTTTCAAGACATTGTACTTACATGTATATCATGATTAAATAAATATGACCTAATTATTGAAAAACCAATTATCATTATTCTATATATTTGTTTAACTAAAACAAGTTCATGAATGTAATTATTCTTATAAAATAAAAGTCATGGATCTATCCATTTTTGTAGGAAACTAAAATTACATTTAATTGTATACTTAATTAATATACTTTAAAAACATCAAGTCAAGTAATTACTCAAGCAAAAACATCTATAAAAAAAATATACTATATTTGGTAAAACTAAATACAATGGCTTCTCATCTTAAAAGTGTAAATAAATCAACAATGATGCATGAAATATATAAAAAATGGTGTGGGTACAAATAGAAAATCCAACTTGTACCCAAAAGCAATTGCAAAAGTAGGTATTAGAAAAAATTAACCTACAAGTAAACCAAGCATATCAAATATGATGAAGGGGTTATCAGAGTATCTATAAGCCAATATTGAAAACAAATGATGTCAAATGACATAAAACTATAAAATTTCTAAAGTAAAGAGTCTATATAAGTGGTTTGTTTAGTACCAAGAATGTATGAATGTAGTTGGAGAACTAATCACTGGTAAGGGAGTTTTTAAAAAAATATACTTTATAGATATATCAAAATTATTTTTTTTTTAAGGTTGGCTCCAATACTTCAAATCAAAACATCACATCAAAAAGTATTGTTGTTTCAAAGAAAGCAAATTAATTGATATGAAGCTCATGTAGAGCAATTTGCAGTTCATAAAAGAGAAACTGAATCAATTTTTCATTAAAGATGTTTCAATATTTATGAAATGAGACCATTTTATAAGCTATAACTAAATCATACTTTTACAATAAAGTAACTTGAATGCAAAAAACTAGACATAAAAAGATTTATAATTGTTATTTGGTGTAATGATAGTGGTTTTAAGAAAATTCTTTTATAGTTTATTAGCAATTATACTAGACCATAGTGTTTTAAAAATGTGAACTTGAGCAGTATGAATTATGAGTATCATTTCAACAAACGAGCATTTATAACGGAATTTTATTCCAGAAATATGTTTGACAACTTAATAGAAAAATGGATGGTTGAAAAGTTTATTGCTTATTGATAATTGTCTCACTTATCTAAAATTATTTAAGGTTTGAAAAATATTGAATTGTTTTTCTTATCACCCAACACAGCATAACAAAAATTAAGCATTGTAATGCGGGAATCATACAAACTTTCAACATGCATTATCATTGTCAATTTTATATAAGTCTTTTGAAGGGTTATAATATATTGGGATCTGGAATCTAGAGAAAATAAATATTTTAGATGCAATGAACCTTGTAATTTTAATTTAAACAATAGGTATTCAAACAAGTATAATAACAAATTGCTTTTTACATTATAAAATTATATTTATAAATAACATAGCTTTAGAGAATTTGAATCGATATTTAAATGATGGAGGCATTCAACAATTGTCTTTTTTTAGTTCAAGAGTTGGAAGTATTACTACATAATTGATGTTGAGTATTTTCTAAATTACCAAAAGGAAATGAGTGAACTTCAAAATTGTTGAGGGATGACCAAATTATATAGATAATTTACGGAAAATGATAAAGAAAATAAAAAAAAAGGAAATTTACTGCACTCTTTTACTATGCGAAATAAACATATAAGCTGATTAAAAGAGTAACCATGAATCGGTCCAAACATTGATACACGTGTGTGTGTGTGTGTGTGTGTGTGTGTGTGTATGAAATGAGTGATTCATCAAGCACATCTACAATCTTATGTGACGATTCAGTGAGGGAGAGTGATGTAGTTTCTAGAATGAATAGAAAAAATAAGAAATGCAGTTGTTGTTAATCTCTGACGTGGACGCACCCTAGTGGTCAATCTCTAAGGTCTTATTGTCGTTCATGGTTTCCAAGTGTCCCATTTTCCACCGCGTGGTCAGCTGACCCACGCGTACGGTTTAAGAAATGGAAGTGGCTGTTGTGTCGTTTGAAATATTCACATTCCCTGCACTCGCTGCAGTGGTTGTGTCGTTGGCTATTTTTGCTTGTCGTTTTCTCTTGGCCTCTTTTGTTTTTTTGTTTTTTTGGGTTTTAGAAGGATTCATTCGGTACTTTTGCTTTTTGGGTAAGAGACAAATGCAGTCGCATATCAACGGTGTAGATGGATCAAGTCTATGATCGGTGGGACATTGATGATGTGCGCAGGTGCAGATTATCAGAGACATGTCCAGCGAATTACGCACAGAAACTTTATCCTCCTTCCTTCCAATAATATAACAGATTTTAAGAGGGGAATTATGCGTCACGCAGTGGTTATTTGAGTAATCTTGATATTTATTGGGAATGATGGTAGGGAGTTGGTTTTTTTAAATATAAAACAAAAAAAATATTCAAGTTACAAATTTTTTTTTTATTTTATTAAACTTGTCTTATAAAACTTATAATGATTTATTTTTTTATGGTTTAATGTTGTGTCTTGTTATTCTATTTATATATATATTTTTATGAATTCTATATATATATATATATAAATATTTTTATTAAAATTTACACCCTTTTATTTATTTTTTAATTAAAAGACCACGTGTCAATCATGTATGTATTTAACCAATATAAATGAGTTAATGGCATGTTTGCCCTTGTAAAAAATCTTATGTGGATTTTATCCAATTAATTCTCTTAAATCCTATGAGGTTATGCGTATTTGTTATTGTGATGTAATTTAATTTTAAAAAATATTTTTTTGCTTGAAAATATATTAGTATAATTTATTTTTTTAATTTTTGATATTAACACATCAAAATAATTAAAAAACACTAAAAAAATTAATTTAATATTTTTTCCAAGTAAAACACATTTTTCAAACACAACCAAAAACAAAAGGTATCTTATTTTAAACACTCACCATAAGTGTTGAAACTTTCTACATTAATTAATAAGATCATTACTTGAAAAACGAGATAATATATATATATATATATATATATATATATATATATATATATATATATATTTATATTTTATAATATATATTTTTGTATTTTTAAAAAAGTTATATAAAGATAAAAGGTAGATAATTTTTTTAAAAAAAATTAAATCAAATATAAAAATAAGAAAAACAAATAAATATAATTAATAAAACTCCCACATTATAAAACAACAAGAAATCTGGTCTTTTACATAGGAATGGGAGGATTTCTTTTTTATTCTGGTGGCCTTACTGTGGAATTTCAATCACGTAATTAATTATTCATGCAACACACGACAATTTACATGATGTTCATCCAAGTCAATGGTACTTCTTTCCTTGTCTTAATCCCGGCAAAAACACATGTTTTCCGGTCAAACCTAAAAGTCTTCTTTTTCAGTTTTATTATGTCTTTATCAGATTTTAATCCATCATTCTTGGAACCCATCCGAGGTTCTCATCATCAAAAGTCCCTGCCTATATATTTTTTATTAAGTTATTGTTTGTTTTTATTTTTTAAAAATATTTTTAAAAAGAAATTTAAATTTTTTTTTAAATTAATATTTTTTTTAGTATTTTCACATCATCTTGATGCGTTGAAGTCAAAAATAATTTTTAAAAAATAAAAATATTATTATTTTAAAATATTTTCGAGTAAAAAACACTTTAAAAAAGAACCTGAATTATATTTTCAAACACCTTCAAAAACTAGTATATGCTGCGTCAGATTATATTTTATCATACAAAATCACATGTTCTATACACTTTCCCTTCTTAACACCCTTTAATTAGCTGAACTTGAAGGACATAAAGTTCATAGAATTCTTTTTCAATGTTCATCGTAAATTCATCGATCCCATACGAGTTTCTTTCATCATAGAGATCGA
>Ga0325411_1009754_pt1 | contig 10200 bp, 4 predicted proteins | sample PopdelMetagenome_13_FD_206181 | JGI IMG/M metagenome (GOLD analysis project Ga0325411, IMG submission 206181) | Populus deltoides microbial communities from Bellville, Georgia, United States - Xylem-PdIQD-R4 | ecosystem: Host-associated > Plants > Phyllosphere > Stem > Wood/Secondary xylem...
AATAAATGGAGACTATGACATACTAGATGATATGTTTTTAAAAATAAATATTAAGAATTTAATTTAACTTAATTCACAAAAAAAAGTTTCTTTCTGAAAAAGTTAAATCCAGCAAAGAACAAAAAATAAAATGATCCAAGATAACCCCTGTTATTTTTAAAAAAATTAGTGAAAATTCTTATATAAAGAAAAAGAATTACAAAGCCCATTATCCAATTACATCAAATACCAAATGATGAAAAGCATGAGTTTAAAAGAAGAAGAAAAAAACAAATCAACCCCGGTAAATCTTCTAAATCTAAGTTAATCTCTCATATTTGCAACCTGTTAAATCCTAGACCTGGAGTCAATTAAGAACCTCGATTTAATATTCAATGATGAAATAAAAAAATCAATTTAAAAAACTTTGCAAGGTTAAAAAATCACAATCAAAATAATAGGGATAAAACATGATATGTAAATATGATGAAAGAGGATGAAATTGTGAAAAACAAAAATTAAAAATTATCTCAAATAAAATAAATAACAGTTAAAAAAATAAAAATCAAATCTAAGATAAAAAAAATGATGACGAAGGATGAAATCAGAAAAAAAAAAAAAAACAATTCTATAAATGAATTCAAATAAAAAAATATAGTAATTAAAAGAATAATAATCAAACCCTAAGGAAAAACAAATTGAAGGACTATTATAAAATGTTGCAATGGCAATTATAAAACCCAATGAAGAAAGAGAAAATAAGGAAAAAGAAAGAAGAAAACCAGCCGTTAGGAATTCCACCACTCACATCACCCAAAAAGGTAGGTCCTGTAATTTCAAATCAGAAAACATCAAGCTAATTTTTATCTGTCATAAGCCACCACACATATCACCTGAAGACAGAGGTGTGGCTCACTCATTAGTGTGTTCCATGAACGTACCATCAGTTTTTTTAATATTAATTAAATTATCAAATCGCTCCTGAAACCACATGATTATTGCAATTAAAAAAAATGTTAAATGATGAATATGCCTTGTCGTATATGTGCAACATCGTGATGATGGTCCTCTCAGATCGGGATCCTTGAGTGTAGGTGAAAATAACAAGGAATCCTTATCTTTTATCAGTTTAAAATATTTAGAGTCACTACCTAATATTTTGGTCACTAGAAACCTTAAGTGATCTTTAGAGTCTTGATAAGATGACTGATTATGTATAAGGAGAACAATATCACCACTAGTACACCTTACCTAAAATAAGTTATATTGTTTATTTGTCTGATTACTAAGACATTGTTGTATTTCTTCTAACTGTTAGTTTGTTTAATGGTTAAAAGTCGGTCCATTCCATTAGAGTGAACCATGACTTTATAGGTCAGGTCTAGCCATTATGGAGTCCAACCATATTTTTTTGCAATTATTTCTCTTAATACTATGAATACATCTTACATATAAGTTAATAATCCTTAATATTGAAATAAACAAATTAATTTTTTGAAATATTGGTCAAGTTCTTATGAATTTAATAAAGTTGTTATTAAATTAAAAAAGGCATGCAAAAATATAAACAAAATACTCTTTCTTGAATTTTGGTATTAAAAAATACTAATCATGCCATGTATTTTTATTTGTTTATATATTTTTCATGCAAAATATGATTTTTATTTTAGAGACTTGGTCATATACAATTAAGAAATTTAAATGTATTTATTATTATTTTTAAAGAAAAATATTATTATTTTTTGTAAAAAGAAACAAGTTTATTTAATTTTGGAAAAACATCTTGCATACAGGTCAGAATTTCAAATATTAAATACAAAAGGGTAAAAAATACTGTGAAAAAACTCAAAATTAATTGCAAAATAATATTTAGAAACTTTGAAAATTTATTAAAACACAATAACATGTTTTAATCAAACTATTTTAATTAAGATATCAACTCAAAATAAATTATTTATTCACCAACTTAATAATCCAATAATACCAAAAATCAACTCAAATCTTGTTAGTTTCATGAACTTCATTCAAGTCACATACTAATTCAAACAAGTCAATATAAAACCAAGCATAATCCATGAACCAACATTTATGTTCAAATAACAATTACAACCCAAAAAAACAAAACTCATAATCCAATACAAATTGTCAAATTATTTCAAATTAAAAACACACATTGATTTAAAATAATATTCAAACAGTCCTAAAAACTATACATAACAATGAGAATTTTGTTCCAAATTTCTCAACACTTTAGAAATTTGTAAAAAATTAATTTGAGTTATGGATCAACCTTCCAAGGTGTTTGGTGTGTCTGGGATCTATAGAAATAAAACCTAAAGGACTGTAAGAACATTGGTAGCGCATATATCATGCGCCGCCGCCACTGTCAGCATGTGGATTCATGCTCCATCGTTACTGGAGGAGAGTGAGTTGGTGGATCCGAAGCTCCTTTATCTCCTCTTTATTTATGGACCGATTCTCCTTCATGTTTTCCCAGGAGGGAGATTAGACACCCTAAGCTTTGACTTCTTTTCCTTTTCTCTTTTTTAGCTCTCTCCCTTTACTGGTTTTTTGCCGTGATAAAAGCTATGTTTCTTCGTTTATTGTTGTCACGAGGAGGAGTTGGTGTTGTGCTATATTGTTGGCTATTGTTTTGAAAGGAATAAGAGTCGTTAATTTTTTCTCAAGGAAGAAAGAAGCACAATGGCTAGAGGAAAAGAGAGATTGTCACTAGTAAGGGATGTTGTTGTTGCTAGGGGTGATTATTTTCGGTTCGGTTTTTATCTACAAAAACAACGAAACCGGAATTTTGAAAAAAAAATCGAAACCGAACCGAAACCAGTTCAAACCAATCGATTTTGGTTTGGTTCGGTTTTTTATGAAAAAAACCCAAAAAAACAGAAACAAAAGATAAGCAATGCAATATCATTAAAATATATACTTAATCATAACACCATCTCTACTGTTGCCTTGTATCTAAAAAAACAACCAAGATATTTACAAGAAATTAACCATTTTAATAGGCTTTCAATATAATTCACTACAAAAGTTGTAGGTATACCAACAACCTTGGTAGTTGAGGCTGATAAAGTTTTATATAGTTGTTGCTCGACAGCTATCTCCTTGGTAAGGATGACAACGCCGACCATGACTTGCACAGGCAATGCTTTCCCTTTTCTATGCCCACATACAAGGCAGTGAGGTTGTAGCCACACCCACCCCATGAATATTTATTGAACTGGAGCATAAAAGAAAAGGATAATCTTGTTGTTTCTGAAGCATTCTCAAGGTATGGACAAAAAACAAACAGAGAAAGAAATCTTATAGTAAAGAAATGAAAAAGAGTGCTGAGAGCCTTAGATGGGACTACTGCTGAGTGCTGAGGTTTGGGAGTGTTGATGAGAGTTTGAGATGCTAGATCTAAAGAGTGAAGATACAAATTGAAGAATAAAGACTGGAAGGAGGCGTGTCTGTGTCTTTAAGGGGGGCAGCTGCTAGGGTTACTAAATGAGTTTAGGTTAGAATATAAAGCATTTTCTTTTCATTTATAGTACCTGTTCTTTTAACATGAACCGGTTCGGTTCGATTTATGTTTACCGATTTTAACAGTACAAAACCAAAACCAAACCGAACCGGAAGTTTTTCTAAAAATTCTAATTGGTTTAATCAGTTTTTTTCTTGATTTGATTTTTTCAGTTAAATTTTTTTCAGTTTTCTTAGTTTATTGATTTTTTTGCTCACCCCTAGTTGTTGTTGTATGGAAGCCAAATAGTGAAGGGTCGATATGTGATGGCTTGAAGAATATGGATAATATAGGAAAACATAGAGATGTGGGTTATGATCCTTTTTTATATGTTTTGGAGTATCAAATGGTCTAGTTCTTTAATGGATTCTCAAATAGGAGACCATGACGAGGGTTGGTGGCTTCATTAGTCTAGTTTAGTTTTGGGTGAGGGAGAATGAAGGGCAAAGAAGCTTGGGAGACCATTTTTTTGTTGTTTTTTTTTTTAAAAAAAACAACGTCAACTCGATGAGAAAAATTACATGATAATTTTTAGATAGACACGTTAATAGCTGAACATATAGAAAATAAAATTTTAAATTCTTTTAAAAAAAGCAAAAAATGCCGAAAATAACACAAATACATTAAAAATATACATTTTGAATTTTTTGTTGTTTTTCTTTTTGGATTTTTTTTTTAAAATGAGGTAAGATTTTGGGTTATGACATGCCCTTAAAGCCAAGCCTAAGATTTTTTGGTTATAAGGGTAATAGAATAGTCACATTATGCATGATAAAAGGAAATTTTGAAAAAGTCTCTAGACTAAAGTTTTTTTTTCTTTTAAGGGTAAACAAGTAATTTTATTATGCAAAACATTGCAAAAAAACTAAGACACCCTCAAACAATCTAGAATGACAAATGAACCTCGTGAAAAGACTTTTTTACCCTCTAAGGTTAGTTCATTGTTTTTTTAGTGAAGGACAAAAATGTAATCTCACTATTACAATCTACAATAAAACACGATATTTGTATAGTGTTTTCCCAGATCTTTTAAGTTTTTGTAATAATCTCACGTCCATCATGCCATTTAGAATTTCTTATTTACTTACAAATTCGTATTTTATTTATAAAAAATTAAAAAAAAAACCTCCATTAAAACAAAATAATTTGCTAGCATACTTCCTTTTGTTTTTATTAATTTGACTCGCCCAACTAGGTGACCCTTTACATGACCTAGGTTTCAAATTAAATTATGTTGAAATTGACCTAAAATGACTCGTTTGACTTAACGAGTCCAAACATTACTCGATTGTTTTGTTCGAAACTTGATTTAACTATAAAAAAAATTGAATAAAAATGATAAAATAAGAATAGAAATATGAAAAAAAAATAATTGAGTTGAATTTAAATTTATATTAGAGAAAGAAGAATATTTAAAGGGCCCCAATGACCTTTATGTGAGCAACTAGAGAGAGAAAACCAGGACAATTGTGATAGAACTCTTACCACTGGACCTTTAAGGCATTGGATCTCCCTCATTAGCATGTGGTGACCATATTGCCACCACAAGAAAGAGGAGCCAATGGGACCTTCCATGCATCGATCAGACACTGATGATATGTGCAACAACACGTAACTATAACAAGCCTTTCAAATATGTGTCAGAGATGTGCCACCATTGTTTCAACAACTTTCAATCCACCTCAACCATCCTTAAAAGGTTTATTTCTAACCTTAAATATCTTTTAAATAATTATCTTGTTTTATTGTTGTTTTTAATATGTTTTGTGATTAGATTATTGGGATTGAACAATTTCAATTGGATTGCTATTTGTGTTTTAATGATGTTAGCCAAATTTTTTAATATTGCATCTTTTTTTATTGTTGGTTTTGATGTGTTTTATGATTTTTTAGGATTCATTAAAGTTTGACATTTGTGTTTAAATGTATTTGGTCGAATACCTTAATTTTGCATCTTGTTCTATTTCATATCCTTGGCCATTTTATCATTATCCTTAGCATTACAACATGTTTTTCTTTGTTATGAACACTGGTCCATTCGACAATATGTATTGAAATTATCTTTTGGCTCCAAATGATAGAAAATCAATGCTCATTCGTGCATACATTTGCATTGAGTCTTATAACTTATTTAAAAAACCCATTAATGGTTCAAACCATGGCTTATTGGGTCGATATTCCAAACCTTTGAAAAACTCATCCTTGTTTTCTTACAAATCATGTCAAAATATCATGATATTCACTCTTAGTATTTAGGATAAACAAACTCAATATGGGCTATTACCTTGGATATTAAAAGGAGTAGTCCAATCTTTTGATTTTAAATGAAAAATAAGTCTTATAAATGTCTAGGTCCAATATTCACAAATAATTGAGAGTATTGACTCTTTTAATTTCTCATACATGCATGTTAATAAGAATCCAAAATTTTTTCCATTAGCTATAAATAGACATATACAAGTTATATTCTGGTGTGTATAAACATTGATGAGGGACAACCAAGTAAAGTTGGAATCATAAGAAAGTGATTGTTAAACCACACACCTTAAAGACAAGTAAACTTTAAAAGAGTCATTTATTAAAAAAAAAAAAAGAATTAGTCCACAAAAGACCTTCATGTCACTAGATCTTATTCCAAGTAGATGAATTTATGGCATCATTATTGGGGAAGACTAGGGTTATTCATTTAGCAAATATTATGAGTAAATCTTGGGTACTAGGATAGATAAACCTTAATAAGGTATTATTGATGGACCCTTTCTAACATTTGAATTGAGTTCAATAAGTCCAACACAAACCTATTGGTTATTCATTGGCACAACTTGATGAATAATGGTCATAAGTTGTGATCATGAGTGATCGGCTATAGACTTGTCAATTCACTAAATGTTGTCAAAATGATAATAACTAGTAGTGATACAAATGAACCAGACCTTAAAATTGTTAGGCTTGAACCAACCATCTATATAGAGTTTAACTCAAAAGAGTAGACCTGATATCACTCATGCAGATACACCATTAATAGATAGGCATAACAAATTATAGGAATAAAAAAGAAGAGTAACAACGTAATTTACCTCAGGTGAAATGCTTTAGGGTGATAATATTTTCTTTTTAGCACAATCAACCTTTACCTTGGAATTCTACAGACTAGTTAGGGTTTTTTACTAACCATAATACTGGGTAGAGGTGTTCATAGATATAACCAGGTCGGGTTTGTGTCCATGGTTGTAACCAACCCAACCTCTGATATTTTATAAATTTTTAACCGGATCTATTTATTTTTTTTTGGACCCGAGTGTGGTGGATATATCGAGTTAAGCTAAATTTTCTATGGATATCACAAATATCCATGAGTTGAGCTTATATTATTAATTTTCATGAATTGGATTTATGTTGTCTCATTTTCTAAGCCAATACAAAAAATTCACAAATATACAAACATCTTTATTATGATAAGAAAGGTAAGAAAAAAGGAAAGTTTGGTATGAATTTAGATACCACTAACAAAACCTACTCCTAGGAAATATACAGCTACCAATCATTTGGTTGATTGGATATAGTGGTTGGATTAGATGAATCCTACTGGTTTAGAAAACAATTATAAGGTACATTTGAAACTATACCAAATAGAGTTAGGTTGATTAAGAAACTTAACAAGCTTTAATAACATGAAAACAAGAAGCTTTTACCATGCCAAGCCAAAAAGGTTAATAAGATTAAAAGCAAAAAAACAAGATAAAATAGTGTAAAAGAATATTATTAATACTATTACTTGTTATTGGTCACTATCATAAAAAAAGGGATAACGAAGCAGTTAAACCATTAATGTTTTCTTATTAAAGTCTAACTCATCATAGTTTGCATCCAAAGATTTCTCTAAAATTCCAGGAAAAAAAGAGAATCAATAAAAAAACAAATTGTTTTAATTCTTATCTTAAAAAAAGAAAACGATCCAAATTTTTTTTACTTTTAGACTTAAATTTCTGCCCATCCTCTTTTAGAGCTTCTTTTTCTCTATCGGGATAGAAGTTCTCATAATCTGCAAATAAATAAAAAAGTTTCTACTAAATAATAAATATCATATTGACTTCCAAATATATCTTAACTCGAAAAAAATGAAAAAACAAAAAACAAATTGATTATCGTATCAAAACTTCAAAACCACACAATAATAAACTTGTTTATGTCATCATCTTCAATATCAAATGGAGTATATCAAAGATGCACTAATATCCTCATACTTAAGTTCTAACAGGATTCATAGAAGAAACAAATTGATTCTCATATCAAAATCACTAAACCAAAACCACACAAATCAAAATCACAACTAAAATAGTTTCTACTTTGTTGGGGCTTTCGAAGGAAATTATTTGTTGCTATTGTTGTTTCTATTACGGAGAAAAATATTAGATCTTGTACCCTATTTTACTATAACACCAATACAAACACAAGCCTAAAAATACAAACACTGAAAATATTAAAATAGGGTACAAGATCTAATCTTTTCCTCTATAACAAAAATAACAATAGCAACAAATGATTTCCTTCAAAAGCCCGAACAAAGTCTAACTATGTAAATAGGTTTGTGTCCCAATCTATATGATAAACAATATTTGCTAGCACTATGTTTCACTTTTGATGGTGAATTGGTAAAAGGGGATTGATTAACATATATGAATTAACAAAATTACATGACTAGCAAAAATAAATTAGAAACATCGATTGAATGCTCAATTGAAAGGAAAGACAAAGAGACATTATACGGTTAAGGTAAAGAGAGAAAGAGAGAAGAATACTATTTATACCAAGGATTTTTTAAGGTTACTCAGTGGGTTATACAAGTTAGGTAGTATTGAGTGAGTTTTAAATATCCCGACTTGAACCCGACCCATGATATCCGCTTATTAGATTTTTTTAATCCATTATTATCTGTAATATTCATATTATCTAACTTTAGTGGCTTAGATGGGGTCAACTAATGCAAATATTATAAATAACTTGGTTTTTTTTGACACCTTTAATACTAAGTGGTGATTGTTTTTTAAGATAAAACATTTTTCCTCACAACATAAAAAAACCTTTCCCTTTCCTAGTAAAGAGGGCGTGGTGGTTGTTGTGATGTTAAGTACGAAAACAACATTCATCTTTATAAACTTCATCTCAAAAAGGATGATTTACTTTCTTCACTTCTAAAAGAAAAATTCAAGTCGACTTGATATCTTTAAGTTCAAACTCAACATAAAAAAAGCTCCTTTTCAAATATCAAGTTATGATAAAAAAGAATTTGCTAATAAAGATCCAAATTATGGCCCAACTATTATGAGTCAACTTTGAGAATATTCTCTCAATAAAAGCATCTTTTAGAAGCAACATCCTTGATATAATCAACTTTAAATTTTTAATATAAATATGTGTATCTTGTAATGTGAAGGCAAAACGAATTCAACTGAGTATTATCTATTATATGCTCACTCTGTTTATCTTATAATATTTTTTATAAATATAAGTCTATGTTTTATAAGTTTAATTTTTATGTTTTCATCTAATTTTTTCTTTTACTATTTTGTAAATTCTATCCAACCCACAAAATGGTATCAAAGCTTAGTCAAGAAATTCATAATGAAAAAGGTTTGTCATAGTATACTATTTGATAATTATTAATAGCGTTCCTCCAATAATGTACGTTTAAAGAATTTAATCCAATGAATTTAAATTGATTTTGTATTGAAATATAATTTTATAAGTAGGGAAATTACATTTAACATCGTGAGGTTTGATGTTAATTACACTTTGCCTCTATAGTTTGAAAAATTACACTTAACCTTATATGGTCTAATACTTGAGTAACACTTTATATCTTCTTAAAAAAAATTAACAAAAAATAATTAAATATTTATAAGATTACCATCATTAAAAAAAAATCTAAAAAAACCCTAAGATAAAAATATCTTCCCAAAACACAACCACTTGATATCCTTATTGTTGCTCGCGACAACCTCTCAAATAATCAACGTCAATAGTAGCACCACAACTCCATCGAATCTAGCAGCCGCCCCACACACTATCTCTCTCCTTCAACCTCTTATATTTCATTCCCCTTACCAATTCATAGGCCCCCCTCATCATACACAAAATAAAAAAAACAAAATAAATACACATAAAAAGCCTCTCTTAAAACTGATAAAGGAAAAAAGTACTTATTTTTCTTCTTCAAAATCGATAACCTCTTTATCCCAAGCTTCCATTTTTCTTCAACAACTAAAAGTAGAACCCTCCCTCTCATATTTTTCATCATGCTGCCACTCACTAGGCACCTTATCATCCTTAAACACCAACTAAAAGTAACACTCTCATCTTCGTTGGCCAAACACCAACCACCACATCATCCTAAAATAATGGTCTTTCATATTTTCAAGCAAAGCTGAAACTCAAACCTCTCTCGCACAAGATCAAGTCTCTCTTCTTCACTTGACCCTACGTCTTTAGCCACTTGTTATATTTGTGACAATAACTAGCAGATCCTCCTTACGTCGATAGCCAACCACCACTGTTTCCTCTAATTAACAGCTTGGCCAAAACCAGTTGGAGGGGGAAAGACACCTCCAAATACTACATCAAACAGACCCAAATCACCTCCACTCATGGCTGCAACCTAAAGAATCTTATCAAAATACTAGATTTGGAAAAAAAAAAAA
>Ga0325411_1009759_pt1 | contig 10198 bp, 7 predicted proteins | sample PopdelMetagenome_13_FD_206181 | JGI IMG/M metagenome (GOLD analysis project Ga0325411, IMG submission 206181) | Populus deltoides microbial communities from Bellville, Georgia, United States - Xylem-PdIQD-R4 | ecosystem: Host-associated > Plants > Phyllosphere > Stem > Wood/Secondary xylem...
TTATCTTTCTTTAGATATATTGTTTATCTATTTACTCTTTTTGTATTTTGTATGCGAGTTGGATGCATATTTAACATTTCTCTTATGCAAACAATTGGTTATTCATACTGATCAGCTCCATTTCTTTCTTTGTTTTTTTTTTTTGTTTTTTTTTGTTTTTTTATATATATGTAAAACAATTTCAACATTACATTGATGTTGTCTTTCTTACTTTCAATTGAATTTAGAATTGTTGGAAATTTTGTATAAGGGCATGCTTAAAGAGTATATTTGAGATTAAATTAAAAAATTGAGGTTCTTTTATTTTTATTATACAAATTTTGTTAGAATTTAATTTTTAATATGAAACATCAATATGTTTTAAATAAATTATGAGTAAATAAAATATTAATCTCAAAGAATTCTTGATTTACATAATTTTAGTGAAACCAAAAACTCTTTAAAAAAATTCTATTTCACATAGAAATTTTTTTTTGGTTTTTATAAAATAGAAAGTTGATAAGTTAAATTTATTAAAAGACAACAAAGCTTTAAGAGGGAATAAATTCTAAATAAAGTAGGTTTTAAACTTAAATCCATATACACGCGTGTGTCAGCTCGTTCTTGAGGATCGAGTTTGAGTTAAAGTTTATTGTAAAATAATATTTTGGGCTACAAAATATAATTTTTGTCAACTAAAATTTGATCTTAGGTCTAAGCCATAAATAATTATTTCTTTCAATCTATGAAATGAAGAATCTAATCAATTTCTTTAAACAATACCTTAATAGATTTCCGGCTCAAAAGTCACATGATTTAAATTCTAAATTTCCTCATTATCTAGAGTTTAGGTTCAATCCTTATAGATGGATAATTGAGTCCTATTATTTAAAGAGAAAAGCTGTTGGCGCTTGCTTAAAATGCGCTAGCGAGTAGTGGCACGCACGCCATTTAGACAACACGTGTAACGCCACCTAGTGGCCAAAAATAGCCCTCCACTGTTTCTCTGGACGCGCCACCATGTCCTCTTTAATTTGGAGTGGCACATGGTGTCTAAAGGTGATCGGATTGTCACTAGTGGTCGTTTGATTTCCCCCTTTTATTTTCTCTCTCCTAATAGGTAATGTATATAGTTGTCCTTTTTGTTTTTTACTTTTCGATTTTAGTCCTTATTCTTTTAATTTCTTATTTCCTTTTTAGTCTATTTGTAGAAGTTTTTTTCTTTTCATTTTAATCCTTTAATCACAATTTCCCATATGTTTTTTTTTTTTTAATTTTAGTCTTCACTCTTTTAATTTCTTATTTAGTTCTAATTTCTTTTATAGAAGTTTTTTTTTCTTCAATTTAGATAGCAATAGGCACCCACGGGTTGGATTTCTTGATATCTATACCTTACCCATTATCCATCGAGTAAGAAATTTAGATATCCATAAACTATCCATCGAGTTTCAGGTATCCAATGAGTATGTATTATCTACTATCATTTATTATGTAATAAAAAAATAGTTAATATATATATATTAACTATTTTATTTATATTAAATGATAAAATTCTAAATATTGTTCATATGTGTATTTTATATCAATATTAAGGTATGTATATATTATATTGTATTAAAAACAAAACTAAATGTTCTATAAGTATATTTATATAATATAAATATATATTTCAGGTTAGGTTCGGGTAGGTTTCGGGTTAGGCTGGGGCGAGTTTTGGGTCGGGTTTGATAATATTCATACTCTATCCATTATCCTTCGGGTTCAAATTAAATTACCATCCTTAATTCTCATATGTTTTGTTTTTCATTTCGATATTTTTTTTGGCGCTGTTGTTGAAATTTTTTTATCTTTCAATTTCATCATTCAATCAATTTTTTTTGTTTTTTTTTAGTTTGACCATTATTTTTTATTTTTTTTCCTTTTATTATAGCTATTTTTCAATTCAATTTAACCCTCCAATTGAAAATTTTTATCCCCCTAATTAATATTTTTTTTCACCCTAATGGTTTTAGATCTTTTTGTGTAATTGATTGTTTTTTTCTGGTTTCATCTTTTGACATTTGATTGTTGGGGATTCAACTTTGTATGATCTTATTGTTCTACATTAGTTTTTTTTTTTAGTATTGGTTTTGTGATTATCTTCAATTTTTTTCTATTGGTTTATCTCAATCTTGTGACTCAAGTCACGCGTTTTCCATGCCTTTTTTCATTTATATATATTTTTTAGTTTTTATACAAATTAAATTTATTTTTGAAAATAAAAAATATTCATTTTAAAATAATATTGCTAACGTATTCGACCCTGCGTAATATTTTTTGGTGTGAGTTTATTCAGTCAGTTTGATTTGTATTTATCTTAAGTCATTGGTTTCTTAGGGTGTAGATTTATTTTTCATTGATTTAAATAAACAAGTTTAGCAAACACAATCTTGTGAGTGTTTCATTTTATATGATTGAATATCTTGATCTATATTTATCTTTTAATTTTTTTTTATTGTTAATGATTTTTTTTGTTTATTCAAAAAAATAGCTATCAATTTATTTAATTAGATGCTTACATAAACTTTTCAATTTACACTTTAAATTTTTTATATTGTAAGAAAACACATTGAAGTAGCCTGTATACTCGATATTTTTTTTTTTAAAAAATTATAACCCATGGTGATGCGCATGTTACATAGCTAGTACATAATATGATGCGTATAATTCAATCAAGAGTGCAAAGGCACTTTGGAAAGTTTTGGACAAAACATTTAAGGTTGGAATTGCTGCTATGAAAAAGTTTATAAATGGAAATTTTTTAGATTCAAGATGGTTGCTTAAAGATTGTTTTGAGTCAAGTTTCAGAGTTTCAACTCACCTAACATGATAGTTATGGTAAATATATGGTTAAAAGTGAACGTTCCAAGTGGCTGCAATTATTGAAGAATTGCCACTATTTTTAAAAGATTTCAAGAATTACCATATGTATAAAAGCAAAGAAATGGGGGTTGAAGACCTCATTTTGAGACTAAGATTAGAAAAGAAAAATAAATTATTCAAAAGAGGAGCTAACTCTTCTAGTCTAGGGTCTAAGGCAAAATTTGTTGTGAAAGAGAAAAATATCGCTAAACATGTTTAATAGTAAATGATGCAACAAGAGAAGGTACCAAGCCAATGGTTGCAAATTTATGGCTTAACAAAGTAATTCAAGAAAAAGAATGATCACTGAAGCCAATATTAACAAGGTTGATAACCTTGCTAATGAAGTTTCATAAATGAACATGTTCGATGTTTTTTAAATAAACATGATACAAAATCCTGAGCAGTGATGGGTTGACACTAATGCAATAAGACCTAACTTATTCAATTTAATTCATGCATAAGAGAGGCCTGATACATCTACTACTTCATGAGCTAATTATTTTTGGCAATTAAAGGCTTTTTTAATGCATAATTTTACTCTAATAAGCATAGTTTTTTATTCGACTATTGGATCAGGATGAAATTTTACCTGACATTTCTAGAAGTCTTATTATATATTAATTTAAAATATCATGGCAATCAAACATCATAAAGGCTTTGAAATAAGGTCCAAAAGCTAGTGTGCGAGAATTGTATTAATTTCCTAGTTGATTTAGGATTATTTTATTTTATTTAGAACTCTTTTATTATTTTTCCATCAATATTTAGAAAGTTTTACCTATTATAAATATAATTATTTAACTTTTATTTAAGCTTTTTAGGGGGATAGACTTTGATTTCAGCAATTATTATTGTGTGTGAGGTTTTGCTCATACATATAGTCTTAGTGGCTTAATACAAATTATCATTATGTCAAACTCAATTACAAATATGATCTTAGCTTTCTTGGGAAGAGTAGATTTGTCTATTGGTTTTTTGATCTTTATATTCACGGGTTTCACATTAGCTAGTATTAGAGTAAGGCTCTAACTTAGCTTATACTCCATTATTGTTGAGGTTTTTTTTTTTTTTTTTTTTTTATCTTCTTTGAACACTAGTTGCGACATCAATGTTTTTTTTTTTAAAAATTATTTGTGATCATGATTAAATAAAATCATATAAAAAAAGAAAAAAAAATCACAAGAAAAGAAAATTTTAAGGTTTGTTGCAAATCTTGATTCAAAGAAACATTGAGTTCACCCACTTGCTTTAAATCTAAAATATATCTTCATTCTTAGGGATTTTTTGGAGATAAATATTGATTTAGGATATTTTAGATTTAATTGATTAGGTTTTCTTGAAATCATAAAAAAATTATCATGTTTTTTTGTCATTGTCTTTTTTGAGTTTCGACCACCATATATATACACAAAAGTTTTGAAAAAGCTTATCATAACCTAATTTTTGAACGCCTTTTCTTTGCTTTTTTGAAAAATCCAAAAAATAGCAAACAATAATAAAAAATTTCAAAAATATATTTTGATGTAATTGCGTTATTTTTGGCATTTTCAACGTCTTTCAAAATAATTAAAAATTCAAAAAATTACTTTCAACACATTTGGTTTTTGAATGCGTTAATTTCAAAATCATTGATCAATTTTATTACGTTGATGTTGGTTTTTCAATAATATCAAAATAAAAAAAAATAAGAAAAATAAAAACAAAAAATATTTGGACAAGGAGACCAAAAGTGCAAAAAAGAAAAAGAAAAATGAGAGATCAAAGTTATCTTAGTTGCTTGGGGTCCAAGTAATTAGAAGGAAAAGGACAGGTTTGTTTTTTCTATAAATAGGTAGTTGTACCACACAAGAAATAAGGGAAGACTTTTAGGAGATAATTAGTTAAAACAAAAACCTACACCAAAACACTGTCCCACCTACCAAGTCACACACACCTAGCACCCACACACTAAAAAAAACCTAGCCTCCCTTTTCCCACAAAAAGAACAATCCAACAGTCACTCAACCATAAAACAAACAATTGTACTTAATCCCCTCCCATACATTCAACAACATACTAAAGATTTATCCTTCTTTATGAAAAGAAAACAAAGAACTTGTGATCCTTTGTGAAGAGAAGTTTTAAAAAATAAAATAAAACACCCGAGTAACTAATTCTCCTTCCCTCTTAAACCAATCCAAACCACTGGTTGCCTTTCCACCAGCATTACAAGCATGATCCTCTTCCCTTTCTCACCAAACCCATCAGACCAGGTCCTCGCCAGCGACCACAACTAACATCATCTATAACAACCTCAATCATCATCCTCACCACCCTCATCATCCTCACATGTAGCACGATTGACTGCCTTCATCTACCAGCCTTCCTTCATAAAAATAGTCCATACCTTTATCCTCACCACCAGCCTCTATAACCAAACAAACCACTATCGATAACCACCTTTCTCTCTTACTAGTAGCGTTACCCATTACTTTTAATGCCACCCTCTATCTCTCTTTCTCCACTTTACACTTTCCACCATCACCAAATCTTTTAAGGACGAGCCATTGAGACTCGTTCTCTGTCCTCTTCCAAGTCGCTACAATCAAACTCCATCACCAATAATCTCAAAATGTTTTTCTTTAACCCGATAACACCATTGCTAACCACCATCTCGGTCTCCCTCTTAACCATAAAGTCATCCAGCACTGAAAAAAGCCCCCTCACAGTCTCCCTTTCTTTCCATCTCTATTGTGTCCTCGTAACTACCATTAACAGTAACAAAACCTACTTCAACCTTTACTTTTTCATGTCTCTTGACGACAACCACCCTTCATCGATGACCTAGAAACAGTAAGAGACATTGTTAGAAACAATCATGGTAAGGGAGAACCAGGGAGGAGAAACAATTGCGAGAGAAAAAAAAAGGAAAAGACGACCAAAACTTTGGAAGGGTAGATCTCTTTCCTCAAAGAGCATGAAGGAGCACCACCGATATAAGAGCAAAGATGAGATGAAGGAGCATCAGATCCACTAGCCTGCTCCCTTCCAGCAGCGGCGACACATGGACCTATGTTTTAGAAGTGTTGGTGGTGCGTGGTATACACACTGCCATTATTCTAGCAGTCTTCCAGTGACGATATCAGTATATCATGGACATTTCAAATACCTCAAAAGGTCAATCTATAAACTCAAACTATTTTGGACAAATTGCTATGACATTGTGAGATTTGAGACATATTGTTTATTGTTGTGTATATTTTTGGACTGTTTGGATATTATTTGATTTGAATTCATGTGTGTTTTTGGTTTGATAATTTGCATTGAATTATGAGTTTATTTTTAGGATTGTGATTGTAAATTAAATATTTATAAGTTCATGAAATTAATAAGATTTGTGTGGATGTTTAACATTGTTTGGGTTTGAGTTGATGAGCGATAATTTGACTTTAATAGATATCGTGGATACAATAGCCTTGATGGAAACATTTTATTTGCATCTTGTCTAACACGGTCTTTGTCAATTTTTTGATAATTTTTTATTTTTAAAATATTGTTTTTGCAATTAATTTTGAATTCCCCACTTTTTTCAGCCCTCATATATTTAATATTTGGAATTATGACCTACATGTGATGTGCCTTTTCAATATTAAACAAATTGGTTCCCTTTTACAAAAATAACAACAAAAAAATCTTTCTTTAAAAAATACAACTTTATTTTAAATTGCTTATGGCCAACTCTAAAAAGTAAATGATATTTGGATATTTTAGCACATTAAAACATCACAAAAATAGTCCCTTTATTTTTACATATATTTTTGAATTTAGTAACCAGTTTATTAAAGCCATAAGAACCTGATCTCCATTTTAAAAATACCAAAAAAATCATTTTGTTTGTCCCACTGTCAAGGATTATGAAATTATACGTAAGATATATTCCTGATATTAAAAGAAAAAATAAAAAAATATGTTGACTCTAGAATGAGTAGGCCTTAGTAATAAGAAACAAGAATTCCTTGTTCTTTCTCCCATTACCAAAGAGATCCCAACTTGGAAGGACGATCATCACGACGCCGTACACGTGCGTCATAATGACGACTCCATTAGGGAAGAGTGGACTATGCTTTGTTTGTTTGTTTGTTTGATTGTTGCGTTTTATATTTGTTAGTCTGTATTTTTTTTTTATTCATATGCATCCTTTTATGCTTTAAATTTTTACTGCTTTTGCCTATCATTTTTATTTTCAACTTGCATTATTTTATGCTTTATTTTTATATTGCACATACATTTGTTTATTGTATAGTTAATTTCTTCATACATCACCTGCTTTAATTTTTGAAAGCACTCATAAACTTCTAGGTAAGGTGGGAGATTAACGGTTTGCCCTATAAATGCGTGACAAAATAATTTATATCTGAGTGCCTACTTGGTAATGGTGGATATACATACTTTAGTCATTCCTCACAACACTCCCATACTGTTCTTAGGAAGACGATCACTAGGAAGCTCTGAAACTCCTTTTGAAACTAGGTAGAAAACCTACCCATGTTCACTTAAAAATTAGAACCTATCCCTATGTAATATGTGTTAAAAGTAAATTGTGTAAAGGAAAGCCCAACATGTAGCATCCTGAATTCCAAGACTTTTTGGGTGGTAAATAGTTGTCACATAGATTATACAAGAGTTTGATTTATTACAAATTAATTGAGATGAATATGAATTCCCTTGTCGGTGTAATAAAACACTAGGTAATGACCATTGCAACCCCTTAAAGGGCGAACTCATTTTCAATTTACTTTTTTTTTCTTCACATGTGTATCGTATTTATTAGCTTGGCAACATCACATGTCTTTCATTTGCAGAAAAAAATATAGGCCTATCCCTAGAAGCCAACCCTTAGCAAGATCTATAAGAAGTAAATATGAGAGTCCAGCCTGAACAAAAACTAGATAATTTCCCGAGAAAGGAGATGACTCAGTTAACTGATATGATAAAACAAACCATTCACTCTGAAAGGAAGCCCCCCCACATGGAAGCCAATACTAAAACGATTGCTATAAATATGCCATTTTGTCCATTTTCACACCTTCATCAAAAGATTGTTTCCGATACTTATTTGGTTTATCAAAGTTTGCAAATTATTGTATTCAACGCCCCGTGCTCATAAAAAGATTCATGATGTCTTGCCTCAAAATTCACTGTAATTTTCCGCAAACCAGATACATCAAACATCCTCATTTTTGTTTTAGCCTGAATATCATCCAAGAAGAAAATGACAAGAATAATTCGAGCCTTTTGATTTGTCATTGGTATGAAAGATTGATCGACTTTGAAATATGGTTGGCACCTTCTTAAAACAATTTGGGCATGGCTTGAAAGAGGCTCCAACTAGATCTAACCTTTAAAGAATATGGATGAGTCGGTTAGGTTATATGCTTCAAGGTTGTGCAAAATAGCAAATTCACTTATTTGTGGAAAATAAAAGGTACTCATTATCACTTTCATTACATTTTAAAAGAGTTGAGTAAGGTTTGAAAGTGGAAAGGATCAGGAGTCTGGTAATAAGTTTCAATGTTATGATAAAGGATGAACCAAAAGGAGGATTCCATTTAGAAAATATATATCAAAATCATTTCATACCTTAACATCCCATTCATCCATCTCGGATATTTGTCTATTTTTACATCACCAACTGCTTTCGCACATTTGTCAAAAAACTGATATACTTTTACCATTCAAAAATATTCACCAATATCTTCTAAACACCAGGTGTATTACCTTAACTCCATCAGATCCCATACAACTAATATTCCCTATCTGGTGTAGTCTAAATGAGAAATGTGAATATCATGATGAGATCCTTGACCACTCAATAAATTATTATAGTTTAATTAAAAAAAACTTATATTAAAAAAAAGCTAAATTTAACAAAGAACAAGAAATAAAAAAAAAAACTCGAGATAACCCTAGTCATTTTTAAAGTTAGTGAAAAATCCTATAGAAAGAAAAAAAATAACAGGGCCTAATCTCCAATTAAATAAATGATAAATGATGAAATTGAAAAAATATGAGCTTAAAAAAAGGAGAAAAAAACCAAGCAAACCTAGAAAAATATCTTAAGCCTAGGCTAACCTCCCAAACTCGTAACCTGTGAATTTCTATACCGAGGCTCAATCAAAAAGCTTAATTGCCAACCAATATAATGTTAAAGGATAAAATCGAAAAAAAATCAATTTAAAAAATTTACCAAAGTAAAAAAAATAGCACCTAAAAGAATAAAGATCAAATCTAATAGGAAAAAAAACCAAAAAAGGATGAAATCGTAAAAAAAGAGTTCAATCTTAAAAATTATTTCAAATAAAACAAATAACAATCAAAAGAATGAGGCTAAAATCGATAGATATGAAAAATTAAATTTAGTAAATTATTTCAAATAAATAAATAGTAATCAAAAGAACATAGATCAAATTTGAAGGAAAAACAAATTGAAGGGTTGCTTTGAAAATTTAAAGGGTCAGTCGCGAGGATGAGAGAGAAAAGGTGGAAAAAAAAGAAAAGATCATCGATGTCAAACCAAAGATTAGTAAGTTACACACGTTATCTAGGGAGGGAGGGGCCACTGAGATGATTACAACAATGTCAAGGAAGGTTGTCTTTGGCCGTCGTAATCAGTTGTATGCATTGCCTGAACATAGCAAAGCAACATATGTGTTGTCGTATGCAATGCACACGTTGCTAGCTAATTCGGTTTTTAAATAATATTTTATATTTATTAAAATACCAAATTTCTTCCCAATTAACTTGATCATAACTAAAGTACTAGGATGAAAATAGAAAGAAACCTATAGATTTCAATTTTATCATTTTAAAAAGATTTTACTTTTAAGAGTAATTTTATCATTTTACTGTGATTTAAAAAGTGAAAATTCAAAGAAACCTATAGACCCAATTATATAAATTTTATTTTTAAGAGTAATTTAGTCATTTTACTATGTTTTAAAAATATAAAAAGATTAAGTTATTCTTAATAAATCTAATAAAAAAAGACAATATTACCCTCAATTAGGTATCCCAATGATTTTGTTTGAAAAAGGTAAAATCATCATTTTATTTTTCCAATCTACAATAAAATTAGCTAGCTCAATGGTATTGAATCCGCGCATACAATAAAATTCTGATACTATTATTATTTTTTTTTTATAATGCTTCGTAACATGTATAATTTTTAATGAATTGCACATGAATAAACACAAGTAATAAATATCCTAAAAGTTGAAGGAATCCACATATCATTAGATCTTTTCGTGTGGAATTAATGAATTAATTCATATATTTT
>Ga0325411_1009760_pt1 | contig 10197 bp, 6 predicted proteins | sample PopdelMetagenome_13_FD_206181 | JGI IMG/M metagenome (GOLD analysis project Ga0325411, IMG submission 206181) | Populus deltoides microbial communities from Bellville, Georgia, United States - Xylem-PdIQD-R4 | ecosystem: Host-associated > Plants > Phyllosphere > Stem > Wood/Secondary xylem...
CAAAAAGTCAAAGAGTCAAATAGTGTGCAAGGGGACAAAGGGCCTTTTTAGCCTTGGGTTTTGGTGACAAGCACGGCATCTTCCAATTTATTTTATTGTTGGGAAGTTTCCTCTTTTGATTTTTTCTCGTGAAGTTGTGGTATTAGTCTTTCTCTTTTCCTTTTTATAAATAATAATAAATAAATAAATAAACAATAGTGGATCTATGACACACAGGCTCAATTACAGCCCGGTAAAAAGTTTGGGATGAAACATTAAAGCCCAATAACATAGCATCTATGTAAAAGGCAAGCACCAGACATTTTGGCAATGTTCTATTTTTAAAATTATTTTTAAAGTGTTTTTTATATTTTCTTATTTATTATTTTAATATGTCAACTAAAACGTTAAAGAAAAAAATATGAAAAAATACTTTTTTAATAAATTTTTAATTAAAAAATATCATGTATTTCATTACCAAAGCACGCACTAAAAAATTAAAGTTCAGATGTTAACTTACCTCTCCACTATCTATATTATTCTGTTATATTCTTTATAATTATAAATACATTAATAAAATAATTGAATAAATATGAAAAATATAATAAAAATAAAAATCTACTCGAATTCTGAATTCGAGAGAAACATGAATAGACAAAAACTTAACCTTACTTGAGACATTCTCATCCCGGAATTAAAGGGCGTGGGCATGGATCCGCATGGCCCATGGGAAGCTTTCCATGAAATATGATAATTAGGTCAGAGATTTTTTATTATTTTTTTTTATTTTAATAAATGGTAGGCTATAATGTTTCCTTTGTAATACGGCAAAACATAATTAATTAGGAGTAGATGATCGTGCATAAATATGATAAGGCCAGGCATTATCTTACATGTATGGAATGATTTTTCAACATTTAGAAGTTTAATATCATCTTGTTTTTATTCTTGCTTTTTAAATTATTTTTCATTTGAAATACATTAAATTTATGGTTTTTTTAAGTTTTATTTTGATGATTTTGATATATTAATGTTAAAAATAAAAAATATTATTTTAATATATTTTTAATTGAAAAGCACCATATATTATAATATTAAACACATGAAAGCGGTTTAGCTGGGATTTCCACCCAAAGATCACTCAATTGTTTTGGAGAAAAAAACGAGGAAGGATTTAGAAATGGAATATTTACTTTCATTGATGAAAAAAACTATAGAACTTGTCATGGATATATTTATTAGATAGCATTTAATTATTATCTCGAGATAAAAATAAATAAAAATAGAAGAAGCATATTTTTATAAACTTTTTATTTTGAAATGACAAAAATCACTCTAAAACTATTATAAAACATATTTATTTTATGTCTAATTTTTTTATATTATTATTTTTATGGTAGAATACTAATCAAATACAATAACTTTTTCTCCTTATTGTTCTGGATTTAAAAACAAAATCCAGTTTATTTCTCGTACTTTGAACATATCCAATCCTCGAGTTTCAAAGAAAGTTTTTGAGATTTCTGAAAGGATTTTCTATGATCTATATCATGAGCAAGTCGTTATCAAATTATCGAAGGATTCATATAGTCTTCGAGAAAAAATGTGATCCCCCAAATTAACTATCAGTGAAGTGAAGGACAGAGAGAAAACAAAAGGAATTTTTATCCTAATGTAGGAAGTGTTTGGGAACGTGATTCAACCCGTGTTTCTAAAAAATTTTAAATTTTTTTTTACTAAAATTTAATATAATTTATACGTTTTGGATCGTTTTGATGTGCTGATGTTAAAAATAATTTTTAAAAAATAAAAAAATATCATTGACATGCATTTTAGCACGAAAAGTTATTTGAAAAGCACCCGCAATCACACTACCAAACACGCTCGTAAAAAGCAAATCATGACAAGATATAGACATAATAGTCGAAATTTAGGGCACGTATTTTGTTTCATCCCTCCTCTTTTAACTCTCAAACAGCCTCTTAGAGGTAAATCTCATGCAAAATAATTGCTAATAAACTATAGTTAGCTGTGCTAAATTCTAATTAGGGCACTGAAACAAGAATGATCACAAGAGCATCAAAGATCAAACAACCACGCCATACGATAATGTTTATTAATGCACAGAAAATATATCAATTAATTCTTTATATTAATGCGTGTCAATGAACATTTCATTATTTTCGGGAATAATATTTTTTTCTCAATCCAAGATAGTCGAAACTCCTCATGCCCAGCACGTGTTTATTTTTATCTTATTTTATTTTTTTGTCTATAAGAGAATTTATTTTTTCAATATGAATTATTAATTTATTTGTTAAATAATAAATGTCAGCCAGAGGATTTCCTCCTGCCCTAAGCACCAAGTGTATTTTCTATGATATATTAATTCAAAAATATGTCTCATATTTCATCAAAAATATGTCTCGTGGTGATAGTATATTGGCTTTAACGATTAACTTGAAATTCAACAACCGATCCTTACGTTTTAAAAGGGCATTTAAAAATTTTAAATTTTTTTATTTTAAATTAATATTTTTTAATGTTTGTAGATCATTTTGATGCGCTGATGTCAAAAATAATTTTTAAAAAATAAAAAATATATATTATTTTGATACATTTCTGAATGAAAAGCAACCACAACTACATTTCCAAATATACTTAGATCAGGTTTTTTAAAAAACTAACTCAGAATTAATTTATTTTAACATGATGAACTTGACAAGTTAACCTGAAAACTAATGATATTATTTTTAAAAAATTAAAATGATATTATTTTAATTAAAGAATTTGCTCGAAGAAGAAGTGAGGAATAAGAGGACGAAGAAGAGGGGTGGGATAAAGGAGGAAGAAAGAAAAAGAAAGTTCTTTGCATCACTCACCACCTTGCAATTTGCCTTCTTCAATAATTTGATACTTTCCTTTTTTATATATTTTATATTTGTTATTTAATATCTTATTTTCAAAAGGGACCCACACATAAGCGCGTTAACTTTTATTCCACGCCAGGAACCCCACCACAATTGAAAAAGTCAAGATCCCTTTCCAAAAAATTGAATCGCACCTGATCCTTCCACGTCATCAAGAGGATCCACTTGAGTGCTAGTTTTCACCAGTCATGGACGACCCAGATGCTCCCATTAAGCTTCTTTGGGAACTCTCTGAATCTTACCCTGTCATCCGCACATAGTAGCTGCCCCTTTTAGCATTCTCACCATACAACACCGTTACTGTTTGTTTTTTTATCGCTTTTAAACAATTTAATTTTTTTCTTTAATTTAATTTAATTTTTTTTAGTATTATTACAATATATTTAAAAAAACAAACACCGACTGTTATCACAATATCAAATCTCCATAACTTTCCTTCCCTCTCTAGGCTGGTAAAATTTCCTCAAGTTGTCTCTTCTCTTCCTTCCTACCATTCCAAAGCTTTGGAAGCAGGTCTAGGGATGGCAATGGAAAAAACTCAACCCAAGCGGTTATCTTCCCTAGTAATTTTCTTAGCTAACAAACACCATTTCTCTAGAAAATCTTCTGATAGACATCTTGCAACATTTTGGCTCAAGATACCCGATTAAACTAGGAGCAATGCTATACATGCAAACAAACAAATCGTGCGAAATTTCCATATTGCTACTTGTTATTTTTAACCAATCATTCGATATTTTCGAGACCAGCACTTTCTATCATTTATTACATGACATATGAGTTTGTACGAGAATTTAGCGTGTAATTTTGTTTGTGTGCGAACTGTTTTTCGATCTAAAATGTTGTAAAAAAGGAATGCTTTTAGCATAGTCACATCCTAACTGCAACATTTTCCAGACAAGGACAGCAAACAAAGCATCCACCAGCAAATTACAGAAAATGCAATCAGGTTAAGTTCAAAATATTGTGGTGGAGATATTAACACTCCACTTATGAAGAAGGGTGGTTGGAGAGTTAGCTAATCTCACCTACTACTCTGCACTCATATTTGACCCTTCTTCGCATTCTGAATAAACGAAACAGGTTGTGCTTGTGTACTTTTGTAGCATCTTCTCTCAGGTTTATCCCTTTATTTTACCCATTTTCCGATGGACACCAACTATTTCGATCTAGGCACACTGTTCCCAAACTTTTGATTCTCTCCACAAAGGAGAGTGCTATTAACAATTGATAGAGTGCTAAGAACTCTAACCAAGATAATGAAATCATGATTCATCCAGCTGACATGTCTACACCTCATGTGCATTATCTGCACAAGGGGTCCAACCTGCACACATGTAGCATATACCACCCGATCCATGTGTGTCAGTCCCGACCTAGATTGGCACTTCACATGTTACAAAGCAAGTTGACATTTCCAAAGAAATTTAATAAGGTGGGATTGATAGTTGCAAGGGATTGCAAAAATGATATTTTAAGTCCATCTTCAACTTACTCTATCTCTGATTGAGATGGAAACACTTCATGCAAGAAACCCGCATCTAATGGTTGTTTGGGAAATCTGTCTATACCACCTAAAACAGTATCTTTCCTCTTTCTCCATTTTCTTTCATGGTAAAATAACATGATGCATTGCTTTGGTCAACCTCTTGATAAAAATTACTAAAACGAGGAACTGGAATCCATGATAAATTTTACCATGGGTGAACACTCTCTCTCAAATGAGACCATTCGAACGTCTGATGGGGTACAGGACTGGATATGAGCGAAAATCACGACTTCTTCTGCTGGCTTGCCACCAGTCATCAAGCATGTTTTAGTCCCTTGAGGCTGTTTGAAGGGGAAACACCAAATGGTTGCCCCTGTTTCTTCTTTTACTCTCTGTTCATCTGCATCACTACAGTCAACAAACACAGCATAGTATTAGACATGTTGTGAGTCTCTCCTACTTTGATCTCAACACTGTAATTGTTTATCCACTACTAATATGAAGAAGAACAAAATAAACTACCTAGCTGACCAAGGACCCCTTGCCCATTTGCCCAGGGATATTGTCGCTTTGAGTTCATCATATGAGCCCACATCCACAATGTTACTGCAAGAAAACATCAGAATAATATTAGATGTTTCTGACGAATACAGGAATCTGATGGACTTCATTACAGATGGCTGTGATTATTGGAATTGGTACACAACTACACAAGTAAAAAAAGCCTAATTGCAATCATGTGAAGCAGACTCTCAAAGCTTCCAGAACAATAATGCCATGCACAATGATAAAGTACCTATATATCTAGATCTAGAGATTTGATCAAAGTGCCTATATATCTAGATCTAGAGATTTGATCAAAGTGCCTGAGGCTATTAAGACGAAGCATAACTCCCAGTTTCATTGCTTTGGCAGTTTCCATCATGTGACAAAGTTAATGTTATATGAAATAGAAAACCAATGGTCTTAGGAAAACAATTCTTACATCCTTGCTAGTAAAAAAGCAATTTATTGCTTCCTGTGAATCATGCTGGCAATCCTTTTCATTCTGGTAGGATGGTCTTACTATGATGATTATGCCTCATGTGTTTGAAAACGTCAACTTATTATTTGCATTATTAGACCACAACCTGTTTTTCTCCTAAAGAAGCCTACAGATTCTATTACTGCCTTGACATCAAAGCAAAGTCCACAAAGAAAAGGATGTGAGCAGCAGTTGTATAGACATAAATATTAGCATTTTTATCGTAGCAGGGTGCAGAAATCACTGTTTATAAACAAATTCGTCATCAAGAGATTATGTTATAATTCTGAAAAATAATAATAGATGACCTCAATGAAAAGTAGAGCTCGCATATCCAATAATTGATGCACATAACTAAGCTTCCACTACACATAATGTTTGAGCAAGAGAATGCACCTATCTCGAAATGATGTTCCCTACCCAGAAGAGATGACTGGATCTCATCCAACTTGTCCTTGACGTAAGCTTCTAATTTGAAGGCTCCATGGATATTCCAACACTTTTCCTTGCTTTCCAGGAACATCTCTCCTGATTTGACCATGACCACACTTCCACTTGAAACATCCTGGGACCAATTTCAATCATCAGAGGTGCCCCCTCTTGAAACCAAAGTATTATTTAATATTTGCTTGAAAAAATAAGGGTTGTTCCACACGTTTCAAAGGCTTTCTTTTATGAAAAAAACAATTGAAACCATTTTTTAAAAAAACGTTTCAAAGGCTTTTTTTTTATGAACAAGGATAAGAGTCTGTGGTAGAAGTTGTTTTTCAAAGTACTTTTCGCTTTGAAATGAATCAAAATAATGTTTTTTTATTTTTGACAGCACATCAAGACTATCCAAAATCACCAAAAAAATAAATTTGAAACAAAAAAAAAATTCAAAAGCACGGTTGGGACTAATTGAAACTATTTTTTTAAAATAAAATAAAAGTGAGGACCAGGTGTAGCAAGTCCAACACATCGCATAAGTCACACAATGACATAAACACCCAAAATTGACATCAGGCACAAGAAGAAATGTACAATCCAGATTCTTTTTGACAGATTACCATAAGCTTTAATGACCGAGACACATCTGGGCACCTTGCATGAAAGTCATAATTAATTAGAGGGCTAAATCATTAATTAATTATTAATCTTTTCTTTTGTTCATGTACTTAAAATAAGAATAAGAACAGACCTTCATCTCCTAGAAATTGAACTTCCATCCCGGGGTTCTTTGATCCATGTCATCAAGTTTAACTTTTATACCAGCAGATTGCAAGTTTTCTTTTACAGAAGATCTGTATTGAGAACTCCAGTTTTTCCATCCTCCTTTCTCCAGATTGGCACAACCACCACATGGAAGAATGCAACACAGATAGGAAGAACAAATTGAAATGGTAGTATAGCTCATAAAACGAGTTATTTGTTATCTACTAAACGTTAAAATGGCAACTCGAAAACCTAAACTTTACTTTCATACAGGCCCCTATCAGAAGACTGAAACCAAATGCTTATGCATAGACTATCCTAATGAGATATTTTTCTCCAATAGACATAAGATTGCTTGTCCAAGTACCTGACACAGCAAGCACACCCCTGGGATGTGCTGCTATATTACAACCACAAAAGAGAGCAACAACAAGCTTCCTTAACAGAATGAAACATCTCTATTCTTAGATCAAGTACATAAAATTGAAAGATTCCCGACAAGTATCAAAGTACCTTTGATTTAAATGCATGTAAAACAACAATGATAATAACAAACACATATATGCTAACTTAAGAAATCACTAATAGAGATACACAAGTACCTTTATTGATGCAAGTTTTGGTGTAGCATTAGACCAGAATCATCACCATGGTTCATAATTATACCACCAATAAAGCAGGTGCTGATAGCCCATGATGTCTGCCACACATATTGCCTCTCTCCAATTTCATACATAAACTGTACAGGCACATAATTTCTGTTAAGATCATGGACTTCTCAAATTATAAGTAAAATTCAATAGTGAGGGGAAGGAAAGGATCGATTACTTTATTTGGTAGGTTAAAAGGAAAACATGAAAAAATATCAAGGAGAAAAAGGTCATTGGCAAAATGCTGGACCAATGAGATGATCATTGTTGTGCTACCACTGAGTTAAGCTTAGACACTTGCCATAGAAGCTGATAAAGTTAAAACTCGGACATGGCCAACTGAGCCACTTCATATCAAAGAATGCAATGGGAGATATTTTGTAATTGCGTGCCAGAATAAGAATGGGTGCACGCAAAGGTCTTGGTGCCTTTAAGTCGTGTCTTGATAATGAGCAAGAACACAAGTGTCTTTGAGGGGCTGTGTACAAACACTTGTACTCATGTTTAGCTAGCATGTGTTCACCTATGTGCCCAAATAAGCAAGACTCATAATACCTATATAAGTAGGCATTCTCTTATGTGCCAAACAAGCTTTGTTGAAATAAAACTCCACGTTATTATACAATCTCCTTTTTATCTTCCTCTTCTTTGTTTGCTTTATGCACATCACCGCTGTGCAGCCCAGTTGAATTGCTATAAACAAAACAAGGAGGCTGTTATGCACAAGGGTCTATTCTTGTGATACATGTAATTTGTATAGGGACATGAAAGGTGATGGTATCTATAAGGTTAACAAAGAGGAAAGCATTGGATAAAACTATAACGTATGTGTACTCGGGGATTCTTATTCAAAAGAGCTTGCTTGTTCCAAACACGATGCCTCCTTCTAAAGGTGTTAGTAAGCTTGGTTATTTGGACATGTAGATGGATAGGTCTTACCTAACATTAGCCAAGCTTTAGTGCATGACACCTCAAAGACACTTGTCTTCTTGCATATTATCTGGACAAGACTCCTAGACAATTGCATGCACCTATACACATGCTTGGATAATACACCTACACACTTGCATGCATTTCTGCTTCTCACACACTACATTGCTATATGCTGCACATGTATTACATAGATTCCTTTTCTCCTTCATCATAAACGAGTGGTTACCAAATATAGGCATATGGTATTGGACAAAAACACTTTAAAACACCATGCCTAGGATAAGACTACAAAGCTCCAGACCCAATAAGGTGACCGGGAATTCAGGATAGTGCTGGCACCGAATTAAGCTATTTGTAGGCTCTTATACAGTTTAAAGCTCAGGCGTTGCCATCTAAACTACTTCATGTAGGGCATGGTATTTAAGGCGCGTGGTTTTACGAAGAGAAAAAAAACAAACCACATGGTAGGTTAAGCGTTATAAATGTTACATAGACGGAAAACAAAAGGAATAGTAAAGGTAAGTTCATTCAGATTAATTGTTTATAGATGCCAAAATGCACACTGGCCATTTTGTTGTTTCTAAACCAAATGGAAGGGAATTTCCCAGGTAAATTAACCAGGATTTAACTCAAATCTTGAGTTGCAACATTTGTTTTTTCCCTATTCCATAATTATCCACAGGAATTAGCTGATAATTCACTAAAAAGGATTTAATTAATAAAATATATTTTCAAAATTATGATGTTGGCTTTTCTTTGCATTCAAATGATATCATGCGAGAAATAGAGCAACAAAACACTCAAGTAGCAGCAACTCATAGTGTCTGAAATAATCTTATCTAGTAACTACTGACTAAAATACCTGCGTTCCAAAAGCCCGAGAAAATTTTTGCCCAAGGCTGTGGCTAGTTCCAGCCTGTGATGCTTTCTGATCACCCATCATAGCCTCTATTGTATATGTCCTATCAGCACCAACAAGAGTTCCCACTTTTTATTTTCTACAGGTATTGCAGCTTGCTCATAAACGAATTTTGTATGGACGTCGATCATCTGTAATGCCTGCGATTCAGCAGCGCAAATCCATTTAATGCAAATGCTAGTACGCTATCAGATATCAAGCATAGTACAGCTCAATAAGATGCAAACCTCGTTTTCTGCCTCCTCTAGATTGGCATGAGCTGTGTGACCCTCCTGCCACAGAAATTCAAGAGTCCTCACAAATGGTTTTGTGTACATCTCCCATCTTGTGACATTTGCCCACTAAAACAGAAAACAAAATATTAATAGAAAGGGGATGGGGAGAAAACAGTTGTACATAACAACCCTCCCTGATTGGAAGCTGTTCGCTATAAGTGACCAAACTTTTACATGGTTTACCTTGAGAGGAAGATACAATAACTATGAACCCACTGAGCAAACATGTGATTCACTATGGTTTCACTAGCGGGTCAAACCTGCCACAGCCTCAGCAAGTGCAACAATCAAAGCCAAAACTCAGGTCATTGTTTTTCAAGAAAATGAAACAACATAACATTTTCATCAACCCTTAAATTTCCAATACTAGAAAAAATCAAATGTTACCACAAGTTTTTCTTCAAGTTCCTTTCCTCCCCTGATAGTCACAAGAGCCAGTTATTGAACCCCTCAACATGACTAGCTTCTTTCTCAATAAATGAGTATTGGTATAAACTACAGCACACAATTGCCAATATAAGAATTAAAGACAAACTCAAACAAAGTCCATCCACAAAAACACACACATGCAGTTTCAATTGTAAAAAAAAACCATGCTACTTGAGCTCAACTCTGAATTGTCTCGCTAAAACATCATACACAAACTCATTTATACACAAAGAAAAGCAAATTAGTCCCATAATTCAAATTCAATATCATTCACAAACAAACTCAAACAATAAAATACTCAGCTCAAAGTGTCCATGACCATAAAATATGTCTTTAAGAATTGATTTTGGGAAAAGTTATATTAAAGCATACCAC
>Ga0325411_1009761_pt1 | contig 10195 bp, 5 predicted proteins | sample PopdelMetagenome_13_FD_206181 | JGI IMG/M metagenome (GOLD analysis project Ga0325411, IMG submission 206181) | Populus deltoides microbial communities from Bellville, Georgia, United States - Xylem-PdIQD-R4 | ecosystem: Host-associated > Plants > Phyllosphere > Stem > Wood/Secondary xylem...
GATTATGCATATTTTAATTAATTTTATAAATTTTAAAATTAATAATTATATAAATCTTAATAAGTCTGAAATTTGCGAGACTGGTATTGTAAAAATGCTACGCGGTCAATGCATACGGTTCAAATTTCAGAGTGGGAATTGTGGGAATTTTGAGTTGGTTTTATTTTTCTTTATTTATTTTTGTTTCTCTGTGTTGTCGACCGTGTTGTCTGCCTTTTCTTCTCTTCTCTTCTCGGTTGATGTGACCAGTGCATGAGAGATATTGAGATGCATACAGCTGTATTCTTCTCTTTTTTCTTATAATAAAATAATATTATTGTGAATAACTCGTAATCTCGTGGCTTCGACTCGAGTGTATCCTTCTCCTTCTCTCTTCTTTCTAATTTTTATGCTTCTTCTTGAATTATTTGATTAATCCTATAAAGATTCCGTTTAACAATGTGGTGCATCATGCAATCAAGTTACAAACAGTACTATGAGAATGATGGAGATTGTGATGGGAATTATTTTTAATTTTTTTAAAATATATATATTAAAATAATATTTTTTATTTCTTAAAATTTATTTTTAACATTAACACATTAAAATAATCTAAATATAAAAATTAATTATACCACAAACATAATATAAAAATAACACTAAACAGAAACCTCACAGGTTATTGATTCCAAACTACAAAATTCAAACAAAGGACGAGATCAAGGTGTTCTTTTTTTAATATTCATCACTGTTAAATCGTCTTAGCTAATTCAATAAATATGTCTTTATTATCTTCTGAATTTGTTTTTCAAATTATCACTTTATTTTTTGAGTTTTTCTTTCAACATGGAAAAAAAAAAATAGGGGATGGTGTCACTCCAAGAGATCTAACACTTGTTTTTTAAAAAAAATCATGCTGCCTCGTCCGTCATGTAAGATCCGTGAAAGGTTATTCTCTCTCCCTCCATCCATCGATTGAAATGAGGAAGCATAAAGTGTTCAGATTTAGATCTATACCAAACAAAATTATTAAAAGTTAATTAACCAATCTAGTGGAGTGCTGCTGTCTTGATTACGCGGAACTATATATTGCATTCAACAGATATTATTTAGAAAACTAGTTCTTCTAGGTTTTGTGGCGGAGACAGTCGGGGCTGGTAGAGGCCCGGCCCCTGCAAGAAAATATTTGTTTCAACACCTTTAATGATGTATATAATTTCAGTTTAAATAATAAAATAGCTGAAATCTTGATTTTTTTTAAATAATTTTTTTAATTTAACTCTTTTTAATTTTATTTTCGAGCTCCACTGTGACCCAAGCCATAACGATTTTTTTATCTTTATTTTAGGAATAAAATAGTCTTTTTACTGTGTCATCAATACCTTTTAAGAATTGTACCGGGTTATTTTTGGTAATTAAATTTTTAAATGCATAGTGAAAATACTAATATAACCGTTTAATAAAATAATTTAATACCCATGCACAGCGATTTTTTATATTTTTAATTTTTATATAGTGATTGAATTACTACATTACCCTTGGTATTCGATTTTTTTAACATTGGTTTCAGGAGCTTATTTGTAATTTCATCATGATTTATGTTGATAATATTGTTTAGTCATAAGGGTATTTTTGATTATTATACAAAAAAAACTGGTGACGTGTACGGTTGGCTTCTACAATTGTAACCATGATTTTTTCGTATCATTTGATTCACCTCGGCATCCTTTTTCTTTATTGGTGGCGTGTGAATGATGGTTCGATGTGGTTTAGCCTTAAATTATTTTTTTTTCCTACTTTTCCTTCTCTTTATTCCTTGAATTGCGTGCTCGTAGCGCCAAAAACCACATCATCTTTTTAATTTATTTATTTTTTTGTTTCAGTCTCTCTTCTCTTATATGCAATTGTTTTATTTACATTGATTGTTTCTAATTAGATTTTATTTTTGATTTCATTCATGATCATTTGATTTTTAAATTTATTTTCAAATCAAGTTTTTATATTTTTAATTTTTATTTGTTATGTTTTAAATTATTATTTTTTGTTTTCAATTTGACCCCTAAGCATTTATTTTCATTTAATTTTTATGTCAAATTTGGTCCTAATTCTTCTAATTGCTATTTTTTAATCATTTTCTTAATGAATTTATTTTTGTACAAGTCCATTCATGAACATTTAATTTCATTTGATTTTTCCCTAAATATTTAATTTAATTTAATTTTTGTGTCAAATTTAGTCATAATTCTTTTAATTGCTATTTTTTTTTGTTTTGCGTTGTTTTTTCATTGAGTTTTTTCTCTAAATTTCATCCCTTAATGTTTGTTTGATTAATAATCTTGTTTTTTTTGTTTTTTAAGGTTTGTCTTTAACGGGTTCATCATAGTCTCATGGTTTGGGTAATAAATTTGAAGGATTATCTCGAGTTGAATCATGTTTTTTTTTAAAAATATTTTTTATTAGTGTTTTTTTGCTTTTCTATTTATAAGGGCATCCCAATTTCATGTCGAATGTCACATTTTGATTTATTGACCAGAGTTGGCTGTCGGGTTCGCTCAAAATTTTTTTGTTATTTTTTTTAATTTATATTTTTAAACTAGCTTATAATAAACTTTTTGATGGGACCCGAATCCAAGGTTTCATAGGTTAGAAGATTTTTAAGATTTTACTTGAGATTCGCCTAGTGTATCTTGGTTTTTTCCCCTATTTTTTAAGTTGATATTTTTATTTTGAAGTTTGACTCTTTTTTCCCCCTAGTTTTCCTTTATTTAGGTTAGTATTGAATTATTTGATAATTTGAATAGACTTGGATGTGGTTTTGTTTTTGTTTTTTAATAAATATTTAAATTATCAATTTAATTAATGACTTAGAGGTTTGAATTTTATTAACCTATCACTTCTTTTACATTTTGTTTTTTAAATGTCCGGTCTGTATCAACAAGCGAGCAATATATCTAATAATTACTATTTCCACGTATATATATGCGTGGGGATTGATAAATTAACATTAATATTTGCTGTTAATCGCACCGTTTGTTTTACCTTTTAAAACTATGTATTTTAAAAATATATTTAATTTGAAAAATAAATAAATAAATATTTCTTTATATTCTTTAATGGTACTTTAAATCACAACGCACCCTAATTAATGGCATGGCATCTTAGAGGGATCGGACCCTGGCACGCCATGTGTTTAGTCCTCTTCATCAAGTGACATCCCGTCCCCCTCTAATCAATTTCTCTCCCAACTTTTTTTTTATTATTATTATTCACATGACTCTTTCAATATTCAAAGAGAAATACTAACTCGCATGGCTTGAATAATTGTATTTTACACGTGAATCCTATAAATCCAGATGGTATTATTCAAATTTTTATCTCGTGATGGAGCGTAATGGAGTCAATTAAATCACAGATGCAAATATTATTTTCAGGAAAGAGTTTTCATGATTAGTTTTTGTCAGGCAATGCCTCAGATAGCTAATACTTTAATTAATAATTAATAGAGATATCACTTGAAAATATATAATATCCATATCCAAATCCACCCTGCACTTCACCAATCGAACCGGTCATACATTCATCCACGTGAAGATATTCGTGTCAGACCGTGGCTGAAATGAAAGAATAAAAGTAAAAATTTATGTCCTTTTCATTTCAATCACAATCTCAACCACGGCATTGCCGGTAGATAAATAGAAACTAAACGGTTGTACTTTTCCTGATTTATGAAATATATATAGGCTTGCATCCATTAAAAAAGAATACAGCTAAAGAAGAAGAAGACGAAGAGGCCATGGAGATGGTTACAGAATAGGAATAAAAAGGCTTTATATGGTGGTTCGTTTCGTTCTGATAAAAATGATGGATGGTGACCAGCTAGCTATGGTTTATTTAGCCAAGAGCTAGCTGGGGACCAGGGTGGGTGGGGGTGTGGAAGGTGGCCTGCCTTTCTTGACTCCCTTTCTACATGAACAGCTTGTCCTGGTATTGCGGTCCGGGCCCATGCAATTTGCCGTGAGTTCCAGCCTCTCTTCCGCCTGCTGGCTGCTTTCCATTAAAGATTTTGTTAGAAAATACAGTTATTACCGTGATTTAAAATAATATTAATATAATTTTTTTTATTTTTTTAAATTATTTTTAAGATTAGTATATCAAAATGATAAAAAAATATTTAAAAAAATTATTTTTAATAAAAAAACGTTCATGTAACAAAACAGGATGATGAACAAAACCCTAGCTAGCCAGCCTGACCCTTTCTTTCCTGACCTGCCCTCCTCGCAAGGTAAGCATCTAACTATAGAGGATGTTTGATATTTTAAATTTTTACCTGTTGGGATTTCAATACATCCCTGTTATTTATAGCAAGCCTGAAAAAAGTTATAATTACTGAGAAACACTGTATCGAAACAGGACTCAAAATTCAATCTTGGTGCTTCATGAAAGGTTTTGATATTTTATTTCTTACACCCTTAAACACATCTTGGTTGTTTACAGGATTTTAGTAATGCCTGACTACGTGACCCACGACACGAGTGTGCAGAGGAGATTGCATGTTTATATGTCGGTTTAAAAATATACCATTTGAGCTAACACGAGTTTTAATGGCTGAAAATAACTAATAATTATAATAATGTAATATAAAGTAGCTGTGTTATAAAACTCAAAATTCAATAAAAGAATCTGTTTGATATTAGTAATTATTGTTTTTTAAAGTTATTTTTTATTATTTTTAAAATTTATTTTTAATACCAATACATCAAAACAATATAATTTTAATTTTTTTTATTAATTTTAAATAAACAATTATTTGTACACAATACCGAGCTCCCTCTCAAAACTTCTCAAAGCTAGTTTTGCCGCTCATCATTGTTTCCGCCGCACTTTTCTCTTTTCATTTTTGAACTTTCCTTTCCCCTTTAGTTCCTTTTTTTCCTCAAGGATTCTTGTGTCTACTGTGGCCAACTTCCTACTGGAAATCCATATATTTAATAATGTGGTATAAAATGTTTTTAAACTATATTTTTAATTAAAAATATATATTTTTTTAAATGGATATCTTTTCGGGTGAAGAACATTTTAATAATTAAAAAATACCACAGAATAAAAAAAAACAACAACAACAACGTACTGTGGCTGCAAATCCTTTCACGAGGATTTTTGCTTCTGTCGTGCCATTGCGGCTGGATTCTGCTGCTCGCTTCTTCCGCAACCTCCTCTTGTACGCATTTTTCAGCTTCCTAATGTGGTCCTCATCAAATTAATGACTTAATAAATAAAAAAATACAATTAGTTAATCCATAAACACAGTAAAATTACTCCACATCCATCAAAGGATAGAAGTTGTTAACTTTTTAATTGCATCATCAACAATAAAGTACAGCTCCTTCCTTAATCAACCATTCTAAGAAAAAAAACCTATACAGCTAAAATATAACTCAGGGGATGAAATCTAAAATTAAAAATGAAAGATCAATGCCTATCAGACGACTTAAAATCGAAGAAAATAAATAGTTAACGGTGAAGCACATGGACGGACCGCCTCCCCGATGTACCGGCAAAGTAAAGAAGAAGAAGCAGGTGATGTGAATGGAGGGACCAACTAACCAAGCGCGTGTGTATATTCAAGTCAAACACCAATTAATCTTAATTAATTTAAGAGCTATATATCCATTTAACCTAAGAGATGCACTTAAGATATATGGGAGATCATGTGCTCCAGCAAGGGGATATTTTGCATGCTGCAGCACCCGGTCCAGCATCAACCTGGAAGGCTGGTTCCATGTGCTTTGAGCATGCTCTCTCCTTGTCCCTCTCTTCTTTGATGGCGGGCCACCCATCTTCATTTCATCTGTCGGTGCCCTTTCTGCTATGATTGCTTTTTATTATGCCAGATTTCTCGCAAGTTGCCACGGGATTATAATCGATCTTAATTAGATCCATATTTTAAATAAATATTCGTTTTCTATAAAGAGCAGTATATCTCTCATTGTTCATGCTTCGAAAAAGATATAAATTTATTAGAAAAACATATTTCTTCAATCGAGCACCTGTTTTTTCTATTCTTAAATATTAACCAAACTCCACCAATATAGCTTATGCATATAGATATATTCAAATAAATTTATACTTAAACTAAGTTTAAATTTCCTGAGTGTTTGATCACTAGTACTTTGGTTTGTACATGGTTAAGTTACTTGTGATGATGTAAACAAGAAGCTGACGCTATGCGAATGCTGGCTCACTTCTTGCTCGTCAATAACACAAAGGTACGGGTCAGGTTGGGCTGGGCAATACAAGGATCACTAGGCCTTCATGTGAGCTTAATTGGCCCATGGACTTGAAGGATCACTAGGCCTTCATGTGAGCTTCATTGGCCCATGGACTTGACTCGCTGTTCTTGATTTCTTCGGAAGCATGCACCTCAATTTCTCAAGCCCTAGCTATATTTGGAGAGGAACAAAATCGGGGCGTTATAACTTGTAAATACACAAGAGCAACAATCTTGTAAACTTCCAACTTCTTCTGTACTTGACCTACTGAACTCAATTTATTAATTTCTCCAACATGCAAGAAGGCCCATTCTTCATTATTTTTCTCATCATCAAACAAAGAACAAGTGAAAATGTTAAAAGGGACATCAAACTGATCACCCCAAAACTAGGACAATTTCTGCCAATAGCTCCATTCAGTTGCTGCAATGAGCATCTTCAATTCTTCTTCTACTTTTTGATGTTTTGGGGGGAGGGGGCTTCATTAAAATTGTTAATTTCTTTTTTGTTTTATTTTGTTCCATTGGATTGCTCAGAAGAGGGAGCTTTTGCTTCAGCATCATCCGTCTCCTGTGCGCTTTCTTCTTCATTCCTCTTTGCTGCGTTCTGCTCACTTTCCTCTTCATCTGTCTTAGCCCCACTACTTTCCTTGGCAAGAAGCAATCCCTCATCCGAATCCTTCGCTTTTGGCTTGTTATTAGACTCTCTGTCATCCGGTTTATATTTGTACCATGAGGCCGAGTAGAGATAGAGTAAAAAGTTGAGACAGCTGAGGATGGCTAAGAACCAGTAGAACAGATTCAAATTGTTGTAGTCCAACAATTGCCCATGTAACCATCCTTGTCTGCTTGGTGTAATTCTTTTGGTGACGGCATTTATCAGATTCACAAAAACAGTACTCAAGAAGTAGCCGAAAGACAACGAAAGCCAAGTGAATGAAGTAGACAGTGATTTCATGCTTGAAGGTGCCTCCTTGTAGAAAAAATCCAATAGTCCTACGAGGGTGAACATGTCTGCTATTCCGAATATTCCATATTGGAAGGAAAGCCAGAAAAGACTTATGAGATGACCTTTAAGTGCCTGGTCCCTTCTTTTTACTTCAACTATACCAGCTACGGCCATTGAAACGGCAGAGAGAACTAGACCAACTCCCACACGCTGAAGTTGCGTGATGCCTGCCGGATGGCCAGTGAACTTCCGAGCAAAAGGAACGAAGAAGAACTCATAGGCAGGTATGAGTATGACCATAAATACGAGTGGAATTACTGGAACTGATGGGGCAGGAAAATCATGTTTGCCAATTTTGCGATACATATCGTTTCCTTGTTGTACTGAGAAGGTTTGGAGCTGTGCTAAACATGTGTTCATTATGATGGTGCTGCCTAATATAGGTAACATTCTTGTTAGGATCTTCACTTCTTCGACTTGTGTCACAGAGCAAACTTTCCATGGCGCTGGTTGCATGCCTTCAGGAAGAATTGCAGCCTTATCTAGGAATCTGTTCAATAAATTGAAACTTCATCAGAAAACAAACGCTACCTGTCCTGTCTGCAGGCTGCATAACTAATTAAGAAACATGTTGCTTCACTCCATCTATGGTAGGTAGACTGGTAGTCATGACTTGTGCTACCTGAATTGTTCAGTGTGCTCAAGTTTTTCCTCATAAGCGATGGTTTCTTTGTCACTGATCTCATACAATTCCTCAACCTTTGGCAATGGCAATCGTCGGTTTCTAATGGCCAAAGCAAAAGCCTAAATAGGAAGATTAATCAATGAACGAATGTTAGGCGGTTGTGCATACAGACCCTATAATTAAATACATGGAGAGAGCAATAGAATGAATATTAGGGAATACCTGTGCAATCCTTATAAGGGGACTGTCTCCTGGTTGTCGGAGGTGGTAGAAAGGCTTCCCGGCGGCGAGAATAACAAAACCAATGAAGGTCCCCACAGTTGATACCAGAAACCCCTTCCACCAACCATGAAACATACTAAGATTAACAATGCCCGTGACTCCAACAACAGCTCCAACCACTGTGCTAAGTGTCATCCAATTGAAGTAACTTGCAAGTGCCCTGGCTTCTTCTGGGTCCTTCTCATTGAATTGGTCAGCACCAAGAGCTGGTAGAGCTCCTCTAACTCCACCAGAACCCAATGCTAGCAAACCCAGCGAGAAGTACAACATATATTCTATACCACCCTCCACACAACTTGCCTTGCCACATGCTGGAGGGTGCATGTTTTTTGCATGAGCTTGAATTGTTATCAACACCAAAGCCTGTTCAAGTAAGCAGTATATACGTAGTATTCATCGTGGAGGAGATGAAAGCTAAGTTATAGATTTGCATCAAAGAAACTGATGGAAAACTAATTAAATTCATACCATAATCTCAAGAAAGCCGAAAAGTAGAACAGTATGAAGTCTGTTCAAGTAGGCATCCGAGATGAAGCCACCAAGAACGGTGAGCAAGAATGTTGAGCCCATTAAATTTGTTAGAGTGTTGGCTGAGGTTGGTATGTCAAAGTGCATCACTCCCATGAAGTAAAGAACCAAGCTAACCATGTTTGCTACGAAACCCATGCTGTCCAATGCCACCAAGCCTGTAGTAAAACAAGAGACATGAGAAGTCAACACAGGCATAGACATTAAAATTCTTAATTTCCTGAATGGTTAATGATGCTAATACGATTAATTTTCTTGCATACCATACACAAACATGGTAGCCCTAAATCCACCTCTCCCTTTCTTCCCTGCAAGGCCGAGGGGCACGTGATCTTCCTTGCTGCCCTCCACATCTCCCTGCATGCACCCACTTAATTTAGGCATGTTAAAGACTCAATGAGTGTATTGATTCATGATTGGCTTTGGCCTGAGACTCACCATGGTGAAGTGAAGACTTGATCAAGAATGCAGCTTGAGACAATTAGAAAGTGCAGGCACCTTATAAATAGAGCACATGACAGGCCTAGTTTATAACGTTTTATGGCATAAGATTACCCGCCTTATGATTCTCTCATTCTATACCTTTGTTGTTTCTTATGAGTGTAGGGAACTAGAAAGCGAGTTGCATTTTCTGCAAGGTCATTTATCACCCCTCCATCAAAAAATATTATAATTACCAGCTGCTAGCTGATCAAGAAAGTGACACTTTCCAAATTTATCTACTGATTCAACATGGCAGCATTGTAATTAATTCTTTTCACAAGCATCAAACCACATCCTCTTGGAATGCTAATTAATCTCTTGAGATCGAGACAATTAACGTTTGATGGACTTGAAAGCTTGCTCAGGAACGAATCTTGGTTGGTCGACGGAGGGAACAAAGGCTCACTTGGGAGTATCACAGATACCATCTCCAAGTTGTTGACAGAGTTCCATGAGTTGCCTATCCTTGTATTAATTGTCTTCTTCCATGCACGTACAAGTTATCGAACCAATTAGTTCCTATATATGTCTTCTTCTATGCACAAGTTAGTGAACAAACTATTTATGTACAGTTTGAGCGAAAGATTAAGAAGAGTTAAATTTTCGCATTGGTATCCTCACTACAATCTAACAACGATGTAAAACATTTCTGCATTAATTTCTACCTTTGGTATAGACAATTGCTATGTAAATTGTTCTCTGGCCTAGAAACACAAAAATCTGGGTGCTATGTTGATTACCCCATCATTTTCTACTCCATTCTTCATATCATTTTAGCTCTAGCTGTCGAATGTCCTTCACGTACAGTTGTCTTTTACTGAAGTTGTAGTTTGCTCAAAATTCTATAATAAATTGAACTGATTATACATTATAGATAATTAAAGTAGTCTTTAATGATATTTTTTACTTTAGCATTTCTAACCTTTTCTTTTTACTCTGGACAATAGCCTTTAGTTAGGAAAGGTCCAAAGGGAGGCTCATGTTAGCTTTATTTTTTTTCTAATATACCCTTCAAGTGAAG
>Ga0325411_1009763_pt1 | contig 10194 bp, 10 predicted proteins | sample PopdelMetagenome_13_FD_206181 | JGI IMG/M metagenome (GOLD analysis project Ga0325411, IMG submission 206181) | Populus deltoides microbial communities from Bellville, Georgia, United States - Xylem-PdIQD-R4 | ecosystem: Host-associated > Plants > Phyllosphere > Stem > Wood/Secondary xylem...
ATAAATATTATGTAAAGCTGTACATATTAGAAATATTATTTGAAAATAAATATTTTTAATTTTAAAAAATAAAGTTCATCTATAAAAATAATCAAAACAAAATATAGATGAATCAGAATAATCTTTTCAAAAATTAAATACACTACACCATTAAAAAAAAATCTCTATAAAAAAGGTTAAATAAGAAGAAAAATCACAAAGGAGAGATATTAATTGAAACATATATTTAAAAATTATTTAAAAAAAAAATTAAAAAAAGATATCAATTAAAAAACAAATATTAGGAAAAAAAATGATAGTTTAAGTGTTGTGGCTTAACTTGTCAAAGCTATGATCCAGACCATGAACTTAATTGAATTCAGTAGTCTTTTTCTCTTATATATATATATATATGGTAAAAAAAAACGCAAGCTCACAGGCTTATGGCCCAAGGCGCCTGACCTATTGTAATGAAGAACCCTGACGTGTAAGTGAGTCTTCAAGCCTGAGCTTGATTATATTATATTATATTATATTATATTTTTATTTTTAAAGGTTGTTTGCCTCTATTTTTTTGAAAAAAAATAAACAGACAACACATCGTTGCGAAGGCAGATGACGTGTTGTCTGCAAGTTTAGATTTTGCCACCATTATGGTGGCTTGAAAATTAGAGATGATCATTTTTTGTTTGGTTTGGTTTTTATATATAAAAACAACCAAACCACAATTTTGAAAAAAAATAATAAATAAAACAAAATCAAACCGAAACCAAATCTACCCATCTGGTTGTGGTTTGGTTCGGTTTGATTTTTTATGTCAATACCCAAAAAAAAATCTATATTATTTTTTGGGTTTTTTTTACTTTCTAATAGGTTTTTAATGGGCTTTCTGATGGGCTTGTAATTGATGTTAATGTTGTCTAATTTTCTTACAAGATTCCAAAGTATATTTAATTTTTTTTGCCTTTGAATATTCTTTTGTATTAAATTGTTAGTGCCAATCTTGTGTTTATTAAGTTTTTTTCCCATTTAATATACATTTATATGAAATTGTTAGTGACAATCTTGTGTTCAATATGTTTTTTGCCTTCCTAATATTTTTCTGTTGTTTTGTTTGAGTGAACAAGACTCTTGCTGCAGAAGAGTTTAAATAACACATACCAATAAGTTAAAATCCAAATTACAAAGCATTGCCTTCAAATGGTTTAAAAAAACAACAAATAACATTGTCATAAAACACTCCAAGCCAAAAAAATAAATCTTCATTGTGCACATCATCTCTAATTATCATCTGTTATTAGATGTAACTTTCCACTAAATTCTACAAAATAAAAAATTAGACATGTTAGAATGAAAATGTATTAATTAATAACACATAAAATAAAAGGTATACATTTATAAGAAAAATTACTCGATTCATGGTTTTTTATAGGTTTCAAAATCATTCATCAAGATTCTAATATCGGTTGGAGTTGATCCATGATTCAACTAATTTTGACAACAAATAAGTGCTTGAACTGTTGCTAGAGATAGAAAACTTCAAAATTGATTGAGTATATGACCGTCTTTGCTAAAAGTTGATTCAGAAACCATTGTGGATATAGGAATAGTTAGAACATGATTTGCAACCTTTGAAAGTATCTTATATTTTAAAGTATTATTCTTCTACCAACCCAAAATATCTAATTTATCATTATTAGGATCCTCACAACCATTAACAAAATACCTCTTAACCTCATTTCTATTTTCTATGCTATCTTCCTCCTATAAATGCCTTTTAAATCAAGCTAAAGTGTTAACATCTACCTTTATCATACCAATAACATAATTAACATCCTATTTATGCCCATTATCATCCATCACTTCATCAGCTTTCAAATAAAACTTATACAATCTCATCAAATTATCTTTCACCTTCTTTGTTAGCAATTGTGCTTTGTCATAATCATAAAATTCACTAAAACAAAATTTTCATATATTTCAACTTGAAATGTGGATCCAAAACATTAGTCATATACAATAAATTTTTTTGATTTACTTAATAACCCCAATACTTCTCAAACTTTAACATCATGTTCATTGTCATTCCACTTAAAAGATTATCTTTACTTTTACACAATTGCAACAAGTTTGTATGCATGTAAATCAATTCATTGAAGAAAGAATTTGATGTGACATGTAAAGAGCCAGAAAATCTCAATGTAACCATATAAAAGATCTTTAAGAACTTCACCAAAGTTCTAGCATTTTTCCAATCCTCCCAACTAGGTGGCCCTATGTTTTTTTTTTATTCCTCTTTAATTCAACCTCCAAAAAGTAACTTATATACCTAGGTTCACTTTCACCTAACCTCACAAATACCTTTTAAACTTTTTAGCAGCTTCTAACATAAGATAAGTTGAATTCCATCGAGTTGCAACATCCAAACACAATGATTTCTTACACTCTATATGCAACTTTTCTGCACACTTTTTAAATGCAAGTTGCCTAGAAGGTGAAGATTCACAAACCTAATTGCATTTCAAATCTTAACAACTGAAACATTAATCTCTTTCAAGTCATCACACACAATGAGGTTTATAATGTGTGCACAACATCTAACATGCAAATGCTCATCTGACAATATATTAGTTTACCAATCTTTCATCACATTATTTAATTATAAAATAGTCACATTATTAGAGCTTGCATTGTCTATTATAACAGTTAAAAGTTTATCAATCTCCCACTCTAACAAATAATTCTCAATAACTTGACCAATTGTTTCATCCATATGATTGGAAACTTGACAAAAATTAAGAATTGTTTTGCAAATTCCACTCATTATCAATCCAATGAGTTATTAAGTACATATAGTTAATGTTTTGGATTGATGTCCATGTATCTGTTATTAAGCATAATCGTTGACCCCTAATAGCTGTTCTTAATCTTTCATTTTCTTCAATATAAAGTTTCAAACAGTCTCTCATAATAGTGAAACGAGAAGGAATGTCAAATTTAGGTTGCATGGTCCTAGAAAATAATATAAATCCCTTACCCTCCATAAAATTAAAAGGGAACTCATTAATTATAACCATTTTTACCAGTACTTGTCTACATTCATCATAACTATAACCTATTTCTTTAAGAGTGCCCTCATTTTGATCTCCCAATTCACCTTTCTCTTTTTTAGGTTCTAATACCAAAAATGTTTGCTTCTTATCAACCACAATAGAAAACTTTTAGCATACTTTTAAATGACTTCATATATTACTTGTCTCATTAAGAATAGTATGACATGTATAATCATTTCTATAATAATTACATTCAACTTTAGGGGTTTTAGGATCACCATTAAGTTTTGTAAAGTGATCCAAAATTTGTGACTTTTTTCTATCATCAACATTTCTTTCCCTTGATGTAAGACTTGAGGCAGTTTACCTTTATTATCCATGGAGGCTCCTGCAGTAGTTGATGTTGGGATAGTGCTAGTGGATGAATCATTTTGATTTTAAAGGTTTTCCATCTATAATTATCAAATGAAAACATGTTAATATTTATGCATATTGAAATATACAGTACAACTTTTAGTGAGAAAAATATTACTGCAATAGAAAATGCACATTGTATATCTTGTAAATTCAAGCATTAACAAACAATTGACATGCATACAACTCAGACTATTCACAATTATTTAATGCATTTAAGAATCAGGGAGTCATTATTTTACTTCGCTATGGTCAGTCTAACTACATTTGAAACTGAAAGCCTAGACTGAAAGACCGGATTCATGGAATGAAATATAGACAAATTTCATCATTTCGGTGTGCAAAATGCTTGTTAGATGCAATGCTTGGTATTTAGCAGAATGTGACCAAAGTTAATCATCTGGATAAAAAGTTCATAAGTAGCAAGAAATAAATGGCAGCATTGTATTACAGTTAAAAATTAGCAAGTGTATAAAAATCTCACTACTCCGTAAGTATTGTAAATCTGAATCTGATTGGATTCATTGAATAAAAGACAAATTTTGCAAAACACATATGTTCAAGGGAACAACCAGGCATCTACCAGTAGGCATAACCAATCCCTTTGAAGGATCTTCACAATCTATTAATGGCCGTGAAAATCAGAAAGAAAAGGGCAAGCAAAGAAAAAATAATTTATTTGCTTAAATTCTGTTATGACATTCAGAATACTAATTCTAGGGGTACAAGAAGATAAAAATAACTTTGAACTAACAGTAGAACAAATCTACAAAATAATAAATAACAACACTCCATCTAACTAGAACCTGTGAACATCAAGAAAAATCATTTTGGTGGTCGGAAATGACGTGAACAACGACTCTCTCTTATCGTCAAAATTTAATGACCCTCTCTTTCTTCCTTCTAACTAGAAACTGTAAAATAATAAAAATAAACTTTTATACTAAAATGATTTTTTGAAATTTAAAGGGATCTAAATTGTATAAATTTTGTTATTTTTAAAGATTAAAGATCTAAATATATTTTTCATAAAATCTCTTGCAAGTGATTTATGTTTGACATCTTTTGTTATTTCAATTTATATTCTTTCAATTTTATATTTGCTTAACGAATCAAAAGTAATTCACATTCAATTAGGATAAAATAACCTAAAATAAATATTTGAGATAAATAATAAATTATTAAAAAATAAACAATAAGTACCCAATATTTCGCGTGTATAACAATATATTATCCATCGTAAAAAAACCCCCGCACCTTTTACTGTTTTCCATATATAATATAATATAATTATTAATAATCCTACGCAGCATAGTAGTTCAAGAAATACTAATGCACAAGATTGTAACCCTTTTCTATAATAAATTTAGCACAACAAAATGAATGAATTCCATTTTTGAAAATAAATAAATAAAAAAAATAAAAACCGGATTAGATCCAATCAACAAAACCCGCTCCATTTTCTTCTCTGTTAAGCTCTCACTCTCCACAGTCCACACCATCCTTTTCCTTTCTCTTCTCTGCAATTTTTTTTTTTCTGACCATGCGTGCACATTTTCTCGACCTCCCAAGGCTCATCCTATCCAAATTACCAAATCCAAACACACCTTCTCTTTCCCAAACTTTCCTTTCCACCACCGACTAGTCTCCTTCTCTGGCGACATCGCAAATGCCAGAGCTAAACCTAAAGAACTGTCCTCCGCAACCCTTCCGTGGTCGTGGAGAAAGGCAAGTACAGTTACGATGTCGAAACCCTAATTAACAAACCAAGCCGCTTAACTCCGCGTGGCAGCGTAGCAAGATGCCTGGATGTATTAAAAAACAAGCTTTCTTCAAAAGACTTCGCTTTAGAGTTCAAGGAATTCTCCCAGCGCGGTGATTTGCAAAGGTCGTTACGGCTGTTCAAGCATATGCAGCGTCCAATTTGGTGCAAGCCAAATGACCATTTTTATACAATCATGATGTTTGTTAGGTCGCGAAGGCCTCCTGAAAAATGCAGTGATATTTTCGAGGAAATGGGTGCGCGCGGAGTGCCACGCACTGCATTGATCAATTCATATGGCCGGAATGGTAAGTGTGAGGTCTCGCTTGAATTACTTGAAAGAATGAAGAAGGAATGGGTTTCGCCGAGTATTTTGACTTATAATACTGTTATTAATTCATGTGTTAGAGGTGGGTTGGTTTGTTAGGCTAGTTTGCAAAAATGAAGCATGGAGGAATACAACCAGATATTGTCACTTATAATACTTTGCTTGGCGCTTGTGCTAATAGGGGATTGGGGGATGAGGCAGCGATGGTATTTAGTACAACGAATGAAGGCGGGGTAATGCCGGATATAACAACTTATAGTTACCTTGTTCAGACATTTGGGAAATTGAATAGGTTAGACAAGACTAGTGAATTGCTTAAGGAGATGGCTTCTACTGGGAATTTACCTGAAATTTCATCGTATAATGTTACTAGAGGCGTATTCAAGAATAGGGAATATTAAGGATGCTATAGGAGTGTTTCGGCAGATGCAAGAAGCATGGTGTGTGCCCAATGCAGAGACATATAGTATAATGTTGGATTTTTATGTGAAGAATGGGAGGTATGGTGATGTAAGGGAGCTGTTTTTGGAGATGAAAGTGAGTAACACAGAGCCTGATGTTGCTACATACAATATACTTATAGATGTGTTTGGTGAGGGTGGGTATTTTAAGGAGGTGGTGGCATTGTTTCATGATATGGTGGAGGAAAATGTGGAGCCGAATATGGGAACTTATGAGGGGTTGATATTTGCTTGTGGAAAAGGTGGGCTACATGATGATGCAAAGTTCGAAGGCATATACTGGAGTTATTAAAGCATATGGACAAGCCGCGATGTACGAGGAAGCTCTTGTGATGTTTAATACTATGAATGAAATGGGCAGCAAGCCAACGATTGAGACTTACAATACACTGATTTACATGTTTTCTAGAGGTGGGCTATACAAGAAAACTAAAGCTATTTTGTTGAAAATGGGTGAATCTGAGGTTGCTAGGGACAGAGATTCCTTCAATGGTGTGATTGAAGGATATAGGCCAGACGGTCAGTTTAAGAAGCTATTAAGGCTTATGTTGAGATGGAAAAGGGAAGATTTGGTCCTGATGAGCAGACATTTGAGGTTGTCTAAAGTGTTTACTGCATTGCAGGTAGAGTGAGGAGCAATTTCAGGAAATTAGAGCATTGGGAATATTGCCGAATGTCATGTGCTATTTTATGATGCTGGCTGTTTATGCTAAGAGTGACAGTTCAGTATTCACTTAATTCTCTAAACACTTGAAATCTATGTAAGAGTGCGTTTATGTTCATGATTAGATTTTTTGTCTTGGTAAACACAAATTGGAAACGTGGGCATTAGTGATGTAGTTATCAGACTGCAAGCTATCATGGTCAATATTTTGTAGATGTTAGTAACCAGAACAAAATCTAGTTGGGTTCTTCCTAGAATATAAGAGTGATCATGTAGCCTTAGACATAAATGAGTAGGATGCTGTTTTAGCATTCTTATTTATATATGGTTTGCTACCGAAGTTTTATTTTGCAAAACATCTCGCTGTGCTTTCACTGGGAAATCAAGAATTGGCTAACATTCTTTATTTTTAAATAGCATTTACTTCAGAGTTCAAACGTGAACTGAAAAAATGTTCTGAAATTAATTGTGATTCTATGTAGATGTCATTGTTGCTGCATCAAAATTAAGTATTGGCTTGGTAGTTCAGCAGCAGCACCATCTGTTTTTGTTGAATTCTGCCTACACAGGCCAGCACAATGGTGAAGATACTGTTTGATGCTACCTAAGAAATATAGGTATAAGATTGTTCTGAGTTGTAATTGAAGCAAAAGCATGAATAAGATCATCTATGTTCATCCATTCACGCAATTTAGTAGGAAATTATAAGAACTCTAATGTTGACTGAAGTGTTAGTTTGATATTTTGAATGCAAGATGAAATGCTCTTCTCTTTCTCAACAAACTTAATACGCTGGGAAGAGAATCTTGGTAGTGATATATATTTCTTTTTTGTTTTCTGTGTGAATTGGGTGAGAAGATTAGGGTAGCACTGCTGCTTTCTTACAATTCTATCCTGTAGTTTTTTGTGTATTATGTTATAATGGCTTTTTCTAGATATTGTTTTTCATTGAATTAAAACTTTGTCATGGTTAGTTCAATTTTTTTTGCTAATGCTGCAGATGCATATTAAGGCTTTTCATCCTCTCTCACTTCTTGGGCCCCTTGTTTTCAGGTGGAATGATGCTTATGAGCTGCTTAATGAGATGCCAACAAATAGAGCATCAAATATCCATCAAGTGATCGGGCAGATGATCAAGGGAGATTTTGATGATGACTCTAACTGGCAAATGGTAGAGCATGTTTTTGACAAACTTAATGCTGAAGTGTGTGGCTTGGGAATGAGGTTTTATAATGCGCTTCTAGAAACACTATGGTGGCTCGGTCAGAAAGAAGGGCTGTAAGAGTTCTTGGTGAAGCAACAAAGAGAGGGTATTTCCCTGAAATTTTCTGTAAAAGCAAGCTTGTATGGTCTGTGGATATTCACAGGTACTGTATGAAATTTAAAATTGTTTTTCTTCCAATGACACCCACTTAACTTTTATGTTGATGGTTTTGCAGGATTTGGGAAGGAAGTGCATACACAGCAATATCTGTTTGGCTCGAGAAAATGCATGGAACATTCATAATAGGGAGGATCTTCCTCCACCTGCAACAGTTGTTGTGGTGTAAGCCCTTTTCTCCTCTGGACCTCAGTACAATTCCCTTTCTTTCTTACGAGATACTAACAGAGGGAGAGAGAAGCTGACTGGTGCAATGAAAGTTGCTTTTAGCTCAACTGATTTCTAATCACTTACAGTCAGCAACTCAGCAATATGACATGTAATCAGCTCGTGCCTCTACTTGAAGATATTTTAAACTAACTAACCCAGTTTGTCTCATTGCCTCTTTTGAGCAAACCCATTTGGTTTAGCACATAGTTTGTATGGCTACCTTTTATACTGATCTCTCCTAGTTTAAGTGCTATGCTTGGCTTTTCTATTGTTGTTTGAGTTCAACCATATTGTTTTTGTGCAGATCCAATGGGCCTCATTGCCAGGACAAAAAGATCTTGAATAATCCTTTATCGGTTATGTTGAATTTACCCTTATACAGTGAGTGGACCTTTGCAACATTTTGTAAAAATCCAATCCAAGGTCTTGAACTTGTTAGTGCATTCATTGTCAGCCACTTCTGATTGAACCATCTTGACCAGCTTTTCCCTTAGTCTGTAGCATATCTGGTCTTGTAGAACCCTCTCTCTCTCTATATATATGTGTGTGTGTGTGTGTAATTTTGTGCACACATTGTGGGTAAATACTGAAATACATGCTTGTTTACTTGCATAGTTAATTCATTGGGCTATAATAAGTTAGTAACTGTTGTTAAGTTTTTCTTCTGAATGTTACTCAACTCAGTTGGACATCTGTATTTCCAATCTATTTTGGATTCTAGAGAGATCAATATGAGATCAGGTCCCCAATGAATGCGTTCATGATGAACCTTAACAGTTGAATTATGCTAGCAGGAAGCCTGCATATCGTAGTCATAGGTATTAACAATCAGTGAGATGATGATACTATAGTTGCCAAGTCACAGTTGTACAAATATAGTGAAAAGGTTGAAAAGTTACAAGGTGATAGGTAGTCTGTGCTATGTTATTTGGGTTTGATTTTCTGGTTTGGATGAAGCTTTTTTGGTCCATTCCATATTTTTTGTAGTATAGACCTGTCAATTGAATTATTTGAAACTTTGCCGTATGATGATGTTTTTCTTTTCATACGAGCCAGACAGGGAGGGAATGTTGGAGAAAAGCTCAGTTGCTCAAGATTTTCCGACTGGGAAGGCTGTATATTCGTTTCTGCAAGATTTTGTGCCATCATCATCTTCTTTCCCTGGATGGAACAAAGGTCGAATTACCTGCCAGTGTTCCCAGCTCAAGAGCATCATGTCAGACACAGAATCAATTTCAGATGGGACTGCAAAAGATGAACATCAAATGCCGATGAGAGTAGTGACCACAACAAGACTATTTCCGGAACTAGAACTGAGCTTATGACAAGCACAATTTAAGTTGATGGTGTATGAATCCGTTCATCAGTTTTCAGGGCTTGGAAAATCTTCGTCCCCCTCTTTCAGTTAAAAGACCCTTGATTTGGACTGTACTTTTTAAATTTTTTTCTTTTTGAAAAAAATCCTTTTTAGTATTTCTTAATATACTAATATAAAAAATAAAAATAAAAATATTATTTCGCAAGACCCTTGATTTTGGTTTCTCGATGTGTCCACACGTGAAAACCGACATGTACTGTCTGCAGAGGTCGGCATCAACCAACAGCTGCGTGTCCACACGTGGAAATCGGCATATACTGTCTTCTGAGGTCAATATCTACCAGCAGCTGCATTGGTGTGGTAAATTAATTTGTTGGTTCGAGAGTGGGGAGAGCTCGGATGGTGAAAAGGATTGTAGTTTTGTAGCTGTAAATAAGTTCTTCACACGAAAAAGAAGAAAAGAAAAAAGAAGAGATTTTACAGATCCATTATTTGAAAAACAAAAAGGTAAAACTGTAGGTTCTGCTAGTAACAACACATAATTTGATTGTTTGACTTATATTTTCTTATGATATCTTTTAGGTGTTTAAGAATATAGTAATGATTATTTTTAAATAATTTTTT
>Ga0325411_1009768_pt1 | contig 10191 bp, 4 predicted proteins | sample PopdelMetagenome_13_FD_206181 | JGI IMG/M metagenome (GOLD analysis project Ga0325411, IMG submission 206181) | Populus deltoides microbial communities from Bellville, Georgia, United States - Xylem-PdIQD-R4 | ecosystem: Host-associated > Plants > Phyllosphere > Stem > Wood/Secondary xylem...
AGTGGTGATTAAAATAAAAAATTTGGTAAGAAATTCAGCTATTTGGAATAAGTGGATGACATATATTTCTTTAATCTAAATTGCATTAATGTATCTTTTGATTATTTTAGTGGAAGCATATTTCTTAACTGAAATTCCTACTTAAAAAAAAAATCATAATTGTCAAAGCAAGTTAAAACAATATATATCAAAATAATATTTTCATATTTTATATGTGACTCAAAACTAAAAATAATAATAAATGTGATAAAATCACATAAAATATATTTAAAAGAAAATTAATTTTAAATTATCATTAAATTTATTATTATTATTATTAGATTAATTTGGGTTAATTATATAAATATATGAGAAAGTGTTGGGTGTTACACATGATACTGTTAGAAAAATTTCGATGAGAAGATTTTAACAACACCTTAAAAAAACCATCAAACGAGTTTATAATTGAACCTAAAGTAACCCTCCCGAACAAAACCCTTAATCAATTATGATTTCTTTTAGTGGCTTTTCAAGGTGTTAATATAATTATCTTGTCAAAATCTTTCACTTACTGGGTATATAAAAAATGAAGCTATAGTATATACCTGGTAACCCATTATTTCTTCTTTTTTTTTCTACTATTTCTTTTTTCTACCATGCCATCTTATCTTTCTTTTTTTCTTAACCATCAAATCTTAAATCCTATATTATATCCATTATATCTTTATAAAATTTTAGCTTTGACTTTTACGATAAACATTATAGAATACTCTAAAATGCGTGGGATATTCACTGTAGCAGCAAGTTTTTTTTTTTTTGCTTTTTTTTACCCAAAATTGATTTCTTCTTTTTTTTAAAAAAAAATTTTTGTTTCAAAATTATCTTTGCTAATTTTTTTAAATATTGATCTGGTTGAAAATTTAACTATGTAGTTTTTTTCTTTAAAACATTGTGGATTACTATAATATTCTCATTCAATGTTTTTTTTTTAAATGATTTCTTTATCATTATTTTTTTCAAAATAGTCTTTGTAGATTTTATTTTTTTATATTAAGTTGGTTGAGAATTTAACTTTGTAGTTTTTTTTTAAAAAAACCAATATAAATTGCTACAGTGTTTCCCCTACATAGTTTTTGTTTTGCTGCAGTTTTTCCCCATATATTTTTTTAAAAAATTATCTTTATCGAATTTATTTTTTCAATATTGAGCTGGCTGATAATCTAGCTTTAGCTTTCCCTATATGTTTTTTTTATTTTTCTTTTTTTCAAAATTGTCATTTTTTACATATTTTCTTTTTTTGTTTTGTTTTTTTCAGAATTATTTTTGGTGATTTTATTTTTTTACCATTGAGCTGGTTGAAAATTTAGTTTTTTTTTCTTTTTTTTTAAAACACTGTAGCTTTCTCCACGTGTTTTTTTTCGTTTTTGTTTCCTTTTTTGTACATTTTTTTTCATTTCTTTTACCCAAAATTGACTTCTTTTTTTTTTTAGATAACTTTTGTCGATTTTTTTTATATATTGAGTTGGTTGAGAGATTAGCTTTGTAGCTTTTTTTTAAAAAAAAAAAAATACTATGGATTACTATAGTGTTTACCTTACATGGTTTTTGTTTGGCTACAGTGTTTCCCCCACATGTTTTTTTTTTAAATTATCTTTGTTAAATTTATTTTTTCAATATTGAATTGGTTGAGAATTTAGTTTTACCTTTAACTTTCCCCACTTTTTTTTTTCATTTTTTTAAATTTTCCCCACGTTTTTTCATTATAATTATAATTATAATTATTATTATTATATTGTATTATATTATATAACTGTTTTTTTCTTTTGTTTTTTCTTTTTATTTTTTTTCATAATTTTTTTTGTTTGATTTAGTTTATTAATGTTAATTTTTTTTATTTAATTATCAGATTTTTATAATACGAATCTTGGGTTTTATGGGTTAACCTGATTTGACGAGTTATTTTTTTCATTTAGTTTAGTTTGTTAAAGTTATTTTCTTTTTATTTAATTATCAGACTTTCATACTTTCATGACACGTATCCTGGGCTTGACGGGTTAACTTGGTTTAATGGATTAACCCGGTTAATTCTAAATAAACCCGTCATTTTTTTTTTCTATTTAGTTATCAAACTTTCATGACACAAATCTCAAGTTTTACGGGATAACCTGGTTTAAAAGGTTGACCCAATTAATTCAATGTTTTTTTTTCTTTTCTTCATTAGTTTTTTCCTTCCTGTTGATTTTTTTATTTTTTTTTTTAATTAATCTATTTGATTATCACACTTTTATGACACGACCTTATAGCCAGACCCACATCTAGTATTCTTGGGTCCGGTGTTATAGCCAGACTCACTTAAACTTGGGTTATGTAAGTTTAATTTTATTATAAATATTATAAATATTACTCTTAGATCAGGCGTTGCAGCCAAATCCAAGATTCTTGGGTATAACTTTGCAAAAAAACCCAAAATTTTTAAATTTTAATTTTTTAAAATATTTTTTATACAAAAAAAAACCCGCGGCATCGCGCAAGTATCTAAACTAGTTCATTTTGAAACATGGTAGTAGCGGTTATGCATGCAGAAACGTAGAGAGTTCAAACCGTTAATCAACATTCTGATAAAATTTTAACGAGACTGTTATTTAAAAAAAAAAAAAACCCATATAAAAGGGGGTGAATTGACAGTTACCCTGCTTATCTAGATCCCAGTGGTTTTGGTGCGCAGAATGCAAGGGAGCACTGTTCTCATGGCGCATAAGAGATAGGTCCCTCTCGTTTCTCAAAAGGAAATGATTAGAGAGATCTTACAGCTTATTTATTCCTAAATTTGCCATCAAAAAGCACCATTGGAATAATATACAAAATAGCACAGCATGAGACACAAGGGCCAGATGTTGTCTCTGAGAATCCAATGTATCAAAATCGTAGTTTTATTTGAGAAAACTACAGATTTAAGCCTGGAAGCGTGAGGAATATCACTCACCTGGCCAAACCATCATTCAGACAACAGCTACATACAATGTATCAAAATCCCACTTGCTCGTGGATGATTTTGTACACATCCATGGCCTCTACGACTAAGCAAGCCCAGTTACCTGCAAGCAAGTCACCCATGTGATGCAAATATCTAGAAAATAAAGCAGAGAGGATTCTATCTGTGGCAATTTATATGGTTACTTGAAGGCATTGTGCCTCAAAATTCCGAACTACTAATACTTTTATTGATTGTATCGTCATGTTTTATCTTCTTTCTCAATAAATTAACTAATTACCGGTACTCATACTAGTTACTAATATTACAGTACAATTTCGACTCAAAAAGCACGTTGTTGCCTTCAAAAAAGAAGATAAATATTAATTCACTTCACAGTTATGTAAGGTTCACCTAATGCTGTGTAAAAATGATCTTATCTTTTCGTAATTTAGCTAAATCTTCACAGTTATGATAGTTTGAACAATTAAGTATAATTTTAATAAAATAAAATAAAAAAGGTTCCTTGTCACCGTAGAGAAGAAAAAAAAATGTTATTACTGTTTTTAAGCGCTTGCACTTGTCGAGTTGTAAGCTTTATCTTATTATTTCATAAACTTCAAGGCACAATAATTATAAATGTCTTAAAGTAACCATGACAAGCAGCTTCTATTTGGAAGTCCAGTATATATTTTTAGTACGAAGAAAGAACTTACCAAGGCAATGGTGGAACATGAAATCAGACCAAGTAATAGTCAGACAAGAGAGCAGCACCTACAACACCAATCAAGCATAGCAGAGAAACAAAATCTGCCATCCCAATCGATGAGTCTGATAAGAAATAGATTTTATGGGAGTTGCTGTCACCTCTAAAACCCCGGACAATCATTGCCTGTAAGATGCCACAACATCTGGAATATTAAAAGCAGAAGTCTTTGGATGGCAAGATTTTCCAAGCTACTTGTAACTGGATTTAGGTCTAATGCATATTGTCCACAATGTCATGAGGAGAACACATATCAGAAAACCATAATTACATTCAATAATTTAATATACAAGGCCAAGAAGAAATTATACATCGATACAAGAATGACTTGGGAAGACGCACATATATCAGGATCTGCCCTAATCATGGGGGTGTAGATTCTCAAAACTGTTTCCAAAATCAAAAATTACAATCAACCGTTTTTATTAAACATATATAAGTGTAATGCTGAAACGCAAAAGTGAATAATTAATCCAGCTGTGCCTTTAACCGGTTATTTTATATTTTTTGAGGAAGATGCTATATCAAAAATCCTACTACATAATTTCAAGCAAGAGTTTATTTTTCAAATGAGATCACAGATTATTTTTCTCGTGCTATTCTGGTCAAATTTGTTACATATAACCAGCTCCCTGACTTTCAAAGAACAGCCTTTGGTGGAGGTAGAAAACTCACCAATACAGTAGATCACAAGCACTAAAACTGATGATAAATTGTGAGGAAGAGTGGGTTCAGATATAAACCTGAGATATCTGCTCTGCATGGCTAAAAATATTCTTGAAGATCCGACGTATATAGGAAGCGAAAACTGAAAAGTTAAACACCAAATTAAAAACTATAACAGAACATACATAGAAGATAGTGTACCATCCCATTCATCAGAACAATATCCGGCATATTCCTAGTTCTTTAAAACATGGAACTTATTATCCCTGTAAAACCTCAAATTATAATTTTTTTAGAGCAGACACCAACCATGAACTCTTGATATTGTATACTCTTTATCCCAGTAAAACCATGAACTCTTTATAAAAGGGTATGCTGTGTAATAAATAAAAATATTGCTTGCAATGCATAACAATAAAAGTAAAGGAAGATGGCTGGAAGGTTCCATTAGACTAGCAATGAAACTCTGAGAGTCTCCATTGAGAGCTTAAGAAAAAGTTAACACAATCCAAAAAAGATACAGAAATACCAACAGACATTTTCTGGGTATTCGCCATCCAAATAATTTCCAGAAGAATCCAAACTCCCACTGACCATGCAACATCCCCTGTCCCTCCCAAAAACAAGAGAAAGGGGGAAGAGATTGTAACCGTTTACTTACTATCTATCGTCTCGATAATCGTCAATTGCTTCCATTTTATTCTGCGAGATACAATCCCCAGTGAAACATTTCGGACCTGTAAACCATAACTTTTCAATTAAATTAAAAAAAAAACATTTATTAATGCTATACTAAGAGAAATCAAATGGACAAAAAAACATGTGATGTTATACTAAGAGAAATCAAATGGGTAAAAAAACACGTAATTCAATTTAATGGAAAAAATCGGACTCTCACCTCATCAAAGACTAGATTGATGAACCTCAATGATAGTAAGAGGGTAAGAGTTATTTCAGCCACTGGAACACCAATGTATCTTAAGGGAAGCATAAACCACCGCATAGCAAATGCTAGTTGTTCAGGAGTTGTGGTTGCCAGGCAAAGGCTCACACTTTGGAAGACCTTTTAGGGAAAAACAGACAAAAAACAGATGCAATTTGTTCTTGGACATATGTAGTTGGGTACAGAAATGAATATTGCTAGTCTAATCAGCGCAAAAAAAAAATAGAAACTTGATGAATTTTGAATTAAAAAAATCAACTTTTTTGTTCTCTGAAGCAACCCCAGTAAACAACGTGCAAGAGTGTTTCACGTGTGTGCAAGTAAAATCTCCCCATAAATGTGCACAACGTAGATATGAAAGAATTAATTATCACAGACACACTATAATAAAGAAAGAAAAAGGATGTTGAGAACAAAAAGCAACTTACAGTGAAGGTTAAGCATGCAGCTGTGCTTGCTACTGACAAGCCCTTCCTTGTAAACTGTAAAGGCCCTAGCTTCATGATTAAATACGAATAGCCGCTCAAAGACATTGGAAGATTAGGCAAGCCTGTGATAGCAGGTGGTGGCGTTCTTAACTGGACAAGTGGAGGCACACCATCTGATCCTAAACCCAATGTAATAAATAGGATTCCAGAAAGCAATGACACTCTTCCCAATTGATCCTACAAGGATTGCTGCAAATTCAGCACGGAGAACAACCATGACAACATATTGCTTATTATTCAAATGTAACAACATACCACATTATTCAACACCAAAAAACATAACAAAAAATAAAAAGTCATAAAATATTAAAGAGACATTTAGAACAATTCCCCACAAAGAACATCCTTCTTCCAGTCACTTTGAGCAGAAATCCTTTTTTATTGAAAAAAGAATCAATATTTAGCAATATTAACAAGGGAATTTAATGACAAGCATATCTTTTGCATCACAATCTTGAAGTTGTAACTCAGAAAACTAAACTCAGATCTAAACAACCTAAACATGTATCGCAACCATTCTATTTTAGACATACCAACACAAAGTCCCTGAATTACCAAAAATTCTTTTGCATTTTCTTTCTTTTTAACTAATAACAATGTAATCTAACCAAATTATTTCAAAAGCATTTCAAAAGCTCTCGTAGAATCCTACAAGGAGGCCCACAACATTTTCTAAGCATAAGGAAGAGGAAGTCTTTGCATGTTACAAGTCAGAGAATTTGATTACTTACCATCCACACATGCCTTGGGAGAACCAATACAGACAAAAGAGCAATGTAAACTACCAATCCGAAACGCATCACGATATGCGATCTCGCTGGTAAAACAACTAGAGCCAGAAGCCATATCTGCATGACCAATACACATATTTCGAATTTACACAAACATAAACATTACTTTCTCAAAACTCCATATAAAAGAAAACTAAAAACTCCCATCATTTACAACATCACAAAATATTCAAGTCCTATCATACAATTAACTTCCACTGCTGATTTAATCAAAACCCAGCAAAATGGAAGTAACCCACATATCAAATCAATCAAATTTCTCCAAAATAATCAAGAAAAAACGAAATTACCCATATATCAGCAAGCCCAGATCTTATCCAATAGAAGAAAAATTGCAAGAACACAAATGAAAAAAAAAAGCCCAGAACAAAGAATTGGCATAAAAAATCCAAACTTTTTGTTTACCAATTTGATTCTGGGGTCCACAGAATGTAAAAACGTGGTTGGTGAAGAAATGAATTGGCCAATGGGACTAGCAGTGGCACCGGAAATCAACTTGAATATCTTATCGCCGGATAAAGCTCCGATGGGTAACCGGCTGACCCAGTTGTTGGTATCGCCAGAATTGTCCAGTGAAGCTCTGACTTTGAAACTTGTCAGTTTCAAAGTTTGATGGGCATTTTTAAAAGTACTTTTAGGGTAAACTTGTGCAAGAAACGGAGAAATTAGGGTTTTTGAACTGGCTCTTGCAGGCAGCACAGGGAAAGTGACCGTTTGGATAGTACAGTGCGTGCAGTTCATCGGTGTGTTTTTTTAAGGGATTTTTTTTTGGTACGGTTCCTTAGTGCAGTTTGTTATGTTCTAAAATGGCGGGAATTATCCCTTTTATTATTATTATTTATTAGACAGCACTTGAAAAATACGAGGGATGAACCCGTCAATATAAACAAAATGGGTGCTTGATTTTTTTTATACAAAATATATTTAGGTGTTGCAAATATAATTTTTTTAAAAAAATTTCAACTCAAGTTGTAAACTTGATTGGAAAAAAAAATAATTTTATATTAATTAAACAATAAAAAAAATAGTTAACAACAATATATGTACAAAAATATAATAATTATGATAACTTGAAAACAAATTCTAAAAATTAACAATAATGTTGTAACTCAATTTTCAACTTATTAAATAAAAAATGATAAAATAAGGTAAAAGAACCTAAAAAAATCAGTTTGGATCAACTTGAGTTAGTATGATAAACTTGTAAACATGATAATTAGGGTTGAGTTAACTCGAGTTATCCTATCAAACTCGCAATCCAATTAATGAGATCGAGATAACCCGATACAAAATAAAATCACAAAGCCTATTTAAAAAAAATCCAATATCAACTCGTATTAACTTTTTAAACCTGTGACTCGGCTTATTAAACCAAAATATCTAAAAAAAACCATGAAACTATATTTTCAATCAATCAAATGTTGAAGAATAAAATTAAAAAAAATATTTCAATCATACAAAACAATTCAAAGAAATTTAGCAATTAAAAGAATGAGGATAAAATTGAAACACAAAATAAATTTGATTTTTCATTGTATGGTGAAATTAAAAAGAAAAATCAATTTAATAAAAGTTCTAAAAAAAAAAAGATGATCAAATTAGAAAAAAAATCATATATCCCAAATTGAGATTGAATGATGAAATTGAAAACAAACCAAAGTTTTACAAAAAGGCCAAGAAAAAAATCAAAAATTAAAAATTAAAAGAATAAAAATCAAAGTAGAAATCTCCATAAATCCAAATAACAACTTTAAAATTTTACATGGCCAACACAAATTTCAAGGGGATGAGATAGAAAATAGGGGGAAAGTGTAGCCGACAACAATCCATGCCAGAAGCAACCACACTCACCACCCTCATATGAAAAAAAGACACAACAACACTTTCAATGACACAACAAAAAAGAAATTCTGGCCACCAAGAGGTGCCACATACGCTGCCTAAAGAATATTAGTGTCTCTTACATGTTGACACGTGCATAGCCATGACAATATTATTCCAAAAAACAATGTTTTCACTCATATGCTACAACGCTTTTCAATCTTATTTTAGCTTTTGTTCATTTCAATTTAAAACAATCACATTTAGTTTTATAAGAAAATATAAGAAATTATACTTTTAATTATAATTGTGAGATATATTTGGAGAATGAACTCAAAAACAAATTTAAGTTATTAGGTCATTGAATCAACATGAGTTAACTATTTTGATTAAAATGATATTGTTTTTTCTCTCTATTTTTCCTTTGAAGTTGAGCTACCTAGGTTTGAACCGGGCTTAGTCGAGTTAACCAAGTCATTAAGAATCTAGTTAGACCAATTGAGTTTCATAAGGTTAATATTTTGTCTGATTCAACTAGAAACTCAATTCAAGTTAGATTATAGGTCCACGTTTACAAGAACAACATGTCAATTCAAATCAAGTTTGATAAACATGTTTTTAGTTAGTGGTTTTGTACTACCATTTTGTAATATTCTTACTACATTTCATAATTATAATGTACACAAATAACTCTCATTTAGTGCAAAAGCATTCACATCTAATTTTGAAAATAAGAATTATAATAAAGATAAGCTTTCAATTGTAAAACAAATAAACTAGAATTATATTATATTAGATACTTGACTCAAGCTTTGTCATGGGTTAGATTTGTTTTTTCAACAAAAAATTTTATACACAGGTTTTTTCAACATGTTTTTGTAGTTAAAAGAAATTATAAGTGAAAATCAAAAAATTTATGCAAACATGTAAATAAATAAATTGAGAACTGTGTGTTTTAATAAATAAATAAAAACCATCAATGATAACTAAAAATAAAAGTAGAAAAATCGAGAGACATGTGTAAATCAAGATATTTAATTTGTTTATTTGCTACATGTGTAGAGCAGGACGTGAAATTTATCTGGTTGTATTTGCTAAATTTATTTATTAAAATATTTTTTTTAATCAATCAAATAATAATAGAAATAGACATACACATTAAATTGATTGAATAAAATAAAAGAAAAAAAATATTATGTTAGGTTCATATATTTGAAATATTATCTAAAAAAAAACATTTTTATTTTAAAAAATAAAGTTTGTATATACAAAAGATAAAAAAAAAAATAGATGAATCAGAAACAAAATCTTCAAAAATTAAATACATACTAAAAAATTAATCATCATTTAAAAAAGACTCTCCAAACAAAATAAAAAATGATAAGGGGTATTAATTTAAATATAAATAAAAAATAATTTTGAAAAAAAAACATATAAGAAGAAGTATTAGTTAAAAAAAAAGTTAGAAATGAAAACAAGAAATAAATAAAAAAAAAAAAGGCTAGACATGACAAGTTAAATCAACCCACCTGGCCTATTTTGCTAGGGCCATTACGCAAACATGCTTGCATGACTAGGCTCTTGTAATGGTCTTTGTTGCATTTGGAGGGACAAATTGTTATCTATCTTAAAATTTGTTTGAAAAAAAAATCAGATGATGCGTCGCCTCTTGAATTAAGCAGCTAACGTGTCATCTAGTTTTGTTTAGATTTCGACCATGATGATAGCTGAAAAATTAAGACTTAAGTTTTTTTATTCAAAAACTT
>Ga0325411_1009769_pt1 | contig 10191 bp, 4 predicted proteins | sample PopdelMetagenome_13_FD_206181 | JGI IMG/M metagenome (GOLD analysis project Ga0325411, IMG submission 206181) | Populus deltoides microbial communities from Bellville, Georgia, United States - Xylem-PdIQD-R4 | ecosystem: Host-associated > Plants > Phyllosphere > Stem > Wood/Secondary xylem...
CCTTGTTCTTGCAAGGTTTTGTAGATGCCATTTTATCTAGTCTGTTTTTGAGTTTTGCAATGAATTACGCGAAAGATTCAGAATTTAGTATGTTTATATCAAGAGAGTTACTGTAGATACTTTGACTTCTGGTTAGCATTGGGACCATGAGATTTCGGAGATCTGCTGTGATTGTATTTATGATTGCTTACAGTTTTTTTTTTTTATTTAATAATATATAAAAATAATATATTTTTTTATTTTTTAAAAATTATTTTTGATATTAGAAAATAAAAAAAATTCAAACATTAAAAAAATTAAATAAAAAAATAAATCGCATAAAGAAAGCTGCACTAATCTTAAGCCAATTGCAAGTCGTACACGTGATTTACACGTCATTAATTTATGATTAATTATGACCGTGAGATGGTATGACTGTGATGTGATGATGACAACAATTTTATAGGTGATGGTGGTAGATATTATAATTGGATGGTATCAGAAGAGTGACGAGGTAGAAATTAATCCATGATATTATGATTTAATTGTTCTATAAAATATTAGAAAATCTAATGAATTGAGATATTTCTTAATAAAATAATTGAAATTCCGCACATATTATAATGTACGTGGATTGCCATAGGCTTGTGGTTTTTTTATACGTTATCATGGATTTATAAAAAAACATTATATAAAAAAAATTATATGAAAAAAAACTGTTGTAATCTATAATATTTTCAAGAAAAAAATTATAAAACTAAATTCTTAACTAGCTTAATATTAAAAGAATAAAATTGACAAAAACAATTCTGAAAAATATTAAAAAATGAAAAAAAAGACAATTTTGGAAAAAAAAGCAAAAACAAAATAGGAAAAAAAACATGTGGGGAAAGTTAAAGCTAAATTCTCAACCAGCTCAATATTAAAATCATTTAGGAAAACACTGTAGCAATCTATAATGTTTTGTGAGGAAATATACAACTATAATTCTCAACCAGCTCAGTATTAAAAAAATAAAATCAATAAAAATAATTTTGAAAAATATAAAAAAAATAAAAGGAAAAAAAACATGTAGGGAAACACTGTAGTAATCTATAGTATTTCATGAGAAAATCTACAGTTGTAATTTTCAACCAATATTAAAAACAATAAAACCAATAAAGATAATTTTGAAAAAAATCATAACAAAAAAATCATGTGAGGAAACATTGTAGCAATCAACGGTGTTTTAAAGAAAAAAAACTATAAAGCTAAATTCTCAACAAAGTCAGTATGAAAAAAATAATTTCGTTAAAGATAATTTTGAAAAAAAATCGATAAAAAAAACACGTGGGGAAACATTGTAGTAAAGTAAAAATCATGTGGGAAAACATTGTAGCAATCTACGGTGTTTTAAAGAATTACAAAGTTAAATTCTCAATCAGCTTAATATGAAAAAAATAAAATCGACAAAGATAATTCTGAAAAAAAAATTCATTTAAAAAAACCATGTGGGGAAACACTGTAGCAATCCACAATGTTTTAAAGAAAAAAAACTAAAAAACTAAATTCTCAACTAGCTCGATAATAAAAAAAATAAAATCAACAAAAGTAATTATGAAAAAACAAAACAAAAAAAAGACAATTTTGAAAAAAAAATGGGAAAAAAACATGTGAAGAAAACTAAAGGTAAATTCTCAACAAGCTCAACATTGAAAAAATAAATGGGGAAACATTGCAACAAAACAAAAATCATTTAGGGGAACATTATAGTAATCCATAGTTTTTGTTTTTTGAAAAAAACTACGAAACTAAATTATCAACGAGCTCAGTACGAAGAAAAAAAATCGACAAAGATCATTTTGAAAATAAAAATAAAAATAAAAAATCATGTAAAGAAATATTATAGCAATTCACAATATTTTAAAGAAAAAACTACATAATTAAATTTTCAACTAATTTAATATTTTAAAAAATTAGTAAGATAATTTAAAAAAAAAACAAAAACAAAAAAACAGAAAAAAAAAGAAGAAGTCAATTTTGGGTAAAAAAAAGTAAAAAAAGAAACAAAAACAAAAAAAAAAACACATGGAAAAGCTATAATACTTTCTCACGCGTTTTAGAGTTATTGATAATTTTTTGTTTATCAGTTTTTTTTTGTTATTAATCTTTTTGGAAGTTGAATATTAAGATTTTATATTTTTTATCCATGTATAACTCGATCATTTTCATCCATTTTATATTATTATGAGGATTAAGCTGTAATTAACTCAAGAAAAAAAAAAGCATCAGTACCACATGCTTGGCTTTCAGCACAAAATTTTTCAAACAATAATGTGATTCACGCCGGAGGTGTTGCCACCAGCACTGGTGACGCAGTCGCATACCGGGAACCCCCCTCTATATATATATATATATATATATATATATATATATATATATATATATATATATATATATATATAATCTTTGGAGGGCCCAAATGAAGGATCAATATATAAACTACACTAAATTATGGGGATTATAATTAATTTTCTGGAGAGCCTGGCTTTTGCACAGTATTCACTCCTATAAACACTGACGCACTATAATGTGTTGAAAATATTTTTAGTTTCTTCATGATTTTAAAGTTATTTTATCTTTATTATTTATAATTTTTATTTTAAGATATATTAAAATTTTCTATTTGAAAATAACTATAATTTTTCATTTTTTGTTTTTTACCAAACAGTGCCAAACACATATTTTAGTAAGGGTTTATTTTCGTGATATCTTTTATTTTTTAAATATATTTAATTAAAAAAAATACTATGCAGTGCAAGACTGTTCAGTATATGAAAAAAAACATACACGTGTACAGCACATTGCAATCTTATAATATTGCCACCGACGACCCATCACCGACCATGACTACATAGGTCGGTATCCGTGTCTGATCTCTTCTTTGCTATGGTTCCAACTTCCAACACATCTTTCATGAACATATAACCATGACTTACAAACAAGCTCATCTGCAGTCATTATCATTATCAAAAGTCAAAACCCAAATCAAGAATCACTTCACTATCTTGCAATTAAAGCACTGTATCATACATACTCTCACTTCTCTTTCTTTCCACCCTCTAAATTAACTTTACAGTGGCCAATCAACCGCCATACCAACCTGAAAAGGCGGGAATTGTTTCTCTCTTTCTTGGTCCATAAAATGAAACTAGATCATCATCTTTCTCACTCAATTATGAAAATTATTACATTATATTAGTAGCATATTATATATACCCTCCTATATTCAAACCTCAACTTCTTTGCTTTTCTTTTTTAAGAAAATGATGTCGAAAGATGAAAAGGAAGGCACTTTATCAATCATCAACACCACAGTCCAAGTCCAGGTAAAAAAAACACACACGAAAAGGCCCTTCTTTTTTGTTTCTTTTTATACACGGGCACGTAAAGAATAAAGATTTCTAATCTTAGATAGAAACCCAGATGGATTTTATGGATCAATGGTTGCTTCAATGATAAATTTCACATATTTGACACTGTTAACATCTGGTTTGTTGTTGGTTATTTATGTGGAAATTGCAGGAGGAAGAGAGGGAACTGGACCTGGGATCTGAAGAGCTTGATCCTCCTTTACCTCCTACTGTTACTTCCCGGGTAATTTCTAAATTTCTGTTTTTTTTTTTAATTCATTCTATCATTCTGTTACTTTTCCCTTTTTGAGGGAGAGGAAGAGCTGCTACCATGTAAATATTGTCAAGGGTAAATTGAAATTTCTTTCTTTTCTAATATTTTCTGTTCTTTTTTTTCTTTGACTGAGGAATGGTACAATGTGATAGTACAAAGGAATGGAAAGGAAAATGATTATCTTTAGGGGTAAATTGGAGTTTTTCTTTTTCCTGATAGTTTGAGAGAGGAAATTGTTGAATGTGATGATGTAAAAGAATGGGAAATTGAAAATCTGTTTTCTTTTCCCGTTGGTTCAAGAAAGGAAATGGCAAGACTGGTGAATTTACTAGTTTAGTATTTTGGATTTTGATTTCAGGTATTGTATATGTTGGGAGATATAACGGCGGGCCCAGCATATCGGTTTGCACAATGGCTGGAGTTGGTTCGTAAGAGAAGTGACAAGTATCGTGCCTCGGGGTTCCCACGCCGGCCTTACAGGCTCGAAACTATGCCCTCCAGGTCTCCTATTCCCCTCTATCTTTGTCATCATTTATGTCAACCACCAAACTAATTATGGTGATTAGTTCAGATAGACTAAATGCTGGTGCTTTATTGTTAATTTTACTTGTGAGGTAGATAGTTAATGAGATTATAATGGGAGCCGATGAGGTAGATTTGCAATTATTACCAAAGACAATTAACCAAGACATACCACAAAACTGGGAGCTTTTATTAATCTAAGTTATGTGTTTCACTTAAATATTGCCAGTAGTTTATCTTTTTTGTTTGTCTGCAGATGTTTACAAGTGATCCTTGGAAATGCTCTTAAGAATTATAAGAATGCATCACCAGCTGACAAAATAAAGTGAAACTTGTCTCACCTAATTGCTTTTCTTATTATCATGTGAAGAAGTGTGAAGTGCCTGCTGTAACTAATGGCAAGAAGCCCTTGATAAACCACCTGCTGGTTTCAGTATAGCAAGTGAATGAGGGGAAAACTTGAGTTGTTCGATGAGCAAAAAGATACAATTGCAAATGTTTCATGCTAGTTTTTTGTTTTTGCGCGTCAATGTGTGATTCACATGCTGTCTGTCTCCATTTCCGGAATGATGTTTCTTTTTACCTACTTGTTGTCATGACTACCGTGCAGTGTGGGAGAATCACTTGTTGATTCAAAAAGTCCACCTCCTGAGCAAGCTCCAGAGGTCAGTTTGTGGGAAAGGCTTGGTAAAGCTGCGGCACTGGACATTGAGTCGAGCTCTTTTTCTTGGGACATGCTATCTTCCCTCCACCACACTGAGCATAGTAGTAGCACCGAAAATTCTGAGGATGAAATGAGTAAAGCCCTCGAAGTATGTGATCCAATTTATAATATAGTTTAAACAGCATCTGCTTTGTGATTTATAATTGTGAAGTCAAAGCACAAAGCCTTTGGAAGTTTGTACATATTCTTCAATGATGTCATCTTGATTCCTATTTTTCAGCCTAACTGGCTAATCGAGCTTCTAAACTAACGCTTGTTTTGGATTTGTTTAACCGAGTTTAACTTATTAATAGCTTAGACAAGTTTTTAGGTTATTTCCAGGATAGGAGTTCTGAGTAAGACTGTTGAACTGCTATATTTTCCATTATATAGGTATCATTGAAAGAATATTGAGTTTGCCTGTCTGTAGAATAAATTAGAGAAGAAACCAGTGCATCACAGTTTCTTCTCATTGGCTGTCTCAAATTCTGTTTAGCTGTGTACATGTAGGTAACTGTAAATTCTGGGGGAGTTGTATTCTTTGCCTTGTTCAACCAGCAAGGAAATGCTGATGCTTTTCACAAGGAATCAGCAGCTGTCATAAAGTTTTCATCTTCAAGGATGGCCACACAATCAGAACGTCTTGGCTATGAATTTGCAAAGTGGTTAGGAGTCCAAACTCCACAGGTTATACTGTCATAACCCAGTAGTTAGTGGTTTTTCTAAGATTGCACTGAAGTCTTTTCTTAAAAAATCTTGCTCAAACATTTTCTTCTTTTCTTATTAATGATAAACATTCCTGGTGGAATATTTATAATTGCAGGCTAGAGTCGTTCAAAATTGCAGCCCAGAGTGGCTCCAGATCAAGGAAGCTGCAGAGAAAGCAAGAGTTACAGCAGCTTCAGAAGGAGATGAAGTCGGTGAAGTGACATGTTCTGAGCTTCTGGAAGCTCTTGAACTCAGCCGATGTCTTCTTTTGATGAGGTGAAACTAGAACCTAGATTTGTGAATCATGTTACTATAAAGTGAAATCATAAAATACTTTTGCTTCCTTCCCATCCTGCCTCCTTACTGAATAGGCTGAAAGGGGAAGGGCTGGGGAAAGAGATTTCTGTTCTTTGCTATAATCTAATATTGTGCACGCACATATATCTTTAATGAAATTCGCATGCGCATCTTTAATGAAATTCACCTGTTTAGTATGTTGGGGTGACTACACTGACCACAGCTACCCTGCACATCCAATTACTGTGAAACTTAGGGATGCCACATCTAAAAGTTTGAGCTAGCAAAGAGTATCACTTGATATCATCATGTGCCAATTCATCTTTACTAGCATTTCTCAATGAGTTCCCTGGTCTCTACTCCTACTCTATATCACAGTGGGGAGGATGCATGGCTTTTCATATTGCAGGCATTGCAAAGGAGATTGCCTTTTGCATTAGTATTTCAAAGGCCAAAATGTTGTGTGTTTGCAGTTATGTTCATGGATCTCCTCTATTGGAGAGCTCAAATGCCAAAATGTTGTGTGTTTGCAGTTATGTTCATGGATCTCCTCTATTGGAGAGCTCAAATGCATTTGAGCCACGTGAGACTGGAGAAAGAATTGCAGCAGCACTTGGTAGGGTCTTCCTATTGGACCTTGTCATCAGAAATGAAGATAGACTCCCTTGCCGTGAGCTCAGATGGCGTGGAAATCCAGCAAATCTATTGTTGGCTGAGAAAATGACCTCATCAAATGTAAATGCCTTGGAGGTTGCTTTTGATTCTGCAATTAACCGATACCAACCAAAGGTGATGAAAGCTCTACAGAAAGAAAGAAGGGCAACTTCACTGAATAGCAAGTTTAAGACTCATAATCGAGTACCAGGACTTGTAACACAGGGCTCTGATGTTTCTGATATTACAGAATCTCCAAAATCCAACAAAATGCCAAGAGTCCGAAAATCAGGAGAATCATCGTTTTCTGACCTCATTTCTCACGCTGTGGCTATTGATTCTGGTGTTCCTCGTCGGCCTCCTGCTGAAAAACGCACAAACGACCTGGCAAATTATCCTAAATTGATTGAGCTGCTTCTCAACAGTTCTGATTACACCTCTAATTTGTTATTTGAAGTAACAGGAGGGAAATTAGGGGCTCCTCCATTGGTAGGCACTGACTTTACTGATACACAATTAACAGAAATGGCGTCAGTTGTTCAGGAATTTCGAGGTGGGTTTCGCGCTGCGCTCAGGGATCTGCAAGGTTTCCACGTGTTCCTTCTCACTCTTCACCAAAAACTCGATGGCTTGTTACGAGTTTTATTGAACATCACAAATAAAACATCAGGGGACACTGACAGAGAAGATTTGGTGATCCCCGAGTCACCTTCACATGGGGTTGTTCATTATCCTTCTCCACCAAGTAAGGAACGCTTTCTTAATGATAACCATTCAGATTTTAGTGATTCAGATTCACAGAGAATGGCTCAAACTCCAAGGTCATCTTTAGGAAGTAAAGAGAGCTCAGATTCTAGTTCTCCCATGTCAAGAGAAAGCTGGCATGGAAAGTTGTCCAAAGGGAGTGGAGAGCCCCTTCGTAGCCTGTGTCTAACGACAAAGCTCCGTGAAATTCTTAAATTTGCCAAGGTCAGAATGTCAATTAACATGGATTTGGAAATCATATGCTTACTAGACATAGATCACTGGTTACAGTGCTTGAAGATGGCAATTCAGAGTCCAACTAGTCAAGAAGCAAAACCTTGGTTCCAAAAATGTATTTTGTTTTTTCTTCTTGCCCTGATTGTTCTATATTTAACATGTTTTCATAACTGAAAAAATGGATTGGTTAAGTTATCATCTTTCATGCTAATCAGAGGCTGGCTCTTGTAACCACTCTATATAACAAGCTCCATATATAACACAATAGCTCACCGACAATAGTGTTAGAAATGTGATTCAGGAATGCCAGAGGCAAAATGGTCCAAAATTTTCAACCATCAATTGCATGAGAAGTCATTTTCATGTTCTACAGATTTTTTCATCTCGTGTAGTTTTAAGAAGAGATACTTGTTGCAATGATGCACCGTACTTCTAGTCTTCTGCATAATTACCCCCTTTAAAGTGAGGAGGAAAAAACCTAGAAAACATGTGTATTAAAGGTCAAAAGAGAACAAGTAGAAATTGATACTTTTGCCACATAATTTCCACGTTGATCAATAGCATGCATCACCGCATTCTGTCAAGTGTAATTAAACTTCGTAAACTCTGAAACTCGATTTGAAAAGAAGGTCATGTGGCAAGGGGAACTGTTTAATTGCTTGATCATTAGGGAGTTACTGTTTAATCATCTTATTTTACTAGAATATGTAATGTGAGAAATGTAAAGAATAATGCCATGTCCCTGTGCTAATTACCAAGCAAATAAAAGACGTTTGAGAAGGGTGAAAAAATGTAGAAACTGCATTGTGTAAGGGAAGCAAAATAAAGATATTTTTTTATACGAGTAAAGATTTTTTTTGTCATTGATCTAACATCTTATTGTTTGACATGCATCATTCTATGTTAGGTCGATACTGAAACAAATGAAGAATTAGAACACTGGAATGAAATGCTGAGAAATGATGCTATCAAACTCTGTCAGGAGAACAATTTCAATACAGGATATTTTGAGGGCAGTGATAGTAACTGTGTTGTGGATGCATATGAGTTGAAGGTAATAGATCCATGCATTGTTCAGGTTGCATATCTAAGATGAAGTCAATGTTTTTTTTAATGTTTTGCTAATATACAAGGCAGTTCCTGGGAAAGATTTATTTTCCTTATTTTAGGATTTTCCATTTTTTTTTCATTATAACTTACAGGTAAGATTAGAGCACATTCTTGAGAGGATATCATTGATCTCCGAAGCTGCAAACACAGAGAAACCATCATTAATCACAAATAGTCTGTTTATTGGTGGCACCCTGGCTGCAAGATCAGTTTACACTTTGCAACATCTAGGAATCACACATATTTTGTGTTTGTGTGTCAATGAAATTGGACAGTCAGAGTCACAACACCCAGATCTGTTTCAGTACAAGAATTTTTCGGTGAGTGAGTTTTTCCTTCTCCATTTGCAATCGTTCCATTCTTCTGGGGACAGTGCTCTGCTTTGTTTTATACCTTTGAGTAAAGCTGGATCAATTTGTTGAGGTTTCTCTCTGCTACTAGAGACCAAAAAATGAAATAATTTATGAGAACAGTAGGAGTAGTCGTTGTAGCATTCTCAGACATGTTTTGCTGCACAGCGTGTTTTTTCTCTTCATGTTCTCAGAAAGTTTCTGCAGACTAAGATCATAAAGTTTGCAGATGATTTTCCTTATGTTTCTAATAGCCAGATTTTCCAATATCGTTCTGGGTAGAGCAAAATAATCTGTAACATTATTGATCACAGAATCTGGAGCTCCTAACCTTTTTCATTTTCCAGCATATATTTGGGACGTATTCTATATTCACAACACTACTTTCTACTTGAACAGATTAGTGACCATGAGGATTCAAATATCAGCAGTATCTTTGGAGAAGCTTCTGATTTTATTGATCATGTTGAATCAATAGGTGGAAGGGTTCTAGTTCATTGCTTTGAAGGGAGAAGTAGGAGTGCTACATTAGTTCTTGCATATTTAATGCTCAGGAAGTAAGTGAAAATCACAAGGTTTTTCATGTATGGAAGCTCTATCATCAAACAAGCGGATTATTGAATGTCTGCTGTGAATAAGCTGCTGCGTCATAAGTTCTGTAAATCTAGCATTTTTCTTCTTGATGCAGGAAATTCACTCTACTAGAAGCATGGAATGCTCTAAGACGAGCTCACCGCCGAGCTCAGCCCAATGATGGTTTTGCAAAAGCTTTATTGGATCTGGACCGCCAACTGCATGGGAAGGTTTCCATGGAATGGCAGAGGCGGAAGCCAGAGATTAAAGTTTGTCCCGTCTGTGGGGATAATGCTGGTCTGAGCAGCAGTTCGCTCAAGCTTCACTTGCAGAAATCACACAAGAAGCTATCATCAGGCAGCGTGGACAGTGCAATGACTATGGAGATACAAAAGGCTCTGGATGCACTAAAAATGACCCGAGGTGGCAGCGTCAGCCCTACATTGAGGCAGTCTTCGCCATCTCTGGATGGCTAGGTGCAGGAGATACATTTTAGTGCAAGAAAATCATCGTGCATCACCTATTCTTAGAAGAACTCTTGATTATCAATCCATGTCGCTTGTGGCCATTTGTGAACGGCTTCTTCGTCAGCACCATAATTCACAGTATCGACAGACATTGAACGCGGCCATTCTATTGATAGACCAC
>Ga0325411_1009776_pt1 | contig 10187 bp, 5 predicted proteins | sample PopdelMetagenome_13_FD_206181 | JGI IMG/M metagenome (GOLD analysis project Ga0325411, IMG submission 206181) | Populus deltoides microbial communities from Bellville, Georgia, United States - Xylem-PdIQD-R4 | ecosystem: Host-associated > Plants > Phyllosphere > Stem > Wood/Secondary xylem...
AGTTGAATTAATACACTCACTCATATATATGATTATTTGAAACATATCTTTACGTAAAGCCAACCTGCTGCAGGACTAGCTACCGTCTTCTTGCGCTGCATGTATGGAGAAATTAAACAAGCAGCAATATGTACGAGACATTGCTGAGGGAGATGACATGCACGCATCATATATAACTACAAATCGACTACAGCTTATAAATGGCAATTCATGACTGTCAATTAACAACATATTTTGTGCACTGGATTTTGAATGGTGCATACATACCAAGGCCATAAAATAGTAGCGCTAGTAATGTCCTGTCAGCGAGTCATTTTATGTGTATCTTTTGTCGTGTAACAGCTAGCCGTGTTGCGGCAAATCAATAGTTACAAATTACTAAGCATATATAGAAGATGACAAAAGTTCATATGTACAAAGGTCAAGGCCCATAATAATATCAACAGGGAAATTCATTGGATATGAAAGTTACTATTACCTCATCTTCTAACCCAATCCATGCTTGACACATCATCAAGCTCAATCTATACCATATCAAAGTCTGGCTATCGGGTGTGTTGACATGGCAAAACAAGATCAAATAACAACAAAATGCGCACCCACCTCTAACTCAACATGCTGCCAATCTACCTTCTGTAGTTATCAGGGATCTTCCCTTTGGTTGGACCACACATGCATGAAAATTGCGTTGATTTTACACCCTCTAGGCATCAGTGTTCCGTACTCGGGGAAAAAATATGGAGAAAAATCATCACGAGGAAAGAGTTAGACATGCTGAATTTACTGAAGAAGAATACTCATACAAAAGATTCCCTCTTTCTTCTTTCCATGCGTTTTGCAACATATATAGCTGAGGTTTTTGTTTAATCGGCAAAGATATCGTGCCTAACTAGATGCTATGATGGAGTTGAGTGTAGGGACAAATGTTTTGGGAAAATATCTATGAGAAGCTTACAATTTCATATTCTTTTCGTGCACATATATGGTCTAATTTTAGCTGGTTTGTTGTGCCACAGCTTAATTATCAATAAACTTTTTCAAGATGGAACGAGTTGATGGAACTAGATGATGCATGAACTAGAAGAGAAAAGACAAACCTGTCAAGAACTCTAGCAACAAGACAGAAACGTTGACGCATTGTACGTTTCCTAGAACTACAATATTTAAACAGGGTTTGTTTTTAATTATACATTGATTGTTATTGTTCTTTTGACGTTTGCCTCAAAAACAATTCCATACTCCTAAAAAATTGGCAATAATTGATCTTATTAACAGGAACAATGCATTTATCATCTGCACAGAAGTGAATTTTCCTTATCTGATCAGTTGACACTGTATATGATGTTGTGCTCTGAACCCAGGTGCTCGGTGTTCATGATCAGAGAGATCAATTGGCGAAAGCACAACATCTAGCTACTTGTAAAGAAACTATATAAAGCAACAGAATAACAAGCCTGCCCCCTCTACTTAACAGAAAGACAAAGAAAATGAGCTGCAACAAGCCATTTGCGTACCCAATGCTAATTCTCTGTTCTTTCAATTTAATTGATAGAAAAATGCTACAGTTCAAATTGGCATCTTGGCGGGTGTTGGCCTTGCTGATAAATCAAGTCATGTCACACTCAATGGTATGGGCAATTTTTGTTGGTCTTGAATCATCAGAGTACTAAAAATCTGAACTTCGGAGAGTTTTCTTAACCATGTCAATCAAAACCGAAGTAATGATCAAATCATCACCACCCTCAGCGCAACATTTACAGAGGCTGATGTTACTAATTATGAATCCCTTTTTTAAGCATGAACAATAGGAAAAGATCAAGCATGGAAATATTAATGTCAAACATAAAGGGTGTGGCGTGGATTGAATGATCAAGGTACGTATATAGTATTATATTAGTGTTGATCCTCGTGATCATCATGTTAATACATTCTGCTGGTAACATTGCATTTTTGGATAATTATTTATATATTATCATTTGGCTAGTATTAGAGGGAATCGATTGTCTGTCTAGAGAAATTCTCTAGATGGTGGTAAGGACCCACTTATCACGTGGTGAAGGACTGCCCTAAAAGCAATCCTACAAGACAAAGAAATGGTCATTTACATATCTCCTCTAATCCCCTCTCCACCAATTATCATCTATCCCCCACGTGGGGTTGCTGGACCCATCTCCACTAGCTAGCATCCCTATTCCCTACACCTTATTTCCTTCGCTGTTGATCGCCTCCTATGGTATGATGCAATCATCTTCCTTGTATTATATATATTGCACCACCAACCCAGACATTCTGCAGTTACATATTTGTTTTCCTGCAGTTCTTGCTTAATATTCTGCGTATATATATAGCACTGGTGTTTTGGATTAGGATCATGGGAGACTCATCTGCTTCATACATACACATGGTTAATCTTATAGAATATTTAGCTCAACGTTTTCTTCTTTAGTTCTCTTAGATTTTTATTGCTTGGTCATCTATGTTGGGACTTGTTTGATTCATCCATTCTATTGACTGTTTCTGTTTCTGAAAATCTTGATTTTGCTGTTGATGGATTTGTATGGTGATTAAATTTATAGGTGCAGCACCTTATAGAGAAGTGCCTGATCTTCAACATGACTAAAGAAGAGTGCATGGAAGCTCTCTCTAAACATGCAAATATCGAGCCTGTCATCACCTCCACTGGTTTGTAATTTCCCTAATTCTGTCCATTTCTACTTTTTCATCCTCTTCCCTTCAATCCTTGAAACCTTCACTTTGTAATATTAACCTAATTAATTATTAAGGCAATAGAGAAGGATTTTATACCAGATCACGCTCGTTTAACACAGATAAAATTTAAGTGGGTTCATGTGTGTGTGTGTGTGTGTTAAATATAATTCACTCTGTTACCTTGAAGATATGGTCATGTACTCTTTAGACTGATGACTACAAATAGAGCTTGGCCATGTCATGTACAGTAGGTCTAAAAAGTTTTGGTAGAAAAATCCATGAGTTATTTTTTCTTTATAGGTTTGAGATGAACTGTTTAATTAATTGTTCCTTATAAAAAAAATAGTTTTTAAACATGATAATTACCAAAAAAGATTATATGTATAAGTGAGGCTATGATCTATATGTAAGCGTGCCTTAAAAGAGAAAAGCCAATCGATCCTGCCATACGAGCTTGCTCACAAAATTTAAGGAATTAGAATGTTTATACGAGTTACTTGATGTAATCATCTCATAGACTCATTCCAATATGCCTGATTGATCTTGGCTTTGATCTCAAAAACAAATAAGATCATGGCTTGTTTATCTCGTAAACAATCCAGAAATATATATAAGATCCTCTCTTGTTTAATATATAGTCACATAATCATCAAGTACATGCAGACAAACACAAACACTAGGATTTTTCTTACGTAAAAAGCATGTATGCTAGCTACGCATAAATATGTATATTGTAGCAGTAGTAATACATATAGCAATGGCTTGTATTTATGCAGTGTGGAAAGAATTAGAGAAAGAGAACAAGGAATTCTTCGAGGCCTATGCTCAATCGAAAAGCAAGGATGACAGAATGTCCGAGGAAGAAACCAGTCGAGTGATTCAGAGGATGATCTCCCAACAATCAGAATCAGAATCCTCTAAAGATCATGATCCAGATGAATAAAGATTAATTAATGATGTACTAATTTTTCCATGAAAGCGATCGATCCCTCGATCTCCTTATCATGTTCGGTGTTCGGGCCGGGCTGGTAGTTTTGCCTTCCCTCAAAACTCTAATCCGACCAAAACACAAAAGGAAAAAAAAAAAAAAAAAAAGTTATCTCGAAGTCTTATTGCGGTCCCTGTATTTGTGAATTTAATGCAGAAAACCACGGTCTGTTGCTTCCATGGTCCTCCTAGCCACAAATAAAATCATGTATTGTGCTGTCTGAAACAAAAGACAGCACCAACTATATATTTAATTAGGGTTTATATAAGAATATATCATAATTGTATTCGGATCCAAGATTCATCAATGTAATCAGTCGATCAGGGGCTATTATGTCATGTATATTTCTTGTTATTTTGTATATAATTCATGTGGTTGAAGCATGGATTTGTCTTCTTGACCGGAAAAAGAAATTGTCTTTTTGGATTTGTTCATGAGCCAAACCAGGTTAAGACCGGCTTGTCTTGGACCGGAGGGCTTAGCCTTGGCTTGGCATGACTCTTCAGGCTAATTCCTATGTTTACACACACACACACACACACACACACACACACTCTGTTGATGTATGAATTTGTCTTTTTGGATTATTTAAAAAGAAGTGTCCTTTCGAGCCTGGAGGTATGTGGGGGAAGGGAGACATACTTGCATGGTTTTAGAACCCCCGCAGCAGGAGTTGTCGACCTAATTTTTTTTATATAAAAAAGGAACGAAAAGGATATTATTATAATAAAAAAAAAACTTAAAGGTTAATAACTTAGCCAGATCAGGGTGTCTCAAGTTATTTAATTTTTTTATTTTTTTCAAATTAAATTAGTACATACCCTAAAATAATCAGATTCTAAATTAACTCTTATCAATTTAAGTTTTAAAATTAAAATTATTAATATTTAATCTATTACTTCATACTGATTGTACTTATTCATGAAGAGGATCTTTAGGATAGTAGTAGATATTATTTTTTAAAGTGATTTTAATTTAAAAATATATAAAAATAATATTTTTAAAAATTTATTATTGATATTAACATATTAAAATTATAAAAAATTATAAAAAAAATTATTTAAAATAAATAAAACTTTTCAAAACTCCGTGGCAAAACACCCCTCTGGTGAAGACCGGCTCATCTTAACTCCTTATTTGGTGGGCCCAAACCAGGTGTGGCTCTTCAAGTTACTTTCTTGGTTTGCCCTCCAAATTTTTACCTCCACCTACCGTGCATGATTAAAAAATTATTTCTATATTATATACATTAGATGATTATTTTTTGTTTGGTTGGGATTTTATAAAAAAAAAATAATTAAACTCAAACCATTTTAAATTGACTGGTTTCGATTCGGTTTGGAAAAAACCAGTTCGGCTCAAATTTGGCTCGGTTTTTTCGATTTGGCTCGATTTTTTCTGGTTTTTTTGTTTGGGTTCGGTTCGGTTCGGTTTGTTTTTTGGTTTCAGGCTTATAAAATTGAACCGGATAGTTTTTTCAAAATTTTAATCAGTTTTTTTTCAGGATTCGGTTTTTTCGATTATTTTTTTCCTGATTTTTTCAGTTTAATCAGTTTTTTTATTTTTTTGTTGCCCCTGGTATATACATTATCCATAACTATATATGAAAAAGAATTCCATAAAAATTATTGATGGGATATTATACTTTTAATATAATACTATAATATATACACATACACACTACTATTTGTAAGTAAAGTGAACCTCATATTTAATTTAGAAAAAACAATATTGATAGATCTTCTTAAAAAGAAAATTATTAATTTTTAGAGATAGGCTGTTTTTAAAAATGAATTATAAAATATATTTGTATCCTTTTTTAATTATTTTTTATTTATACATCATAGAAAACCATAAATAATATTAAATAAAATATTCTAATCACTCCTGAAATATTACATACTATACTAGTATTTTATCTAGACTATCAAAATTCTAAAGGCTTCGAGACAAGCTAATAAAAATAAAAAATAAATAAAATACATAAGAATTCATAGAAATATTAAATTAAATTCTTTGTTAATTATTTTTAGGTTATTTTTTTATTATCATCTTACGTATTTTCACTCTTTGGAAAAAGCATTGATAATATAAAGAAAAGGATTGAAAAAAAATAAGAAAATAAAAAATCCATAACAATATAATGCCAAGTGATGTTTTTCGGTAATTATTATTTCGAAGTGTTATATATATTTTTCCTGACTACTAATTATTAATTCTTGAATAATAATTCAATTGTGTTCCTAATTTTTAATAAAATACAATTATAAATTATATTATATGGTTGAAAAGATAATTTAATTATAATCATCAAAATATAAAATTTTATATTTTAATTTATAAATAATTCTGAACATTATTGAAAATTAGAGGAAAATACTATAAATTAGTTAAATAATCCACGTGCAAAGTACGTGTCAAGAAACTAGTTAATTAAAAAGGGATCCATTTACACATGTAAGAGAAAAGGGTTCTCCTCAATTTATTGAAAAAAATATATGCATGAGACCACCGCTTCCCTTTGCCAGCGGGCCTCGTGTTTCTCATTCATGTATAGTTTGAGCACGCCGCCTCCAAAACTAATGCAATAAATAAATATATGCATTAATTAATTAGTATATTTTTTTAAATATAAAAATAAGGTTTGAATACCTTAAAAAAAGGATTGATATTGTTAAGTTATGATTTATTGGCTTCATTAATTAGTATTAATAAAAAAGCGAACCATCACAGAGCATACCTTAATTAATTACTCCCAAATCCTATAATATTAACTTATTATCCTATATAGTTTCATAACAGCAGTTCAAATACTAGTAGTCATAAAAAGATTTAACGAAACTCCTGCGTTTCTATAAATTTTATATTTTAATTTATTTCTTTTTAATTTTAATTAACAAAACCATTAGTCATGCGATGAATGCCGAATCATTTGTTTACATGCATAGGTGTCTTTCGCCATGACTTGATTCTAGTCAGAGAGACTTGTCTGTATATCCAAATTAACCAGTGGCTCGAGCCACTTTTTTCTTCTTCTTATCTATACGTGTATTATCTCCAAATGAATCTAGCTAGCTAGCTATCCAGGGAAGGATCTGGGATTCAGAGATAAGAGGAGGAGACGGAGAAACTTTCAAGAAATACAGGAGGCCCCCTTCTCCTCCATGTAAGTTGATCCGCCCTTGTATCTATCAATATACCATCACTGTTCACTTGTTTCTGGTTTATTGAGCATTCCTGGACTTGTTATAAGTGTGTGATTTGCAGAAAAAGGAATATATACTCAAAGAATTGATGCTTTAGATTGAGCTCTTCATTCTCCGCAGATGAAATCAAGTTGTGCAAAATTGATGAACTGCAGAACCAGTTCAACTCTATTGCTACAACGGTAAAAGCTTTTAAGCCCTTTTACCTGTATTCACACCTTGACAGAAGCAAACAATGCGGCAGGTCATATGGTTTGGCCAAGCAGAGTCTGGACAGAATTGATGGTTTTGTAGACTGGTTTTGATCTAGTCTATCTCTTGTATTTCTTGCTTCTGTTTCTGCTTTGTACGCCATTATCTTGTATCCTATTAATAAAGCCTGGTTTAGCTTGTTCAGCTTAACGGACTCCTCTACTCTCAACTATTCGCCATGCGAAATATGATGCTGCTAATTTTGCAGCATTATGTTTTGGGTGATGCAGAAGTTTTGGTGAGACCTTGCATATATGAATTAATGACTGCACAACACGTACACTGGAAACTTAATTGGATTTATTCACCTGGAATCCATGGCTACATGGGGTGCCATATGGTGATGTGCCATTTCCATCAAATGGAAAATCTCAGTGGGATAACGCATTCCAACTTCATTAACAGAGCTGGTCAAGGCCCGTATCTAGCATTTAAATGCATGCCTGCCAATGGCATTGCACAATCAACGTTTCCGTTTTGGTAAAATCCAATCTCTTGCTTCCTAGCTGAGTTTGAAAAAAGCATTTGGGCACACCTTCCAAACTCCTAATAACATTTCAAGGACAGCCCATTTGTTATCAATGTATACCTATCATGAAGATGCAGAACGTCCTCACATTAAAAACGAAAATAAAAAACAAAACAACACAAAACGGAGCAAAATAACAGAATATACATTAGCCAGTGCTCTCATAACAAAACAACAGAAACGCGTTGCTAGAAAAATACAATGCCAGCCATTTCACATTGATAGGTTAATAGATTTTATTTTAGATGATAGAACACACAGCAACCAGCTTGGTTTTAAAATGTCTGACATACACCAGGCTCAACTTTCTTTCTTTCTTGCCCTTTTCTGATAGAGAAGGCTAAACCACAGTACATAACCAGATTCTGATAGCTTATAATTTGGAACGAATTCATGCATTGACCTTTGGCTCCCATCCAGCAATGATATGTTCCTTAGCAGCCTTCGTCTTCTCGAAAGATTCACGGGAGAACAGCAACTGCAAAGGAAGAGCAGAGGGATTTGTTAATCAGCTTCCAACTTCAACAATTTAGGGGAGATTTGGGTTCTGTGTTTCTATTGACCTGAATCATAATAGTTCAAAATAACAAAAATTCAAAAATAAAATAACCCCATCCAAATCACATTTCCTTCAGTCAACCAGTAATTTGAAGGAGATGTGATGTAACATACCTCTAGCTCTATTCCAAATTAACTGGACCTAAAAGCTAGCATGATAAAGTTCTCTCCCCAGGTATTGTAGCACATTAATTATCATAGAGCATTTCACTATAATGATTTTTTTTTTTATCTTGTACACAAAATACATGAATATCAAAAGGCCCTCGTGAGTTCCTTAAAGCTGTAAGGCTAATGCATGCTATTGATGCTATCAATAGCATTTAATCATAGGAAAGCAGAGTTCTTCAAGTTGGTTTACTTCCATGAAGAAACCTAATACAACCGAATCATAAGCACCTCGTGAACCACAGTTGATTTGTAAATCTAAAACCCCAAGAGCTCTCTTCATCTGACGCAACATAATAATTCCACCTGGGAATTGGATAAACAAATCTTGAATTGCTACTCTTCTTGAAGTGCAAAAAATATAGATACATTTGGTTGCCAGGAAAAGGGCATCACGTGCCAAACCTAACCTGTCTACATTATAAGATCTGGCACAACTCAGGCTTGTATGACTCAGCCACATCCCTGCAGGAGACCTGGCTGTGCACTTCCAATCCTAATGCAGGATGATGTGACCAATCAAATAGCTACCACTAACATCACGGTATTCTATGAATCTGCCCGAGCCTCTGCACAACCTTTACAAGAAAGAGGGCATCTTCATAGAAGTATAGGAACTTAATTTTATTTTTCTTTCCGCTAGTTCTATCTCTATAAGTATCTGATAATTCTCAGGCACATTCAGCCCCCCATGTCATACACCCCAATAACGAATAAGATATTCCTGATAATTTGCCCAAGAAGTGAGATGAATGAATCAAATTCAGAAGGATCACTTCTCAGGGTCTCTGGCGGAGCTTGAGGCTACTGCAACGACCATCAAGAATATCATTTTATTTTCCGGTGCTAAATTTTCAAGAATATCATACCCCTTGATATAGTAGGTCATGCATCAACTGGCACAAGTAATGCAAAATTCCAAACAAAAAAGGTCGATCAAACTTGAAGTGTATTTCAATAAGGTTCAAGTCATTAGCAAACTTCAGTGTTCTCTTAATAATCCACACTTGAATCTCAATATCACACCCATAGAAGCGAACAACTTCAAAAGATCAGGTCACCCAGGGTAGGAATGTAGTTTAAAAACCTACCATCTCATACGAATGATGAGAATCATGACCAAGAGAGGGGAAAAAAAGGAAACGGGAAAGGGAAAGTTGAAATATCCACGGCTAGTTACCTAAACAAGGGATTTCCCAAGCATAGATGAAAACAGCTTATCAAAGTTTTAGATCCATCATTTAATTTGTTTAAGTCATATAAAGCAAGCAAAAAACAAGGTGCATATTAACAGGATAGCCCAAAAAAAGAAAAGAGTACCTTTATGTAGTTGAGGACATGTGTCAACTTGTCAGGGATAGTCCAGTTCTTGAAATGGGCAAGAGCAACCTCAAGATGGTAAAGCTTCGGAGCCAAGCTCAAATCTACAGCAGTGATCTTTTCGCCAGCAATGAATGGACCCTGATAACAAGCTCCAATAAATTAGTTTATATTTCAAAACTAAACTGCAAAGCAGAACCATAAATTCTTCAAAGACATGTCTGTGTTTCAAATCTATATGTACGTGTGCTTTAAGATGATCATCCAACGCCTTCAATTCCTCAAGCAAATCCTGCTCAGTACCATCGTTGGGATCCTTGCTCTTCAAGAACTTGACGAAAGATGGGAATATCTTTGAGCCCCTGTAGTTCCACGTGGTTTATATAGCAACCAAGTTAATGATTCAATCCTTGAACTTTCTGTTAATAACCTTCTAGAAACAGCCAATGAGAATTGA
>Ga0325411_1009780_pt1 | contig 10181 bp, 6 predicted proteins | sample PopdelMetagenome_13_FD_206181 | JGI IMG/M metagenome (GOLD analysis project Ga0325411, IMG submission 206181) | Populus deltoides microbial communities from Bellville, Georgia, United States - Xylem-PdIQD-R4 | ecosystem: Host-associated > Plants > Phyllosphere > Stem > Wood/Secondary xylem...
TATTAGATTAATTCGGGTCAATTATTTTATTGAAATAATATTATATATTTTTTTAAATCTTCATATTAATTGATAGAGTTTACTCTATCACTAAAACCAAAACCAAGCTTTTTAAATTAATCAAGTTTAATCTAGTAAATATCTTATCCAATTCAATTAAAAATTCATCTCAAATTAAACTTTAAATCCTGAGTTTTTCAGCACCAAGCTAGATTTAACAAATATAACATTTGTGACGCAGGCAGTCTCCGTTGTCACCAGTATGGACTGCTCCATCTGTAGAAGCCCTATTTTCATATATAAAAAGAAAAAAACCAAGTCGGTCCACCTGCTACTACTACTTTGACTCGGACCCAGTCAGCCATTGCCAGCAATCGACCCTTGGTTGGCCGTCTAACCTTGCTCCGAACAACAATTTTAACGCTTTTACACACTGTTTTCAATTGTTCAACAGTCAACATTCCAAGTTCCAATTCACCAAACCAAACCTTCCACACTTTCGTGATTGCTTTTTGAAGTCAGTCTTCTTCTCTGTCCATCTCTTCCTTGGCTTGACTTTGACCACCGGAAAGCCCTACCAACATATAAATACATCACCCCATCACTAAGAGTTTCATATATTCTCTAGCCCAAGAACCAAAGTTCAAAACATAACTAACTTGCTCTCAACACCATCGTACTTGGCAGCATATCATAAGAGAGAATAGACAATGATTGTTTCTTGGAGATTAAGGAGAAAGTCCAAGAAAAACAAGAATCCAAGCCAAGAGATCAATTCGGACATGGAAATCATGATTCCTAGACACTTCTGCTGCCCGATTTCTCTTGACTTGATGAAAGATCCGGTCACATTATCGACAGGAATCACATACGATAGAGAAAGCATCGAAAAATGGATCGAAGATGGCAACCTAACATGTCCGGTTACAAACCAGATGTTAGCAAGCTTTGATCAGATTCCGAATCATTCCCTGCGCAAGATGATTCAAGATTGGGGTGTTGAGAATCGTTCTTACGGGTTTGAAAGGATCCCTACGCCTCGTGTCCCTGTGACACCGTACGAGGTTTCGGATATTTGTAGGAGGGTTAAGGTTGCAACTCAACGAGGGGAGCAAAAGAAGTGTCAAGAGCTGGTTAGGAAGATCAAGAATTGGGGTAAAGAGAGTGAGCGCAACAAGAGATGCGTTGTGGAGAATGGGGCTGGTTGTGTTTTATCGGCTTGCGTCGAGTCCTTAGCAAGTGTTGCAATGGAGAAGGATGAGGATTTGTTGGGAGAGATTTTATCAGTTTTGGTATGGATGTTTCCACTTGGTGAAGAAGGCCAAAGTAGGCTTGGATCCATCAAGTCTTTGAATTGTTTGGCTTGGTTCTTGAAGAGGGGAGATCTTTCAGCCAGGCAAAATGCAGCTTTGGTGCTTAAAAATCTTCTTGCTCTAGATCAAAGGCATGTAAATGCCCTGGTGAAGATTGAAGGAGTGGTTGAAGCTTTGGTTAAGTTAATCAAGGAGCCTATTTGCCCAACAGCCACCAAAGCTTCATTGATGGCAATTTTCTACATGACTTCATCATCAAGTCTCAATGAGAAGATGATACCAACATTTGTGGAAATGGGTTTGGTTTCATTGATCATAGAGATTCTAGTTGATGGAGATAAAAGCATATGCGAGAAGGCACTAGGTGTTTTGGACCATATTTGTGATTGCAAAGAAGGGAGAGAAAAGGCCTATGAGAATGCTCTCATTGTAGCTGTTTTGATCAAGAAAATCTTGAATGTATCAGATTTGGCATCAGAATTGTCAGTTTCCATTCTCTGGAAGCTTTTCAAGAATTACGGAGAGAGATCAGAGGATGGCGATGATGATGCAGAAGGAGGTGTTGTAGTTGAAGCACTTCAAGTGGGTGCTTTCCAGAAGCTGTTGGTCTTATTGCAAGTGGGCTGTGGTTATAGCACAAAGAAGAAGCTTAAAGAGTTGCTAAAATTGTTGAATCTTTGTAGAGTTAAGTTAGATTGTTTTGATTCTTCAGCAGATTTCAAGTATGTCAAAAGGCCATACTGATTTTGTGTTTCTCAATTAGTTTAGGAAAGAACTTTAAACAGATTCATAGAAGATTACCAACAAATTCAACTGTGCATATATACTCAATTCAATAATTATAGCCTTGAGATTTATTGATACAACTTATGCTATATATGCTCTATTCCTGTGTTAATTTGTACGTTCTTCCCGTATGAACGTAAACTTCTCATGTCCAGGAGTCATGCTAATTTTCTCTATCTTCCAATCTTGACAACGTATCGAAGGCACATTTCTCAATCGTATTTTAGGCTCTTATTATTACAGAACATCTAAATAAAAAATAAAGAAATGAAGATATATATACATAAATTATAAATTAAAGGTAAATGAATTTTTGTTATTTCAAAATAGTTCTTTTTCCTTTATTTCGACATAAAAACCAAGTATTACCAAATAAAATCATAAAAAAATAATTCTGCTATTATCTATCATAGGATAATCAAAATATTCAAATAAGCAAACCTCATATTTGTGAAAATCGAACCCTAATATGTATTTTCTTTCTTTCTTTCTTTCTTTCTTTAATCTAAATCATGATGAAATATGTAGTAGTTTATATATTAGTCAAACTAATATTTTCCTCCGAACTCTAGATTAAGATCTCTAGCTGTCTAGCATGTTAGTCATATTTGGCAGGCTGGCTGGAGTAGGTTAGGGCTTGAGGTACCAATCTTATTCCTCGTTGTTTTTTTGTGGAGTAGAGATCGTTGTTGTAATATGTAAATGCCCTTGTCGAATAGCAGGTAGGCCGGTGGCCATGCATTGCTAAGGGTTTTTTTTTTTTTTACTTACAACAGTGACAAAGGCGACGGCATAGTTATGGAGTGAATTGTAACTTAGTCCCTGTAGTTTAAGAATCTAATTAATTAGTCTTAGTTTCAAAAACTTTATATTGCATCCTTGTATTTTTTTAAATCCATTTAATTGAAACTGTTTTTTTCTGGTGAGTTCTATGTTCTATTTCAATTCATTTTATTAGTTGAAAAATAGAAAAGGAAGAAATAGATGAAATTAATGCGAAGTTTTGATTAGAAAAAAAAATAAGCAATATTTTCGAAACAATAAACTCAAATATTATTATAAGAGAAATTAAGAAAGAGATGGGTTTCCCTCTCCTTTACTTAATTCATAACTACTAATATCCTAATAGTTATTTTCTTGGTCTATTTATAAAAAAGAAGAGAAATTAAATATTCTTTTTTTTTTAAGGATAAGTCCTTTTGTCGGAACCAAAATTGCAAAAACCACAAATGGCAAAGGATGCACGCACAAAACCATAGAAATAGATGAAGCAAGGCTCAGCAAAATAAGTGGGATGTCTCCATCTCCTTGGAAATCTTTTATTAACATCAATCTATTGTTTGTTTTTCCTATATATATATATATATATATATATATATATGTATGAGCCACTGGTAATAATACACTGCTGTTCAGATCACTGAATGCAACAAGTGTCTTGGTGCCCAGCACAAGCATATGCCTGGAAATACTAAATTAAAGCACACACATTCAAACATGATGAAATCTTATTTCAAAAGTAATTAATATCAGAAAAATACAATAGAAAATGTCAAAATAATACAGAATACCGAGTATTTTTAGCCTATTGGTGGGAAATATCAGGAATACTGCAAATTTAAAACCTACTTGGGATGTTTATTTTTCATAAAAGTTGGACATCACAATGAACAATTCTCATTCAGTAAGACTATGATTATCTAAACGCATGAGATGACTCGCAGGATGGACATGAGTGCAAAGTATATATAGAAAATATCTGCTCTTGTTCCAAGCAAGATGTATACGATGACGATGCATTCAATGCCTTCAAATTTTTGTTTTAATTTTTTCTTTTTTTATCAAAATGCACCAAAGCATAAAATATTTTAACAAAAAGACTTTTGAGATCCTAAATTATGTCTAAATAAATGCAAAAGTATCCTAAAAGAATAACAGAACACAATAAGAGTTACATCATACATGAGCCATTGGTGGTGAAAAAGGTTGATCAATAGCCAAAGAATAGCAAAGCCACAGAAAGTTTTTACTAGAAAATAATAGTGTTAAGTGATTAATGAGTAATTAGTACCGCTATATATTTACTAGAAAATAATAGTATCATGGATTGAACAAGTCAACACGAGTTGATTCGTTTTTTTTAAAAAAATAAAATGATATTGTTTTAAATTTTTTTAAAGTCAAATTCGATTTTGAGCAGATCAACCAAGTTGAATTTCTTAAAAAAATCTGCTCGGATCAATAGTCGGGTCCAGGATCAACCTGCCAGGTCAGGGCCGAGTTTTATAACCATTTTTTTTTATGCTTTACTATTAGAAGTACTATCCTCACATTAATTTCTATATATTAAAACTAAATCCATTATTCTAATGGAATAAAAAATAAATTATCCACATTAAAACTTGAAAATCCATGATAATTTGAAATTCAATAATAAAATATTATATGTGTAGTCTATCAGTATTATAAAGTAACCTTATAAACTTCGATAAATCTCTTATCTAAGTTAGCAAGCTCCAATCATGTAGATCTTTATGTGGATGCCTAGGTTGAAGTTTGGAAAAACATAATATAGGTGAAGAAAAGCTTGTGATTGTTAACATATACAATAAGGAAGATTGAAGAACCATAATCATGCATTACCTATTAATAAAGAAATTACCCTCAAATAGAAATGAAGTCATTCATTTGACTAGGTGAGTAACGCAGTATTATATCATCTATAACATTCTATATCAAAGATCCACTTCAACTCCTCTTTTAACGAAGACAAGCTATCTGACCATCTCTTTTAATAAATACGAGCCATCTAGGCACAAGAATCTTAATAGTTCTACTTAGGACAATCAAATCTAACAAAGAAGATAAAAAATCTCTCATTAAATTTAATAACCTTTCAAATCTTTGCATATTTAATACACAAAGACTTAAGAGGTTATGGTAGATTAATATATTTTATTTTTGCTTTAGCTTGTATTCAAAAAGCCCAAAAGCATGTTAATAATCCAATATACTTATGTTGTCGGGCCCAAATGACATGAGTTTGGCTTGCTTCTAGGCCTAACATCCTTGAATTCACCTATGTGTTAAGCTCAAATACACGTGGGTCTGGTGAGTTACTAAACTCAACATCCTTAAGTTTATCTACTTGCTGAGCCCAAGTACATGTGAGTTTGGTGAGATGTCAAACCTAACATCCTTGGGTTTAGTTGCACGCTGAACTCAAGTACATATGGGTCTGGTGAGCTGCCAAACCAAACATTCTTGGTTTCAGTTGTGTGCTAAGCCCTAATACATATGGGTGTGGCGAGATGCCAGACCAAATATTCTTGGGGTTATTTGTATGCTGAGCCTAAGTATATATGGATATGACAAGTTGTTAAATCTATCACCTTTAGGCATGGGGTCATTCTAAGTTCAAATGCTTATTGAACTGACAATCATAATAAGCCTCATATTAGGTTTTGAGACTTTGTTTGGTTATTCTTATGGCTCTTAAACAATAAAATATTAAAAGTCAATAATAATCATCTTTTTACACCCCTAGATGTATAAAAGTCTCCTATGAGCCTACTATATTTCCATCAACTTGAATATTGTGTAAGAAGTATCTATCCCTCATTAATATTGTGTAAGAGATATGTATCCCTTATTAATGCTATCAGGAGGAAATGACACTTCAACCCCTCAATTCAAGCGACATGACAAGGTTCAAGGGTTATATATACCCCCTGAACCATCAATGTAAAATGTTTATATTTTTTTAATTCTCTAAGTATTCATAATTTTATTCTTAAAGCATTTATCAGACATAAATAATAACAAACACTCTTGTTTTTAGAATTTATTGTAAATTTTTAATAAAATTTATTAACTTCATTATCAAAGGATCCCTAAATCTCACAAAAAAAGAATTGTGTTTGCAGGTGTTTGGTCTTCTATTACCAACTATCCATTTCATGAACTCTAGAAAAAAAATATTGATGTTAACATTTAATTAATTATTCACTATCCAAACCATACTTTTAAAACCCGATTCGATGATCGACCTGGTACAGTGATCGGGTCACGGGTCAGGTGGGTGACCCGGATTAACCCGGGTCAACCCAAAAAATAGAATTTAAAAGCCCGTCTTTCTTTTCTATTGCTAAAATTAATTGATGAAATAAAAGTAAGGCATGTCATTCATTTTAAAGGCAACACAACAGTTTTCTACAATAAAATCCTAAAATTAGAAAATAAAAGCCAAGGCATAACTTATATTGCTGCTTATATTGCTGGTGGTGGTTACTAACCCTTGTTAGTTTAGCATCCTGATAACAAGATTCACACTTTTCTTTGTGGTCCACAATTACCGCTTGGGTTTTCTCTGTCACTATACATCCTTTTTTTTTTCTTCTGGAAAATGGGTTGTATCTCGTTTATGGCCTGCACAAAATTGTTGCATTTGCTCTATTCTATGCCGTGGTGTCCTATTATTAGACTTATGGCTTCTTCCCAGGTCAAGATTGCTTCGTCTTCACCGTTTGTTTGTGGTCTAATAGATCACAATCGGTATGAACGATGTAATAGAGAGAGCAAGAGAAAAAAGAAGAGTCATGAGGAGCTGGAGGAAGGATTATTTACTCTACTCGCAGATCTAAATTGGTATGGGTTGCCTTGAAGTCTTTTGCTCCTCTGCTCTTCTTCGCGAATCGCAACTGATAGTGATATAGCTTTGAACTTTGAAGATTGAAAAGATGGGTTTTATGCAAAGGATTTCTCTAATGGTTTTTTTATTCTTTTTTTGTTATTCAATGATTAATATAGCATATGCAGAGCATGGAATGACCTCTACATCTGTCAGTGCTTCTACAAGCTGCAGTGAAAAAACATGAAAAATAAGCCGGGTCTCAGTCGGGTTTACCTGGGTTGCCCGAGTCCCGGGTCGGCCGGCCGGGTCAACCGGGTTTCATCGAGCCAACTTCCATACGAGTTTTTGCTTAGACCCGAACCGGTCCCATGCCCGGGTCGGTCGGGTCCCGGGTCGACCCGCCAGGCCGGTTCGGGTTTCAAAACTATGATTCAAACACTTGAAAAATTTTATTCTTGAACATATTAGATTTTAAAATACCATCCTGGTTAAATAAATTTTTTTAAGAAGACAATAATGTGTTTGTGGAAATCTTGGGTTATTCAAATGTCTTCATCTAAACATTAAATTCATGAAAGAGTTGAAAGACCAAGTGGTAAAAAATATGCTGTCAAGTTGCTAAGCCGTGATGCCGTCAACGTTGCAACTCGTGCTAAAATATTTGGTGTGTGCTACGGAAACACGGGCATTGATTACAGTAAATGAATGAATATTAAGCAAAGAAACTTGAAAGATCTATGGCTTTCTAGGTCAGATGCACAAGTTCCGGGTATGCATGTGAATGTTGCCGATGTGTTTGTGCATTCCCATCTAAGAAATCAGCTGATTCCTAGTAAAAGGATTTCAATATTAGGCTAGCTAGCGCTGATTGTTGAATTCTTTGGCACCTTTCTAGTTTTTTTTTTTTTTTTTTTCTTATCTCCCCATGCCCTGGTCTCAAATTTGCCTGCTTATAACTTGAAAAATCAGATGGAAAAACATATATTTTACATATACCTGTCCGATTAGTCCCATTCAAAGAAGTATTCTAAATTTTAACTCTGAAATAGATGCGGTAAGGTTGAATGTGAATAGTGTAATATTTTGTAAAAAAAAAGAAGAAGATTCACAATTATTTTACATGAGGAATTTCACTTTCACACATGTTAAACTTATAACAACAAAAGTTAGATGCAAAACATAATTAGAACACCAGATTTCCATCTAAGAAAGAGGACAGAACTCATTAATGGTGCTATTTCTTGGGACTCACAAGTAGAATGACTTCATTAGGACTCCACATATCTTAGTTTTCCAAGAACTAGACAACAAACTATTTTATGATATTTGACTTCATAGAGCATCGCAGGCTGTTCAGCACCTGCTCCACTAGTTTATTATTATTATGTGTTGTTAACTTGTTAGTTCAGGGAAACATTCAGCCTAGATCCATGTTATTTGATTATTTGTTCAGGTACTTGTGTACTAGTTACGTAGGTCTAGTCAATTTTTTTTCATGATGTAGGCACATATAGATAGATAGAAACACCATGCCCAGTCCCTACTCTAAACCTCATCAAGTCGCTATTCTATTAGCTTCAAGACAAAGTGATCTTCAGCAGAGGCAAACCAAAATGGATTCCCCTCGTAAACCCAAATCTCTCTCCACTAATCTCTTCTTCCTCGTCCTACTCATGTCCACAAATCTCCTCACTTTATTCCTCTCTTCCACCTTCTACTCTTCCTCCTTTTGTTATCTTCACCCCATCTCCTCCATCTCCACATTAACTCAAATTAGTAGTAGCAGTGTTGCTGACTCAGATGCCACAGAAAATCCTGACACGCAATTAGACCTTCCATCAGAATTTCTTGCCTTCACTTCAGGCCAAGCACTCCCATATGGTTTCAACACAAATTTTGATTCTGACACCTTTTATCCTCCTGTAGGCCAAGCCTGCACTAGGTTTCCTGATGAACTTGGTCGTTTTATGTCCTACAAAGTTAATGGATCCTGTCCTGATGATGAACTGCTCGCACAGAAACTCCTCCTCAAAGGCTGTGAGCCTCTCCCTCGCCGCCGTTGCCGCCCGGCGACACAGCCTGACTATGTTGACCCCTACCCTCTTCCTACTAGTCTTTGGACTACACCACCCAATTCTTCGGTTGTTTGGACAGCTTATACCTGCAAGGACTACACATGTCTCATCAACAGAATGAAAACTCAAAAGGGTTTTGATGATTGTAAGGATTGCTTTGATTTACAAGGTAGAGAAAAGAATCGTTGGGCTTCAAGACAAGTCATTGAAGGATCACTGGACTTCACAATTGATGAAGTTCTTGCAACAAAGAAGCCTGGAACAATCCGAATTGGGCTTGACATTGGTGGTGGTGTGGCTACATTTGCTATACGAATGAAGGAAAGGAACATAACAATCTTAACAACTTCAATGAACTTGAATGGTCCATTCAATAATTTCATTGCTTCAAGAGGTGTTGTGCCTTTGTATATAAGCATATCACAAAGGCTACCATTCTTTGACAACACTTTGGATATTGTACACTCAATGCATGTATTGAGTAACTGGATTCCTACGACTTTGCTTCATTTCTTGATGTTTGATATCTATAGAGTTCTTAGGCCTGGTGGGCTGTTTTGGCTCGATCATTTCTTCTGTGTGGAAGATCAATTTTTGGATGTTTACAAGCCACTAATTGAGACCATTGGATTCATTAAGTTAAAGTGGGTGGTAGGCAAAAAGCTTGATCGTGGGGCAGAGCGTAGAGAAATGTACCTCACAGCTTTGCTGGAGAAGCCATTGAAGAATTCTTGGTGATTTTAATTTGCTAGTAATTTAATTTCTTTATTAGGCTTTACTATAGGAAGTTTTCTCCTCTCTCTTTTTAATTATTTTCTTTTGGAAAAAGACAATGTCAAATCATGAATAATGAGAATGAGAGATTTTTCTTTTAATTTTCCTTAATTTATCTTTTATATTTGTCGTTTTTTTTTTTATTATTATCGTGGGGTGTTCGGGTCAGCTTGCGCGCACCATGACTATTCCCCACGGCCCACTGAACATCCTGCAAGCCCAGTAAGCAGGTAAAGCACCGCGGAGGTGACAGGGATGCACATAAAGAATCGAACTCGGGACAGGAACGGAACAAATCACACGATTGACCACTGAGTTAGACCCTCAAGTACATATTTGTCGTTTTCTTTTGTCTCAATATGGTTAAACTTTTGGGGTTATTGTATTTTTCTATCAACAAAAATTTGATAATTTATGCTCTTTACTGATCTTGATATATCAAGAAACAAATGCTACATCACTTCCACTTAGTTTTGCTGCTTACATTTTCTTCTTTATTTACTATTTGCATGCTGAAACGAATTTGGTTTATGACTGAATCAATATAATTAAATCTAATTTAAAATAGTGTTTTTCATATATATATATATATATATATAT
>Ga0325411_1009782_pt1 | contig 10177 bp, 8 predicted proteins | sample PopdelMetagenome_13_FD_206181 | JGI IMG/M metagenome (GOLD analysis project Ga0325411, IMG submission 206181) | Populus deltoides microbial communities from Bellville, Georgia, United States - Xylem-PdIQD-R4 | ecosystem: Host-associated > Plants > Phyllosphere > Stem > Wood/Secondary xylem...
AAAATATTAATAATAAATGTACCAATTGCAAAGTTGGTCAAATTAAAAATGTAAGCATTATTATTATTTATACATGTCTTGAAATATAAACTAATTTTATTATCCTATTAAACTAGTTGCAATCTCATCAGGTACATCATCCATTCGAGATTATTAATGGTTTGCATGACTTTGTGAATGTGCCATAACATTGGTTAAAATCTAATCAGGAATAAAATATGGATGGTGATCAAATTCTACAAATGTATTATCATCTTGAGTCTTTATTCTAATGTAGTTATGTAGAGTCATTGATATAACTATAACTTGAACTTGTATTTTGTAAGGATAAGTGGGCGTGTTTTGCAAAAGTTTCCATCTTTTTTTGCACACTCTAAAAGTACATTCAATCACATTATGTATCACGATTGAATACTTCTTGTCGACTTCTTTTGTTTTCTCCACATCAAAAATATGACATGTGATATATTTCACTTTTATACAAATTTAAAAATCCATAATCATTTGGATATTAAACATCTACCAAATAATATTTTCCTATGAGAATAAATAATAAATTTGTAAGTTATTACACATAGAAAGGTTATTTAGAAAAATAGTAGTAATAACATGATATTTTCTTATCGAATTACCTTCATGTGGTTTTAGAAATTTTATCTAAGGATTGTCAATGCCTCTCGAAAAATATATGTGTCATGTGCACTACCTTCCCATCCTTCCTAAATAAAGATGAATTGCATGTCAATACTATATGGAGTCACTATGTTTTGAGTTGATGCACATTTTCTACCGATAAATGGAATTTAATTCTCTAAAGAAAACAAGCATGCACATGTGAGTCATCAATTGCTCCTATATAGTTTCACATCAAATGCAAGAAAGATAAGTTTATAAATTATTGAACAAAAATATCCAAATAATTTATATTTGACATTAATAATACAAAAGTATATTAGTATAACCTAGAAAATAGGCATATATCTTGAAGTCATCTCAATTTCCTATGGAGCGTTTCTAAATTCAAGGTCTCCTAGTTTTACAATATCAATTAAGAGCAAACACACTATTTTAAACACTTCTTTAAAATATCTACTAATAAGTTTGCTCAAATGTTGAAATCTTTCTTGAACTTTTCTATTTAAAGTATCTAATGCTAGTGTATAAAGAAACATGAAATGTTGTTGCAACCACATTTTTAATAACACTCATTCTTCTTGAAGTTTTTTTACCCATGCTTTGATTCTAAATCAAAGCACAAACTTTGAAATGTTGTTGCATCCATCTTAAATATGTTGAGATATTGTTTCCAACGTCCTTTTAAGATTTCATTCAACCATCTCATACATATTTCATATGAAGTCATACAAGATTCTTTATGCACATAATTAAGATAAATACATAGAGATAGCTCCAGTAAATATAATGCTAGTTTATTATAATCAAGATCTCACTTTCAAAACGATTCATAATCCCCATCACTATCATCGTTGTCATAATCATCTGTATCTCCATCATCACCAACACTACCAATGCCATAATTACCATCATTGTAATTAATTTAATAAACTACATGATTCATTACATCATCATAATCTTCCTCAAAATTATCTTCGAATAAAGCATTAAACCATTTAGTTTCCATACAATGAGAAATGAAAAAACATTTATAAAAGGTATTATTTCATTTTGAAAAAAAAAAGGCTTAACATTCATATTAGTTTATAATTTCACTATGAAGGACTCATTTTTTACAAATATATTAGTCTAGATAGTGTATTTTATATTTTTATATTTATGAACTAATGAATTCAATATATATTTTAGTAGTACTAATCAAGTCCAATAGGTTAACAACTTTTAAAACTAATCTAATCTATTTGATTTGTCTTGCATGAATCTATATGCTAGTATTCATGCGCATGTAAAAGCTCTTAAGTCCTATACTCAGCCAAGGACCATAAAAATTAACAATAGTAAAGGAGGAGGTTCTCAAATTCCTATATATCCTCTAAAGTTAGAATATAAACAACAAGATAATAATACTAACATTCATTGTTTAAATAATCCAGTTACATTATCATAATAATATAAAATATTCATCAATCATACTAAATTGCAATACTATAACTAAAGTCTTAATTTAGTCATGAAACATTAACACCCATTACAAACATCCTAAATAACTTAAATCTAACTAAAGAGTCGAAAATCCATCATCTCGATTCTAATGCCTTAAGCTTCTCTTATACATCTTCTTTAGCCATTTTAGCTTGGAATCATGATCTTCACTCTCTTACTCCTTAAACAAAAGAGCTCTAAAGAAATGAATGAAAGTTATCACATATAGTAATTCCATATATAGAATGAAGGTCTCTCATTACTTCTTTAATGTCACACCCTTTCTTATCTCTACAATGACTCTTGCTCTTTATAACATCTATTAGTCAATCCAAAAGTAACAATAACATAGTTTCAATTCTAGAACCTTTTCTACTTCCTTGTCCACCTTGTTATCTAGAATGTTCTTTATGTTTTCTTTTACCATGTACTTTTGAATAACAATTAATCAACAATACCACTTACCATAAGGTGCACTAGGGGTGATGCGTTTTTCTCTTGCACAACTAGTCCTCTTATCCAGACTCTCGTAAATCATTATGTTTCCTAGTGATCATGATATTAGGTGACAACTCCTTTAAAAATCATAATTTTATGATTATACCTCAAACCCTTCAATCCAAGAGGCAGTTCATCCATTCGATGTCGTGCACGCCATGACAAGATGAGGACTCCACCGAGGACTTGTCTGGTTGGACTAAGCTTTGTTGATTGTTTGTTTAATTGTTTGTTGCCCTGTTTATTTTATTGGTTTATGTAATTTAATTTTACCATAAATCTTTTTTACATATTGCTCATATATAAGTACATCGAATATGGATTCATGCTTTCATGCATTTAAAATTCTGAGAGTATAAACCCAATTCTAGGTTAGGTGGAGGAGTATTGGTCTGCCTCATGACTTTCAGTTGGAGTTTAGATTCATGAAACACCCACTTATGAGCTGAGCATTTACTTGATAATGGCAGTTAAACTGTGCCCAAACCATTCCTTGTAAACCCATATACTGTGTTCACAAGAGGTGGTTACTGGGAAGATCATAGACCTTTTTTACGATAGTAAGCCTACCTTTCATGTAATGACAAGAACCCACTCCTAGGATTTTTAACTCTTAAATAGTTCATTTTGCATTAAGGAAAACTTGATAAAAAATCCTAAACACTACAAGATTTTTTTGAGCTAAGACCATGACTTTTTCTTAATACGAGCAAAAATATGAGATGATGTAACTAGCTAGGGGGGAATTGCTCAAGGACTAAGGCCGGAAAATTATTGCACAAAAGAACCATTTGTTTTTTTTAAAGAGGCTCATATCCATCTTTTTTATTGTACTTTCCAATGTGTATGGAATTTAACTGAAATGAGGATTTGGAAAAGATCTCTTCAGATTCATTAGATTATTGGTTCTGCCTGTATTCAACAAAATAAGTCATGGATTAACTCTTTGAATAAGTTAATCCATATTAGATGTACATGTACATACACTTGCTTTAATACATAAACATATGCATTCATGTTTTGGGGTTAAATGTCATATGTCCATGGCCAGGTTGAAATATAGGTCACTGTAAAGTCCAAATTCATAAAATCTATAACACCAAACTTTAACAAATAAATATGGAAGATAAGGAATATGCCCATCGATGCTCACTTTTAAAAGGAGCCAGACTCCTAAAAAATCAACATGGCACGAATCTCTAGCCTACTCGAGCAAAAGCTCAGGAACATATCTAGTGAAGGTCCATTTAATTAGCCTGTGACCTTTGCCTAAACTCAAGCTACAACTTAACATGAAGAAAAGATAGTTGGCTAAGGTCAGGATCCCTAATGCAATATGATATTTATGTAGTCAACTATACTTACAGCAGCCCCAACAACTGTGGATGCATTTTTCAATGAATCCCATAAGATAAAATACTCCAATGATGTTGATTATGATAAGATAATAGCGTCAGAAACAAGAGTAAAAACTATTGAAGGTGTTGACTTGTATGATCCCGTCCAAGCCACCAAGATATGTCCAGTTTTGAATGTTTTCATACCAAAAAAATTCCATGTATCCGAGTTCATAAAATACACTGGAACTTAGTGCCCTGCCACTCATCTCAAACCTTATTGTAATAAGATGACATAAATTATGCATGATGAAAATTTGTTAATGCATTTTTTTCTATATAGCTTGAGTGAGGTTGCATTAAATTGGTACATAAGGCCAGATAACATGTAAATTCGGAGCTAGAAGTATCTTGCATATGCTTTCATTAAGCAATACAAGTTTAACATAGACATTGCTCTAAACTGAGTCTATTAGTGTTGGAGAAAAGAAGCCATGAATCAATCCGAAAGTATGCTCAACAGTGAAAAGAAATGGCTGCTTAAGTTAATCCACCACTACTTGAAAAAGAAATAATCAATTATTTTCTAATACTTTTACAAACCCTTAATTTGATCATCTGATAGGTGCCAAAGCCCAACACTTCATTGATATAGTGAAAGTGGCTGACAGAATTGAGCAAGTCATAAGAGCTAATAAAATTGCTATTAGAAAGAAGAAAGAAGACAATGAGGTCCATCAGCTATGATCTAACCAAAACCAACCAAGAAAACAATGGAATAATATGTGGATGCCAAGGCAACATAACCCTATATCTAGTTATCAACATTTATGTTTGCCTCATCCCCTCAAAATCAGCTAATAATTGGTTAAAACAATATATAACCTCATTGACATCCATAACAAAACAAGAAGGCTTTACCATCTTTTTTTTCCTTAAAAAAAATGTTTGAGTTATTGGTCAGTATTGGACAAATCATTTTAATGTTGCAGAAAGCATTTCGACCACCATACCAAAATGGTATGAGCCTAACCAAACATGTGAGTATTATGATGGACTAATGAGGTGTAATATTGAAAATTATCATTCTTTCAAGGACAAACTTTTTTAACTTATTAAGGCTGAGTGGATTGCATTTAAGGGCTAGAAAATCTCCAAGAACAATGTGAAGGGATAAAAGAGCCGACTATAAAAGCTTCATGTGTTTAAGAAAAGAAGAGAAGCCAAATTGTTGTAGTCAACATGCTTTGTCATTTTAGCTTTGTAAACAAGGTCTTCAAGACCACGTTTTATTTTTAGATGTTTTCAAAACTCAATCTTATCTTTTAATAGGATTATACCTTTTCATAGTCTAATCTTTGCATTGAAATCAAGAAATATTTTGTTATGAAAAAAGTAATGACATCTTTATTCATGATAGAAATGATCAAACCCCAAGGTGTGCCTTGCAAGATGCTAAGAGGCAATCCTCACCCTTATAAAACCTATAAAATCGACTTTCATAATTGATCTCATAGCTCTATTCAAAACATTTTGACCAAATAAGTTTTGTAAAAAATCATTTTACCAAAATAATCCTGAAAAATTGAATTTTATTTTTTGTTTTAGAAATAATTTGATGTTTTCTTAAAACAATGTTTAAACACCTTTTTGTAAGGTGAACAAAGTATCATTCAAGCAATTCACTTTTTGAGGTGACCAAACAATTTCGAACTAAGACATAAAAAATGAAAAATGCATAAAAAGCTTTACCATGTCTTTTGGGCCATATATTTAATTATATGCATAATCGCATGTAGATCAATTTGCTAGTCATTGATTCATAAAAACGTAAGTCTTTATGCAAAAGTTCAAAACAATTATACTAAATAAGGATAAAACTCATCAGTTTTAACCATTTGTACCTCAAATGATAAAATGTTATCTTTGTTATCCCTTTATATTTTAAACACATATCACTTATGTTCCCTATTTGAGCTTGCATATGTTTTTCCTTGTGAAAACTCTAACTAAGATCACACCCCACAATGGGAAAAATAAAAATTCTAAAGATCAAGAGTCGATCTTGAGGATCACACCTCATATTAGGGGCAAGCAAAAATTCAAAGATCAAAGACCGAAAAGATGCTGTGAAAAATTCAAAGAGCTCAAGAAATCCAAATGTGGGGGAGCATGCCCAAATGAAAAGAAAAAAATGACTAAGTCAAGGTTAAAACAAAAATGCCCCACCTAAGCAATCAAAATAGGTGAATCAAAGAAAAGAAAGATATAATGACAGTGATCCTAAGTCTTTAAAACCTTGAAACACTCTTTAAGACGACAAATCCTTTTCTTTCATAACCAAAAGACATGACCTCATTATGTGTTTTTAAAAGTCTTTTCTAATCAAACAAGCAAGTAAACGGAATCGATAAACAGTGCTCTTAAAATAGAGAAGTTTCATAAAAATCATGACATTGCGAACAAAACTACTCATGATTATTCATACTGATAAAATAAATGCTAAAAAACAAGACAATTTATGTGAAAACCCGATAAATTAGAATCTGAACAAAATAAAATACCGAATAGATTAAATAAAAGAATTTCAGGTATTGTAAATGGACACAATTGAATAAAAGGTAAGGTGTTGTGGTGTAATTTAGTAAAAAAAGAAATTATGTGACAAAAATAGAAATAAAAAGTAATGAGAGCCAATGTGTAAATAAATAAAACCTAGACTATAAATACTCCAATTTTTCTCTTTTTTAGGCGAGAGTGTGAAACTAAGAGATGGGGAGAAATTGTGTGATTTGTCTACACAAATTCTTGTTAATTTCATCAATTAAAGTGAGTAATTAGAGTGATTAGCTTAGTTAAACATCAAAAGGGGGTGATTTTAAGGTGATGAGTACTTTAGAAGAAGAAATTCAAGCTAGGATTTGAAGAGGAAGGAGAAGAAAACTTGATTTTTTTCTTGCATTCTTTCCTTAAATCCTTATCAAAGTGAGGTAAATAACATGCTCCAAATGATTTATTCCCCTAATTTTATGTTTGATGAAGGATTATGTAGAATTAAAATTATATGAAATTATGGGATTATGTTATAGATTATGGGAATGATGCAAATTATGATTGAACCATGTTAGAATGCATGTATTAAGATTGGGTAAGTGTTTAATTTTAAATAAAAGAAACAAAAATTATTTCCTCCCTTTTTTTATTGAACTTTCGGCCAAAAGAGGAAATAATTAGGGGATTTGAGGTTTTAATAAAATTATTTGGAAAATGTGGGAAGAAATAGGTTTATAAGTGTTATTATTATGAAAGGAGTAAGAAATTTTCAAAGAGAAAAGAAAAAAAATCTCTACTTACTTCTTTAGGTTGATTTCGGTTAAAAGAAGAAAATTAGAAAAAAATAATTGAGTTTTGATAATATTATTGAGGGATCTTGCCCTATTAAAGATAATTAATGTTGATAGGTTAAATTGAATAATGACTTTTGTAAATAAATGAATGAATGATTCAGTTAAGCTTAATTAAGGGTGTTCAGTATATTCAACAAATATGTAATTGGTATTATAAATTTTACTAGTACCAATACATGAAAATAACGTAGTCATTTGTGTAGAGGAGGCCGCGGGACCTAACCAGTAACAAGGGACCTCTTTACACATACAGACACCAGGTAGGTGTTCGACACCTTGAAATAATTAATTAGTTTTTTTTATTGTAGAAGGAATTTTATAGATTGTACATTCTAGTGCTGGTTATTAGAAATAATGCCCTGGTGAATAAGCAAACCTTGAAAAATCATTTCCTGGTTACTAAAAATAATACCCTGGTGAATGGACAAGCCTTGAAGATTATTTCCTTGTTGAATGGCCATGTTAAGAAAATTAATTTACGAATCAATGGGATACTCACTCAATGTAAAATAGATTAATTGTAAAATTTTGAAGTTAAATATACTGGTTTGTGGGAGATGCTCTTAATATTTTTATTTAAGTAGATTTATTTCTATGTCTAGAAGAGAATTTATGAAATTAAAATTTTCAAAAAAAAAATAAGACAATTTATTCGATGATATGAAAGTCACTTTAATATATATATGAATAGTTAGTCCTTAATCAATTACTTATTGAAAGGTGCAATTTTTAAATTATGTTTAATATGATTATGTTTTTAGGTACATCGCACCCTCAATCTGGAAAGAAGATGCTTGGATAAATAATTTTGTTATGTGATTAATGTAATTGGAAGAACTAATATTTTGTTGTAATATATTTTCATATCTAAAAATTGTAATGTTTAACTTATTATCTTGTGTATGATGCAATTTATAATGTTATTATTATTAAGTTGAATTATGGTTGGTTGTATATATATTTTGAGCACAAATACTTAAAAAAAAGACGATGCATGTTATGAATTTATTAGCTTTTATCATAGTGTTCTGTAAAAAATAGAATTGAGATAGACTGTTACAATTTATTTTCTCAACAAAACCTTGAGTTTTACTCAAACTTTTTGCTTTGAAACCTACAAAAAAGAAGGTCACCTTATCATATATATTTGTCAAATCAAATCATCTTTTTCCTAAAGAAATATTAAAACCTTTTTAGAATTGTAAGAGATTATAAAAAAATTGTTTTAAGCTTACATTACGTAAATTTCTATTTTTAAAATGAAAAAAAAATTCATTGGAAGCATGGATAGCCCAACTTTGAGCTAACACTTCTTTCTCAACCATTACCCTGACTATTGACCTGGGTTAACATAAGAATAAAAATAGTTATTATCATAGTTTTAAAACCCAACTCGAGGATCAACCCGGAGTTAGGCTTATATCATAAGTAGGGTTGATCGTTGACCCGGGTCAACATAATAATAAAATGGTTATCATTAATGTTTTAAAATCTAACTCGAGGTTTGACCCTGGGTAAAGCATGGGTCATGGGTTGAGAGGGTTGACTTGGGTCAATGTATGGATAAAAATGATTATTATCGTTGTTTTAAAACTTGATTCAAGAGTCGTCCGGGGCAAGGCCCGGGTCATGAGTCGGGAGGGTCAAACCGGATTGACCTATAAACTTTTTTTAAAAAGAGAATCAAAGTAACCTTGTTTTGACCCAAATAATTTCAAAAAATAAGTCAATGAGTTTTTGACCTGTGTTTTATCTTAGGTTGACCGGATCAATCATCGATCAAGTTTTGAACCGGGTCTATCATTCCTTTATTTTTTCTTAAACCAAGACCAATCTAGATCCTAGATTGTCCAGGTTTTAGGTTAATTCATAAGTTTTATAACGATAATTATTATAATATTATTAATCTTATCGCTCAATATAAACTAAAATAATATCTAATTATTTTATAAAATATCCAAGTTTAGCAGCCATGCATGGTAAAGGTAAAATATACCTTTTATATTTATTTTATCTTATCTACTATAATTAAACAGGATACAAAAATAATTATTTTATCTTATATACTATTATCAAATACAATTCTGTTTTTTTCTTTTTCTCTTTTCTTGTTTCATTTATCTTCACTATCCTCATCCTTTTATTTTTATTTTTAATCTAAGAATAGGAACCAAACATTATTTTGAATATAGATTCACAACTTATTGTTAAAAACTATCTAACTCTTATTATCTGCAACCAGAGCAACAATATCAACATGATCCAATTCTGAAAAAAGCATTGCCTAACCTTCTCAAAGCCCTCGTAAATATAGTCCTATAACTCTGCTTATATCTCGGGGAATGAGTATCAATAATTTTTATTATTTTTATCTAAAATAATATTATTTTAAAAGAAATAAATAATATTATTATAGAATAAATTAAAAAAATTGGCTACAACTAGCAAGTAAACTGACAGGCCAGGCGAAGTTTCAAATCTTTGCCCATAACTGGCCCGCCCCGACGCAACACAGCCAACTGCCGCCGAGAACGACATCCGCTGGATAAGTTCGAATAAGTGATCAGTTCATACTAGTCAAAGCCCCATAGTTTGACTATATTAAAATAATAAGCAGACGCCTGCTGCTGTCTTTCTATGACAACAAGACTTCTTCTTTTGATTCATTAAAAACAGCACACCAAATTAATGTCTAAGAATCACATATGGTCCCTTTAGTTTCATGTTTATCAATTCAAATACTCTACTTTATATTAAATTAAATCAACTCCTCTATCTTAAATAAAAGTCAATTTGACATCTTCCATGTGACCTTCA
>Ga0325411_1009784_pt1 | contig 10176 bp, 5 predicted proteins | sample PopdelMetagenome_13_FD_206181 | JGI IMG/M metagenome (GOLD analysis project Ga0325411, IMG submission 206181) | Populus deltoides microbial communities from Bellville, Georgia, United States - Xylem-PdIQD-R4 | ecosystem: Host-associated > Plants > Phyllosphere > Stem > Wood/Secondary xylem...
GACAAATTAAAAAAGGAAATAACCTGACCCGGTTGAGAAAACTACAGCTTACCTACAATCTGTTCCTAATTTTGAATGGAATAAATTGGTTTTTCTAATTATATGTATCAGTAGGACATTAACATGTTTTTTTTTTTTTGTATTTGATTTTGTTTTCAATTTAACCGTTCAAAATTGGGTTGAATTGGGTTTTATAAATTTTTTTCTTATTTGTTTTATATAGGGTTATCATGGTTTTATGACTCGGGTCGCGAGTTAGACCATTTAAATTGAGTTCTTTTTATCTTTTTTTTAGTTTTTTTTTAATTTTTTTATTCAATATTAGTTTGATTAGAAATTAGACTATATAATTTATTTTGGTTTGTGTTTTATGAGGTTATTCTGATCTCATGATTCAGGTCAGGGTTTGGTCGGTTGACTCGCGTGCTTTTTTATGTTTTTTTTTTAATTTCACCCTTGAATATTGAGATGATTTGAAATTGAGTTTTATAATTTGTTTTGATTTACTTTCTATAAGATTATCTCAGTTTCATAACTCATGTTTGATAGGTTAACCCAAGTTGACTTGACTTATTTTTTAAGTTGTATTTTATTTTCAAATCTATCATTCAACATTAGGTTATTAAGAACTAAGTTTAATAAAAAAATATATTTTCTTTCTACAGGATTATGAGAGTCTTACAAATTGGGTAACAGATTTAAAATATTAATCCAAGTTGATCTAATATATTATTATTTTAAATTTAAAAAAATATTATTTTATTTTTTTAAATTAAATTATATTTTAATCGGTTGTTAAGATTGTCTTTAAATTTATCAAATTAACCAGATAACATCAAGTTAATCATAATATAATATAATTTTTTTACTAGAAAAACACTAATATTTTATTACATTAAAAAAAAAACTGATATAACAGATCTAACATGCAGCATGAAAATAATATAATCAATCATTGATCAGAACAGAATGAAGAAAAAAAAAACAAAGTGTTTCGACATTATGCAATGGCTCGCCTTCCGATGAGAATTTAGATTTCAGCAGCTATTTTAACCACTACTGCTAGGCTTTCTTTTAGCTTTCCCGTACATGCTGCTCGAAACCCTAGCCTACTCTAGTCCTCCGATGAGACCACGCACCAGTGTTGAATTTAGACACATTGGTAGGCTTTTCTAGCTTATTATTTCCTAATCATGACTGAATGATTAAGGTAAAAATAAAAAATAAATCCCATATTCCTCGTGGGCAGGCGCCAAATAGTCAACAAAAGTATTTGCATGTGGAGTGTATTTTGAAAACAACTGATACAAAAACAAGTTTTTAGACAGTTTTAATTATTATTATATTTTTTAAAAATAGCATAATTCAATGGGTTAAGCTGTTGAATGAAATAAAATTTATTTATTTTTAATATATAAGTTGTGCTGTATAATTTTTTGAGGTTGTGTTGTTATGATCAACATCACAACCTCCAGAAGAAAAATTATGAAGACACAACCTTCATGTACCAGTAGATATATCAACTAGGCAAACAAATTCAAACATGGAGCATAGGTAAAGAAATATTTTTTTTAGTTAGTTCTTTGCTTTTTATTGCTATTGGTAATGGGAAAATTCAAAATTTATTATATAATTATGAGAGAAACTAAAAAGGTGGTTGTTTTATTGTACACCCTCTCCTAGTTATTATAGAGATAGAAAGAGATAGAAGTATTATGGATTGCACTTTGTATTTACAATGGGATACAAAAATATACATTTTGGTCCCTTAGTTTTAGGTGTTTACGTTTCAATCATAGAACTTTATTTTTCTTATTTTTTAGTTCTTTGATGTTAGAAGAGGAGAGAGAAATTACAAAGAAAGGAAGAGATGAGATAAATATTTTCTAGCTACAAAAAAATTGATCTTAGTATCAATTGGTTCTTCATGGAGGGGGATCTCAATAGAGGTTGTTTGGGCCTTTAATCTTATTGAAAAACGTATACCAGAATCCCTAAATCTTGTTTTGATTTGGTTTACTTTTGATTTTTAAGACTAATTAGAGGATGTTTAGAGTTGTAAATTCAATTATTGTGGTTTTTAAGATTTTTTTTGTGTGTTCTTACATAAAAATAGATTAAAATTTGGGTTTTGGAGTCTATAATACCTGAACCTTGAATTTTTAGGTCAGAATTTATTGTAGTAGATGATACGCTATTTGCCTAGATAGATAATAGGTCATATAGTCTCTCTCCATCTCTTTTTTTTTTAATAAAAAAAGTAGGAGCACTACCCTAGTCGCCTAGATAGATAATAGGTCATATAGTCTCTCTCCATCTCTTTTTTTTTTTAATAAAAAAAGTAGGAGCACTACCCTAGTCGCCTAGATAGATAATAGGTCATATAGTCTCTCTCCATCTCTTTTTTTTTTAATAAAAAAAGTAGGAGCACTACCCTAGTCTTCTGGTCCTAAGCACTTAAGATTTTTTTTAATAGGTTAGGCGTATCGAATTGGCCTTCCAAACCAAGAAGATCTTGGCTTTTTAAAATGACCAAACATGTGGCTTGGCTTTGATTCTTTTAGCCTTTTAACTTTTTTTTTCTTTCCTTATTTAATTCTTTATATTTTATATTGAAATTCCCTTTAAATAAATATATTAAAGATCTGGTTATGCCATAATTTTCAAATAAGATTAAAGCTTTTTATGATAATACTAACAATTATTTTATTAATAATTATATATAACCCTAATATGTAGATTTTTTTAAAATATTACTTATGAATATTCAATAAGAATAAAATATCTATTTTTACTTTTTTATGTAAATTTTTTATATAGTTTTCTCAAATTAATTATTCTTATATTTTTTCATACAATCAAGTTAAAATTATGAAGGCATGAGAACTATAAGGGTTCCATGCAAGTGTGTTTTATAGAAGGGTTAAAAAAGAGTTGATGGAAGCTAGACTATTAGTAATAAGACTCGTTTTAACATGGTAAAGAAGGTGCTAATGATCTCTAGTTCTCATCAATGCTTCAATGGTGATTTATATGGGCCACCCAATGAGTAAGAGTCCCTTCTGGGCTAGTAGTTTATAATAAATAGTTGATTAAGATATGTTAGTTTGTCAGCAAGCTGACAAAGATAAGAGACGTTAGTTAATCCAATTTAGATCTTATCTTTTAACCTTAGGAGAGTGGCGCCTTATGCAAGCAAGCTTATTATTATTATTATTATTGAAAGTTGTTTTTTAGACAATAAGAATATTTTAAAAAAACTATATTCCTATTAAAAAAATATATGTTCTATCAAAATAATAAAATAAATACATGAATAAGGAATAAGAGTTTTGATTAAAGAAATATATTTTCTTTCTCAGTTTAAATCATTGTAATTCTTACAAATATTTATTTTAATTGTCACAAATTCAATAACTAAAAAAGAAACCCACACTAGTGCACATGCAAACTAGCTAGAAAAGAAATTAATAGAGGTTGATGTCTTACTATACACCCATCTCTTGTTCACCTAGAGATAAAAGTACTAGGAATTGCACACTACACCCACAAATGCTTTTTGTATTATTCATGGGGTGAGGAAATATAAATTTTGCTCCTTGTAGTTTTTTTTTACATTATTTTATTCTTGTAGTTTTAAGTGTGTATGTTTCAGTCATAAACCCTTATTTTCCCGACATTTTAGTGTTTGAAAGTTGAGAGAAAGTCATTAAAAAAAGGGAGAGGATGAAAAATATTTTAGTCAACCATATGCTAACAAAAAAAAGATTGATCTTGGTATCAATATATTAGTCTTGGAGATGAGAGTTTAATGAAGGTTGCTTGAGCCTTTAATCATGTAGAAAAAAAAGTAAAGCAAAATCCCCAAAGTTTGTTTTAATTTAGTTTAATTTTGAGTTTTGATACTAATTAGATGCTATTTCAGGGTTTGCAATATAATTATTATGTTCGTGTTTCTATTGTTAACACCTTCTTGGATGTGACCCCCGAAAGTTTGTTGGGGATCGATTATTTGATAAGGCTTCTATCTTTCATGTTCAAGCATACCAGAAGAATGAACACAATGTAGTACCATAAAATTAAGGTAATTATATATCTAAACTGAAAGATAAAAATTAAAAGAAAAGATATTCATCTTTCCCTGTAAACTAAATACTTTATCATTCAAATAATATCTTGGTTTTAGTTTTTTAGGTGAGTGTGGACAAGTATATATGTAGTAGGAAAAACTCTTGCTTGGATCCGAGAGCATTTACCGAAGGTCTTTCGCCTTCACTCATCAATCATTTTACCAATGCAAGTAACACATTTTCTTTTGCTACTGTTAGTGTTACAAACTTTAGATATGCATTGCATAATTATCCACATTTTAAGAAAGATTAAGAAATTTAGGTTTAGGGAATAGTGACCTGTAAAATTAACAATGGGGGTCGTTTCACATGTTCAAATAAACGAGAATAAAAAATTTATCACTACCAAAATCATGAATTCGATGTTGGTTATTTTTTATTAAAGAAGAATAATTGAGTTTTTAGGGCCTTACAATCTTTAGGATTGATATTGCACATTCATAAATTTGGGTTTTCTAAAGTTACACAGACATTAAACAACCGATAAGCAAATGAAAAAATGATTTTTAACAATTCCACAATGCACTATCAAAGATTTTCAAAGCTATAGTTTGAGAATATATATATATATATATACACACACACACACACACATACTTGTTTATTGCTTATTTGAGGAAGAAACATGTATGATCTTCAACAACCTAGAAGAGACAACCACTTTGATACATAAAATCATGTGAGAAATTGGTGTTAATTAAAAAAAATATTTTTCAATTTAAGAGAAATGAGATTATCTTTTAATTTTTTCAATTAAAAAGAGAGTGAGAGAAAGAGAGAGATGATATGACGTTTGTGTCTAATATTGGTTATAATATATATGGGGTACTACCGAAATCATGAATTTGATGTTGGTTATGGTAAAAAGATTAAGTGTTGTAGTATTTCAAAAGTTGTTGGTTATGATTAAAGGGTTGTATGTCGAGGAAATTATAGTTGGACTTTGGAAAGCATGCCAAAAACGGTTGCAATTGGGATATTTGGTGGTATAAGATCAAGTGGAAAATAAGGTAAAGGAGTAGCATGAGTTGTGTCATTTTAAGTGAACTAGGGGCAAAAAGGCCTCTTATTTTTCATAAACTCCTATCTAATAAGTGTGATCAACTATATGATGTAAATTTTGCTTATTTCTTGCTAACACTTCCCCCGTTAATTTTTATTATTATTTCTCCCAACTTTAATACCTTTCTCCCTCTCATTCAACTATAAATTTGATATGTTTCTAGTAAGTACTTATATAAAGGGTTTTTAAAGGAATTGATGAAAAAGAGACTAACTTTTTTTTCAAGAGAGGAAGCTAGATTTGAGCTGCAATTTCTCATTGATGATAAGAATATTTCTTAATTTATATACCAAGAGAGAATCACACCACTTAAATTTTCATAGAAAAAATGGATAAAAAACTTTTCATCATTGATTACTCTAACCATTTTGCTACAATAAATCCTCAAGTGAGTTTTAGGGCATTCAATACTTATATACTTGAAAATTAAGGCACCTTAAATTTACATGGGATGAGTACATCTGGCATCAAGCACATTTTAAAAACCTTCATGGAATCATATAGATTTATGTCCATAGTTATTAAACCTGGCCCAGGGGTTGACCCAGCTAAGGAGCCGGGTCCCAGGTTTTATGGGTCAACTTGGGTCAACTCGGGTCAACCCAGATTAACTCGGAAAAATTAAAAAAATTTAAAATTTTAATATTTCATATGAAAAAATCTATGTAAATATAGATTATACATATTATAAAGTTTAAAAGAATATTTTAAAAAAAAATTATCCCACATTGAAAAAACATAACTTTTTCCTTGAAAACATAGAGTATATATACTAATGGGTTTCAAATCTCAAATTGAAAAAACATAATTTTTTTCATGGAAACATAGAGTATATATATTCAAATCCCATATTGAAAAGATAATATGTTATCCTTTTAAGTTGAAGTATTTAAACCAAAAGGTTTTTTATCCCACATTGAAAAAACGTGATTTTTTTCTTGGGAACATAGAGTATATATACTAATGGGTTTCAAATCCCAAATTGAAAAAACATGGTTTTTTTCATGGGAACATAGAGTATATATATGAAAGGGCTTCAAATCTCACATTGAAAAGATACTATGTTATCTTTTAAGTTGAAATATTTAAACTAAAAGATTTTTTATCCCACATTGAAAAAACATGATTTTTTTCTTGGGAACATAGAGTATATATACTAATGGGTTTCAAATCCCACATTGAAAAAACATGATTTTTTCATGGGAACATAGAGTATATATATGAAAGGGTTTCAAATCTCACATTGAAAAGATATTATGTTATCTTTTAAGTTGAAGTATTTAAACCAAAAGGTTTTTTATCCCACATTTAAAAAAGACTTTTTTCTTGGGAATATAGAGCATATATACTAATGAGTTTTAAATTCTACATTTGAAAAAAAAAAATCAGGTCTCGTCTGGGTTTGCTTCGGTTGCCGAGTCCTGGGTCAACCTGCCAAGTCACCCGGGTTTGGCCGGGCTGTTGCCACAGTCGGTCTTTTATTAAACCCGGACCGGTCCATCCATCGGGTCGACCTGTCGGGCCGGGCCAGTTTTAATAACAGTGTTTATGCCTTTGATTACTCTCAGTCATTCTTTAATTGCCATGAGTTTTTCAAATTCATACTCTTCTTTAGGCTTTTCATTCAAAACTTCTTCTATAATAGGTTTTAGAGAAGGGTTAAATATCACTTATTGATAGGTCAATAATACTAAAAGAAGAGGAGTAACTTTTAAGATTTAAGCATTAAAAGCTAAGAGAATGTGTTATGGGGTATGCACTTTTAAAGCACTCTCTTTATTGGAGGGCCATTCATCGAAGGTTTTGTTCATGTACACTAGTGCGCCCAGTTATCTCGCTTCTCATTAATTCCATATCTTTATAATAGTTCTTCTCTGAAATAGTTGTTTCTTTATCTTTCATGACTTGGTTTGATGTGGTTTTTCAAGGAAAATTAAGCTTTTAAATTGTACTTTGTGTTTGTTTCCCTCTCTTTGTAAAAAAACACCAAATTGATATGTATGAATAATAATAATAATAATAATAATAATAATAATAATAAAATGATTGGCTGGATATATAGTAGCCTTTTGTGACAGATAATAAAGATTTTGAATCTCCCAACAATATAAAGAAGTTTGACAACCGCTTTAATATCCCAAATTTTTAGAGAAATTATTCTTTTATGGCTAGACATGAGCTACTTCATCATAAGCTCCTTGTTTTCATCTTCCAACTTTGTATAATGGTTGTATGATAAATTATTGAATATATTAACTCATCCATTTTGGAAAGAAAAATTGTTGTTGTTGTTGTTGTTGTTGTTGTTGTTTAGTGACAAAACTCAATCTTTCAAGGACAAAACTAAGAGAAATTGTTCTTTTATGGCTAGACAAGAGCAACTTCATGATAAGCTCCTTGTTTTCATCTTCCAACTTTGCATAATGGTTGTATGATAAATTATTGAATATATTAATCCATCCATTTTGAAAAGAAAAATTGTTGTTGTTATTATTATTATTATTATTTAGTGACAAAACTCAATCTTTGAAGGAAAAAACTGAGAGAAATTATTCTTTTATGGCTAGAAATGAGCCATTTCATCATAAGCTCCTTGTTTTCATCTTCCAACTTTACACAATGGTTGTATGATAAATTATTGAATATATTTGAAAAGAAAAATTGTTATACTTATTGTTATTATTATTATTATTATTATTATTTAGTGACAAAACTCAATCTTTCAAGGACAAAACCCTTTTAAATATTATATTGTCCACGAGTTGATTATTTAGAGAAGACAACATTTTATTTTCATAACCTCTTGATTTAACATAATTGAACTCTTCAGAGAACAAAAATTTAATATATTAGGGATAGAACCCTTTTAAGAATTATACAATCATTAAGTTTGCAATTACCAATTGACATCAGACAAAGAATCATGTAACACACCATTGAAACATAAGTCTCATAATAATCCAACAAGCATAAAGAAACATTAGATACATAATAAAAACCATTCAACATAGACAAACCAATATGAGCAAACATAATATCCACACATAATAAATCATCCATATATTCCTTATTTAAAAAAGAAGAAGCAAATCAACACATTTGGGTTCAAAATTGACCTTTCGGAGTTGCTGAAAATTTTGAAGGGCAGTGTTGATGACTTGAAATCAGTTGTGGCACATGAAAGTTAGCGGTGATGCATGGCAGTAATTAATGGCGCGTGGAAGTCAAGCAATCATATATGACACTGGTTGATGGCTCTTGAATCGATGTTCTGGCTGGAAAAGAAGCACATGAATGGGTAAAGTAGTTGTGCCTCCTCCTCCTCTTTCTCCATATATCCACAACAAGATAGAACGTCATTTAAGGAGAGAGATTGAGCTAAAGGGAGCTTTAGTTGCCTCCTTACTCTATCGAGTTAAAGTTGTTGGTTTCAGGGATATTGTTAGGTTTGATCGATGTTGAGTTGGTTATGGTGGTAGCCATTGTGAAGCGGAAAGGTTGTTGGACGCGAGGGAGAGGAGGGAAGAGTTGGAGGGTGTTGTGTGGTAGAGTGGTCACTGCTTTACTATTGGAGTTGTAGGGAAAAGGTCACGGTTGTTGGAGATGGTGGCGACTAGAAGGAAGAGTAGGCAGTGGTGACAAGCTTGAGTCCAAGGTTTCTTTCTCCCCCCTTGTTTCTCTCATTTTTGTTTGTTTATACGAGACAATTTGTTTTTGAAAAAAAAGAGTGTTTGTTTTCTTTTGAAAAGAAACCTTGGTGTATTCAAATTAATATTTTTTGTGTTTTAAAAGCGCTTTTGAAAAAAATTTAAAAATTATTTTATTTTTTTCTTTACTTCAAATTAATATTTTTTTGATGTTTTCGGATCATTTTGATACGCTGATATAAAAAATAATTTTTAAAAAATAAAAAAAATATTATTTTGATGCATTTCCTGATGAAAAACACTTTGAAAAGTAACCGCAACCACATTCTCAAACACCCTCAAGTCTTTGGCTAGTCAAACCTTTGGAAGGAGAAAGAAAGAAAGAAAGAGAGCTCTCGTTTATTTATATTGTTTTGGATTCTCTAAAATAAAAAAAAAACTAATATGAAAAATAATATTAGGCAAATTATATTGATTCCTTCTTGATTATAAATTTTTATTTAATTAAGTTTCTATCTTTCAAATTTGTAGGATCTCTTTCAATAATTTGTTAATTTAAGTTGAGAATAATTGGGAGGCTTAACCTAATGGTTAGCCAACCCTTTCTATATATATATAGGTAGGGCAATATACAATAGTAATGGTGGAGGTTACCACAGAGTATGTCTACAATATTTCTTATATATAATATTTCCTATATAAGTACATTCTATAATAATTTAGATCCATCCTCTAATTTATTTTTATTTTTTTTGCATAATTTCTCATTATTATTTTTTAGTCTCCACTCTTCTTAGTCCATTTTTTTTGTATTTCACTCTCTAAATGTTTTTCTTATATATGTTTTCCTCTTTTTATTTATATTATCCTTCGCTAGCCGATTACTTTCATTTACCGTTTTCCGAACGCGGGGAGATGAGAGGACCTAGAAAATTTTAACTCGTTTCTGAATAGTCAATTACAAGAACAGTGCCGGCCGGCGATATATGAGTAAAGAAAAAATACAAAAAATATCTTCAGATGAGCAAAGAAATTGTCAAACACCCGACAATTGCACTTTCACAATCTATTTTAATCGACCAGACGTAAAAAATACAAAAATCCCTGCTGCCCTGTTGAATGACAAATCTCCATTTCCAATGCTTCGCAGGTGTGTGTTTATGGTCCATCCGATGGACACAAAGGCTAGTGGAGTCACCGGCATGCTCGAGTATCGGTATATATGCGCATTAACAGTGGTGCTACAAATGTTCCTTGCTGCGTGGGGCCACCTTCGAAAATCTATAGCCATAGATCATCCTAGGATGGTGAGCAAGTGCTCATGATGATACCCCTG
>Ga0325411_1009786_pt1 | contig 10175 bp, 8 predicted proteins | sample PopdelMetagenome_13_FD_206181 | JGI IMG/M metagenome (GOLD analysis project Ga0325411, IMG submission 206181) | Populus deltoides microbial communities from Bellville, Georgia, United States - Xylem-PdIQD-R4 | ecosystem: Host-associated > Plants > Phyllosphere > Stem > Wood/Secondary xylem...
AAAAAAATTTAAAATCCAAAACAAAAACTGTACCGGACAGAATCTCAATCCCACAAACGACAACAGAGTAAAGAAAAATTCCAAATAAAAGAAACGTTAAAAAATGCAAAGCCAAACTTGATTCACATTCCTTCTTTCTTCAATTCTCTGCCTCGCTCCTCTTCAGGGGCACAGACCAACGAGAAAGAATTATAGGAGAACCAGAGCAAGGACATGGAAGAGGGCTTAGCTTTAGTGGAGAGGAAAGGAAAGAAAAGGAAAAGAAAGAAGATGAGAGAGGATCGAGGTCGTCCCTTTTGTCAAGACCCTTTGGATGTGCTTGGTAGGGACTTGATGTTGAGGGTTTTGAACAACCTTGACGCACGCAGCTTGGCACTATGTCTCGTCGTTTCTCGTACCTGGAACCGTGTTGCTTCTAGTGATCTTCTTTGGACCTCCAAGGTCAGTTTTTTTATTCCCTTTTCTTTTTTAATTGATGTTTGTTATGATACCGGATGATGGGATTGGTTATGATTTAATTACCTGAGGGATTTTGGTGTTTTGGTTATGTCTTTGATTAATTTATTTTTGGGGGTTTGCTTGCTTTTGATCCTTTTGCAGGGAATTGTATTGTTTTTACATTTTAATTTTGATTCTAAAGGATGGATGCTAAACCAACAAGTCTACAGTTTATGCTAAAAAAACAAAAGATTAATGTGTTATTTAAGTTATTTTCATATTCATTCAGTGGAAAAAGAATTAGTGGTTTGATCAAGGTTAATAGAGTTGGATGTTATGCAGTTATTATCCTATAATTAAATAATTTGCAAACGTGTATTGACGAAGTTCGAAAAACTTCACACGGACCTTTCCACGGCTGCTTAATGGGATTGAAAAAAAAAAATGTGCTTGGGTTAATAATCCATTTTCTCCTATGAAACAAGTCCTTCATAGGACCCTCCAATGCCTAAGCATAATTTATAGAAGAAGGGAAATGAAAATGTAGGAGAATGTGTTGTGTTCTATATGTGTGGATATATAATGTTATGCAGTTCTCTTTTATACCTGTTGGTCATTGGTATTAATATACCTGGCATCACTTGTATTTTCTGTATTTTCATTATAGCATCACTTGTATTTTCATTATAGGTTGTAGGTTCGCACACCTACTTGCAGGAATCAAAGAATATTTAATTCACCGTGAATGTCTGCACAAACAACTTGTTAGGACAAGTTGTTCATGCCATCATGTTAACTTGTGAGACAAGGCTTTTAGGTAGGCATTGTATTGATAATTTAGAGAGTTCAAGTGGGCATCGTATTAATAACCTTGTAAGAAGAAAATTCAAGTGTGACTGATAACTTGTAAAACAGAGAATTCAAAGGGGTGAATATATTGGGCATGCCTTGAACCATGTGTCATGTCCAATTTGAAATTTGCTCAATATGAAAAGAGACAATGTGTTTGTCGCCAGTTTGGGTTGGCCACCTTTTCCCTCTCTTTCTCTTTTCTCCTTTCTTCTTCTCCCTCACTTTTTGAGGCGAGTTCGGTTGGGTTAGGGTTTTTTGCCTGGTTGAGCCAAAAAAATTTCTTCCCCTTTCCTCTTTCTTACCGGGCTTAGTTGGATCAGGTTAGGTGTTGAATTGAAGAGTTATTAAATGATTAGGGACTAAAATAGAAGAAGGGGTAGAACATTGTTTAGCACGTCATACATGCTCGATGTCGTCTTCAAGCTGCATGCCTGGGTGCTTTAGGCCTCCAATGGTGGTCTTCTATGGTATCGTTAGCTTTGTCTTGGCGAGGGAATTGTTCCTAGCGGGTGTGTCGATGGCAAGTTACTAGTGTAGCTCTGGCAGCCTACCCCCCCCCCCCCCCCCCCCTTTTCTTCTCTCTTCTTTCCTAGGCCGGTTGGGCTGTTATTACGTCTAGTTGGGCCTTTTTCTTTCTTTCTTCCCTCTTCTTTTCTCTTCTTTCCTTCTCTTCTCTCTTTTCTCCTTCTATCTTCTCCTCTCTTTTTGAGCTCGATTGGGTGTTTTTCCTTCTCCCCTTTTTTCATATTCGTCTTCTCTTCCTCTCTTTTCTTTTCTTCCCAATCGGGCTCGGTTGGCCTGAATTTTTATCTCTCTTCTTTTTGTATTCTTCTTTTTTTCTGTCTTCACGGGCCCGGTTGGGCTTTTTTATTTTGACCCCATCATGTATGAAGATGCATTTATCTCACCTAATGTGGAACATATGTTGGAAATATCAAGCATACAAATGTTGTTTTCAACCTTTGAGCCTTGTAGCTAAGAAATCTCTTCGGTGTTTTGAGCTTGTCGTTGTGGGATTAGGCATGTGCTATGAATGTATCTTGCTTGAGATGGGTGTTAAAAGAATTCAAGTTATTTTTGAACTAGAATTACGATCTATCTCTCTAGTTTGTACATAAGCAACAAGAATGCTGCTCTTAAAGGCACCTAACTACGATGAGCCAAAAATAGAATATTTAAAGGACATCCTAGAGCAGAGTGGTAGATAGAGAGAATGTTTAAGGTAAGGTAAGATGACACGAATAGTGTTACAGAATGAAGTCATTGACAATTGAAAGAGACCTTGAGTTGAGCGCCTTGTTGCAGGTTTGAGGATGCTACCATCTGCAATTAAATTTTGATAGGTTCCAGTGCTTTTCACCAATCCCGAGAAGTGAATGTTATGAGTGCCCTTTCCTTTCTGAGAAAATAATTTTATTGTGCAATCATGAAGCTTCCATTCTTGTTCTATGGTCAATGTTACTTTATGTGTTCATGAGAACAGCTGCTGTGGTATTAATTTAGGATAATTTTGCATTATAAAATTTGACTCTACTTTTGCTGTCCGTTTTAGTGTGAGGAATTGTGGTGTGGGAAGGCACACATACCGCGCTTGTCTCTTGTCCGGGGAATTTCTAAGTTGGATGCTTATTCACTATCTGTTATGGATGGCAAACGCGTGAGTATCATGTAACCTGTGCCCCTATTCCCAGCTCTCTGTCTCCTTTTCCAATTCATAGTCCTCATTGATTCAGAAACTTGTGCATACGTGTGTTTTACTTGCGAATGTGATGGGGGAGCCCCGACCAAAGTGATTATTTTGTTTGTTGTTTATGTCAGAATCGTATCATGAGGGATGATCTATGTGATCACGTTTGGGAGTTTCACTTTACCAAGGTATGCTTCTTCTATGTAGATTGCAGTCTCATATTGGTAGAGTCAAACCCATGTTGTGCAGTGATGATTCAACAATGTGAAGCTTGCTGGAAGTGTTCGATAGTCTTACAAAGCCAAAGCTCTTTTGTATTTTGTTTCATTGTTTGATCACAATTCCTGCATGCCACAAGTACATGCATGCAAAGCAGCCTTAAAATTCATTCCAGTACCAAGAGAAGGTCATGTTTCAGTTCACATGTTCTCATGATTAATCCTTGGTTCTTTTACATGTCTCTTTCTTAACGTGCTTTATCTCGATTGCCTACTTAGTGAAAGCACTTGGTAAGTCAAAAGCCCATTCTTCTGTGTATTCTCCGATGATTCCAATAATTTCTGCTTCTTGTGTTGTGAATGACATCTCTAAACTAATAATTCTCATAACGGACAATCATCAACCTTTTTTTTTTATTTTTTACAACCCGTGGAACATTGTTTTGAAAGTTTAGCTCATAGCTTGCTTGAGTCTTGTTACCGTTCTTTCTTGCGAAGCTCATTTAGTTTGACAAATATCAATCCTCAGGCAGCTCCAGAATACTGGCGCAATCTTGATCCCTACTGGAAAGGCAATGGCCCTCCCATGCACCGGTACTTTCATCCAGATGGAAGCCAAACTGCAGATCCTGGTGACAAGGTCTGGGGTGGTCATGAAAGCTGCTATTCCATCGTGACTAGTATTATTGGCGAAGGAAAGATCAGGGAGCACTATGTTCGGATAAACCGGTGGCGTCCTCTTGCTGTGTCCAGGAAACAGGACTGGAGCTGGGAAATGACCAACAACCTTTTCTGTTACTCAAGTATTCCAGATGCCTACAAGGAAGGTGGAACGGGACCACTCTTTTTGGTTATGTAAATATTTCTCCTCTTTAACATGTATAATTGTTGTTTTTAGTTTCCTCTATCCAGCACGCTGTTTAAAACAGTAGCTGAAATGACAACTTTTGTGTACAGATTTATGTGAATAATACAGCATACCTAGTCATGCTTTGAGGCATTTGATTTGTACTGTCTACAGAATATACTCTTAGGTATCGATATGAATAAGATGAACTTTCTTTTGATAAAATTTGAAGAGTTCAAGGGATATGTGTTGAATCATGATGGTGTGTTTAACACTACTTTCCCTGAGCATATAAATTTACGAATCATTATTACAACAAGAATTCTCTGTACTATATAAACGAAGAATTGTTTCTGTCAGAGTGGTGCAAGTGATTTTCACAGTATAAAGTGCATTCTTGTTCTCTTCTATCCTTGGGATCGTATCATGTTTTTGCTCACAGAACTCTCAGCTGTGGAGCATTAATTTGATTGCTCGTCTGTCATGATCATATTGGACAACCACGAATAGATTGATTTTTAACCTCTGTTACTTTTTAGCAACCTGTTCATGAATCTCTTCCTGGGACTTCAAGAACTGATTTCCTTTCTGTTCTCTTCCTAGAAATATAATTGTCACAGATGGCATTCTAAGTTGTGATTTGAGTTCTCTTCCCACCCTATTCTTCTGCTTGTAGGTTGTTTATTTTCTATGATCTCTGTGCTATCTTTGCCTCGTTTTAAGATGCAGCAGCTTTTCCCATTTTATCGTGTAGAACTCCCAACCTGGAAAAAAGTGTCAATTTGGATGACTAATTCGTAGAAGTAAAAGGAGAACAGTGTTCAAATTTTCATTTACATTTTAGCTTCTGTTGATAGTTCTGCCCCTTTGAACTTCGTAAATGGGGCTTCAAAAAATGTAAATATACAAAATTACTCATCAGTATCACAACTCTCTGCATGTCCACCCACCTCGGACACCTTTAAAACAGAATGTTGTAGTTGGCGTGACAGAGTATTCCCATCAGATTGTGACATGTATCAAAACAACAGGATCACAAATTAACTTGGCAAGAGAGGAGATGGGAGTAGATGAAAGGAAAAGGAAAGGGACTTTACAACTTCAATGTTAACAAATACACCAGTGGCCTGAACCAGCATGGTCTGAAACTGTAGTAGGTTATTGCTAAATGAGAAGACTGTAAGAAGGCATGTCTTCAATCCGTAAGATGTCATCCATTAGAAGTTCTCTCTCTACCTGAGCTCGAGTAGATTTCAAGACATCCTAGTACATGTATCATTTGATCAGTGACCTTTAACAATCAGCATGCAGCATAAAGGGAATTGACGTGTTGATATACTGATCAGCAAAACCAAGCTATCAATCCATATGGACACAAAAAGGAATGGAGGAGGCTAAATAGATTCTCACATTGAACTCCATGTATGTAGCATTTCTATGTAGCCATTGATTGTCCATCACCACGAAAGCCACACAATAGAGAAGGTCAAATGCCCATTCGCTTTCTGAAAGCACAAATTTTAGTCATTAGGCGGCCATAGAAACAAGTGAATTGATATGTCCTGGGATAATAATAGCAAAGTTGAGTAGCCAACTCTATATTCAACCACTTCACCTATCACAAAGGCACCTCCACTTAGCCTTTCTAATGGACTGGAGTTGCATAGGGCTCTTTAGGACATGACTATACGACCTTAATGTTTTACTGGATATAGCTGCTGCTTCTTACCTGACAGAATCTGTAAGAAAACTGGTCTGACAAATGTTCGAGGTTTCACTGCATAAAATAAGCTCACCGAATTAAAACATGTCAAAAACAACAGCGAATTTAGGCCAAAATAAAGATGTGTTGGTTCATGAAGATCTTCTAGGAGTATCATTAGCCCGCTCCGCCCCATTGGTAGCAATTTTTTTTAACTTAAAAAAATATCCAAACATTTTTAATGTATTTTTTAACTTAAAAAAAAACTTAACCATGAACATAAAATATTATGTATATTGAATGATATTTTTATTAAATATTGATATGGCAACATTTTGGATAATATTTTAAAAATAATAATGAGACGACATATTGGACCGATATCAACTTATCAAATTTACATCCTAAATTATAAAACTGTGATAACCTTATACAAATCATATAAAAATAAGTTATTGAGGACAGTTCTTAATCAATAAAATATTAAATGATGAAATTAAAAATAAATTAAAAAAAAAATTACCCGAGTCAATTTGGATTAACCTGCTAAACTCGCAATCTGGGTCATAAAATCAAAATAATCCTATAGAAAGTAAATCATAAAAAATTACAAAACTCAATTTTTAACAAACTCAATGTCGAAAGATAAAGTAGAAAAAAATTAATTAAAAAAATATTAATAAAAAATAACTCAAGTCAACCTGGACAAACCTGTTAGACTTGCAATCTTAATCATGAGACCAAGATAACTTCATAAAAAAAATACAAAGCTCATTTCCAACAAATCAAATGTTAAGGGTTGAAATCAAAAAAAAAATCGTGAGATTGAGATAATTTCAAAGAAAATAAATTGAAAAAAATATGACACTCGATTCTCAAACAATTTAATATTAAAGGATGAAATTAAAAAAATTAAATAAAAAATAAATATTGAGTTGTTGAAGGGTGAAATTGAAAAAAAATCAAATTAAAAAGAAATCCAAAAAAATAATCTGAGTCAATTCGAGTCAACTTACTAAACTCACGATCTAGATTATGAGACCGGGATAATCTCATAGAAAGCAGATAAAAAAAATTATGAATCTCAATTAAAAAAAACCGAAAAAAATTAATAGTTCAACTTGTCAAACTCACGACTAGGATCATGAGATCGGGATAACCCCGTAGAAAGCTAATTGAAAAACAATTATGACCCAATATTAAAGAATAAAATAAAAAAAAATTAATTAAAAAAGGTGGGTAAAAAACGATCCAAGTCAATCATGATCTGGATAACCCCGTAGAAAGCTAATTGAAAAACAATTATGACTCAATATTAAAGAATAAAATAAAAAAAATTAATTAAAAAAGGTGGGTAAAAAACGATCCAAGTCAATCCAAATTAACTTGTTAAACCTACAACTTAGGTTTGGAGATCGAAATAAATTCATAAAAAACAAATAAAAAAAATTATAAAACCCTATTTCCAATGTATTTTTTGTTAGAGGTTGAAATTCAAGAGAAAAAAATCCTAAATCCATAAAACTTATATATAACCGTTCAAAACAAATTATATATGATTTAAAAAAAATAAAAAAAAAATTACAAAGTATAATTTATAAAATAAACTGATATTAAAAATAAATTAGATGGTGAAATCGTTAAATTAAAAGGAAAAAAACTAACAAAAAAACACTATTTAGGAGAAGTGTTTTGTGTGTGAGACATTTGATTTAGCCATAACCTTTTGTGTTTTTTAAATTAATTCATTAAAGAATGAGAATAGCAATTATGATGTTTGTCAAGATGCAGTTGATGTGAAATTCTGGAGAAAAGCTAATATTCATTTCACACTTACTGGCATCAAGGTCAAGCATCTGCATAATCATAAATGTGATATTTACACCAGCAACAGCAAATGGATACTCCCAAGCAGATCGTTTTCCTCCTTGTTTTTTTAGCAAATGTTGAAATGATATCTGTCACGAAAAAAACAGGTAATGTTATTGCAAAACGTAGCCTAGTGTAAGCCTATTTATTCAAACTTCTCTGCACTGCCAAATAAGAATCTTACTGAAAATGTCTTCGCAAAGAACACTAGGTTTTCCAGAGAAAGGAATCCAGCTCCTCTGTTCACCAGGAAAAAACGCGCAGCTAAATAAGTGAAAACAATCACACCAGATATGCTGAATAAATGACAAGCAGCTAAAACAACCTGAAATCAGTAGATGGATCTCTTCCCTGCCATCCCATTTCTTTCCATTGATCAGATATTAAACCACTCAGCTCCCGATCAGGATATGTGGCAGACCATAGAGCTCTCAAAGCATCCTGTTCTCGTCAAAGCATCTTGTTAGGAGGTGTCCAGACTCGAGAATATAGTTATAGTTGCTTTTTAAAATGTTTTTTATTTATTTTTTGTTTTTTTAATTTATTTTTTACATCAGCATATCAAAACAATCTAAAAACATACAAAAAAAATAATTTTAAACAAAAAAAAAAGAATTTTCACAAACTTCCATTGCGGCCCAAACAGGGGCTTAATTAGTCAGAAAAAAACTTGCAGCAAAATGGAAATATGGGATGCAGTTTCAGGGTTTTAGTTTCAACCGCTGCACCTATGTTACAGATTTGATTCTGTGATATATCCCAGTCCATATTTTCCGATTTAAGATATGAACCATAGTTTTCAAGTCTGGAGTTTACTCCTACGAAAAATTCCAATGACAGAGAAATGAAAACAATACCATACCTGGTGGTCTGGCCTGGAAGCATCAAAATAAACCTTCATCCTATCCTTCAACCTCTTCAATCTTTCTTCCTGCAAGATTTTAGACTAATCTATCATGGTTGGCAATCATAAAGAAAAGAGAGAGAAATGCTAAAGATCATAAAACTGGAAAAGCTATAACAAACTTCTATGAAGTCTCAGTTTCACGATTTCATATAAACTAGATCGTAAAATTGAGCCCGGTCCCAACACTACCTGTAAAATCAAAGGCATTATTATGACAACGCAAGAGTGGAAACCCAGTAACTAGCATATATACAAATTCAGTTCATAATCTACACGAATGGCTGACATGGGAAGACAATGTGTCCATTACTTCTATTTTCCTGCATTTGCGAGTTTATATAATTGATCTTGCTAAACTATTTGCAAAGTGAAAGCAGCCCCTAGTAGAGACTAGAGACTTAAACAACGAGTTCTGGATTTGTTAAGAAGCATCACAGTGAGGGATGATTGATTAAATTAAACAAATAAGCTTTATTAATCTGCACTTCGAAGTTTGCCAGAACAGACCAGTTTTGAGCATCACATAGATCAGCTCCATTTGGACAATGTACGACCAAGGAAGGCATCTTTATTGGTAAGAATCGACAGAAACCAGATGTTTAGAGTTTAGTGTTACAATAAGATGAGAGAAATAACAGCAAAAAGAACAAGAAAAACCAATAAAAATTATCATCTTTTTTTCTTCAATACTATATGATTCTTGTTGTAAGTTCACTTGCCTGTTGAGGGGTCAAGTTAATGCAAATTCGTTCATATGCTCCCTTTCGCTTGAAGCAAACACAAGTGAGGCCCTTACCAATCCAAGTAGGCGACCCACAAGTTGCATCATCTGCATACAACCATCAATATCTTTGCTTCAATCATAAAGAACAATATTCACTTCAGCAACCAATGACAAGTGGCCCAATAATTTGCAGCCAAAATACAAGAACAAACAAGGTGGGGGGAATTTTTTTTTTTAAAAAAAGGCTACCAACTAGCAGAGCAAGACAATCTTTAGCCACCTGATTTAACAGCCACGCTAAAGCATTTCATATCAGCGATATGGAAAAGCAATGCTCCCAGTTCTAAAACCTGAAGTTTCAGGGGGTGATGAATCCCACATAACATAAGCTTATTACAGTATAATAACATGAAAACAAACATATTTTTGGTAACGAGCATGGAGCAGTCTGCTGCATGACCAGTTTTGTCTCTGAAAAGGCAGTGGGGACCTCCGACAAGGCGGCTGGATATCAAGGTCACGTGCCGCACGACGGTAGTTCTGCTAGTGTACTACAACATAATTATACGTATATAATCAATTGTGTTTTACTGCTATCATTTGCGTCCGGGCCGATACATACGTGACAGTCTCAGAGCCCGATGCAGTGTCTTCGTTTAACCGGCCAGCATAAAGAAGAGAGAGTATAGACACGCGCTGAGTTGGAAATCCCACCACATGGGGAACATATGGTGTATCCATGTGAGCACTCGATCTAATAGGGTCGGAAGTGTCTTCCACGCGCTAATAACGGAAAGCAAGTCTAGACGGTCTGTCACCTCCAATCATGTCAAAGCACTGACTCATTGTTTCTTTTTCCATGCCAAGATTGCAAATAAAGACAAACCTTCACTCTCTTGCCACGTTTACCGTCCATCCACGGAGAAATTAG
>Ga0325411_1009789_pt1 | contig 10172 bp, 3 predicted proteins | sample PopdelMetagenome_13_FD_206181 | JGI IMG/M metagenome (GOLD analysis project Ga0325411, IMG submission 206181) | Populus deltoides microbial communities from Bellville, Georgia, United States - Xylem-PdIQD-R4 | ecosystem: Host-associated > Plants > Phyllosphere > Stem > Wood/Secondary xylem...
AGATTGTGAATTGTTGGAAAGATATTCACCATTAGAGAAGGAAGGTGAATGGCCAGCCAAACTTCGCGTTGTTGACTTCTCAAACTGCCACAAACTAGCTAAAAACCAGGGAAAGAATTTGGAGGATATTGCATTCTTTAGTAAGGTTGGCTTGCCTGCAAACTCAAAATGTTGATATCTTGTGTCCTATTTCATCTGTTTCTATCTATTTCTGCAAAAATGTGTTTGTGACTATGTATGCTTGCTATTTGAATTTGTTGATAAATGGTCAAGTTGAACCAAATTTACCTTTCCAGATTTCATTGTTGCATTCACCTTATATCATGAACAGCATTAACCACTAATAAGTTAATTTTTTTTGTAACAGGCATTTCATAAGCAATTTCAAGTTGAAATGGTCCTTCCTGGAAGTAAAATTCCAGAATGGTTCACGTTTACTAGTGAACAGGGCTCCTTGACTTACCTTGTACCTTCCTCTGTTTTCGAGAAAATCCAAGGACTGGTTATCTGCTCCATTTTATGTTTAAAGGATGGAATGACAGCAAATATATCGTGTGAAATGTTTGTTGATGGGAAAAGCATGATTTTTTTCTCAAGACATTTCTTTCCATTGGAGACGGATCATATGTGGTTATACTACCATCCATATTGCTATACTAGAGCCTTGGGTAAAGCAAGAGATGATTCAGTTCGCTTTGAGATTTCATTTGAAGTCCTCGAAGCACCAAGGGGTTCGGCGTTGAAAATGTGTGGGATCTATTTTATATACAAGCAAGATAAGACAGTGAGTGATCCAAGTTCCACTCAATCCACAAGTAATTACACAGACCACTCTGTTTCATTTGATCTCATGACAAGTCGCTACGTAGTTGACCCCCGCTTGGCTTTGTGTCGTAGACTGGACAGGAAGCGGGACAGGAAGCGGCCAGCATCATCAGATCTAACTGAAAGCTGCTACAATGTTGACTTGGAACTCAGTTTGAATCCAAAGATGAGCAGAAGAAAAACTGCTGATGATCAGGGTAGGAAGCAGTTTTCTTTTTCTCTGCAGTCAACGGATCAGAAGCTGGGTAACCCTTTGACAGCATCCAAATCTGGGGAGCATCAACTGGAGCATTGGCTTTCTTTATCTTTGCAGCCAATGGATGTGAGTAATTGGGATCCAATGTGCATCAAGAAATTAGAGGAAAAGGTTCAACTTCAACCAAAGTGTAAGGAAAAAATGAATTTCTTTAATGAGCTTGGCAGGATTCTGTTACCAGCTGAAGAGGGAGAAGAAGAAGGTGGCGGTTCAAATTCAAATTCGAATAGTTACTGCTACAAATTTATCTGACGCACCGTTTTGTTATTTCTTTAAAGCACATCGTTTTGTATTTCTTTAAGACTCACCGTTTCGTTTAAGACTCCCACATTCCTGTAGATATTGGGAAGGGTCTAGAATCGTTTTCAGTTATATAAAGTGTAACAGACAGCATGGGAAAGGCAGAGAATTAAAATCAGAAATGAATGACATCCCTGGAATTAAAGAACACTCAAAAATCACCTCTCTGCTAACTATCACTCACAGCCTCCATGGCTACACATTAAACCTTACTGCGTCCCTGAAGGAGAATATAGATAAGTGTATTGGGTTTCAGATCACACCCTGTGGTGATTTCGTGAAGTATATATATTGATAAAGATTACATAGCATTCCCTCAATTGTAGGGATTGATAATTATGATAGAAATATATTTGGCTAAACTAAAAGAATTCACAACGGTTACAATTAAGAGAGAATCATGGTGAGATATACAGCTGGAGTTCTATTTTAGGTAGAGATCATATCTGATTGGGAGTCATAAATGGTGATGTTTGAATTTGATTTGAATTCTGGCTTTCCATGGTTATCACACCCCCGCAAGCTGATGGGCCGTGAACGAACCATAAGCTTGTTTGTTAAGAGAAGGAACCGAGACTTTGGAAGACCTTTAGTAAAGATGTTGGCGACTTGATCTGTAGTGGAGATATAGCAGACCTCGAGTTCCTTACGTACCACTTTGTCACGGACATAATGATAGTCCACTTCCAAATGTTTGGTTCTAGCATGAAAGACCGAGTTTGATGCCAAGGATATGGAGCTGATATTGTCACACCAAATGCGAGGAGTTGAAAGACGTATTCCCAAGTCTTTAAATAAGGATCTAATCCATGAGAGTTCGGCTGCAATGTAAGCTAGTTGACGGTATTCAACTTCAGTGCTTGATCTTGATACAGTACGCTGCTTTTTGGCACTCCAAGAGATGGGATTTTGACCAAGATAAACACAATAGCCACCTGTAGAGTGACGATCATCTAGGCAGCCTGCATAATCTGCATCAGAGTAAGCTTCCAACATTAAAGATCCGGGTTGGTAGAAGAGCCTATGGTCAGGAGTGTCCTTTAAATAGCGCAGTATACGTTTCACAGCAGTCCAATGATGTGTTGTTGGTTGATGTAGAAATTGACACACTTGATTAACAGCAAAGCATATATCTGGATGAGTCAGTGTCAAGTATTGTAGGGCGCCAACAACACTTCAAAATTCTGTGGGATCTGAAAGAGGGTCTCCATCATAGAGACTGAGTTTCTTACCAGCATTAGCAGGAGAAGAGATTGGCTTGACATCCTGAAACTTTATGCGAAACAATAAATCCATAGTTATTTGGTTTGAGTGAGATGCAAGCCAGTTGTGCTGTATACCGCCTCTAGACCAAGGAAATAATGGAGTGGTCCCAAATCTTTCATAGAGAACAATCTGCCCAGGTTTTGAATAAGACTAAAAATATAAGAAGAGCTGGTGCCTGTAATTAAAATGTCATCAACATATATAAGTAGAATAATGAGCAAATCACCCTTATGAAATGTGAATAGAGAATAATCTGCTTTGGACTCACAGAACCCAAGCTCCTCTAAATAATCATAAAATCTTGTAAACCATTAACGTGGTGCTTGCTTTAAACCATAAAGTGACTTATGAAGTTTGCAGACATGATTAGGATAGTTTGGATCAATGAAGCCTGAAGGTTGTCTCATATAAACTTCCTCTGATAAGATCCCATGTAGAAACGCATTTTGAACATCCAATTATCGAACTGGCCATTTGTGATTGACTGCTAAAGCAAGTATAATGTGAATAGTGGAATGCTTCACAACCGGACTAAAAGTTTCTGTATAATCAATGCCCTGTTGTTGGTGAAATCCATTGGCCACTAGGCGGGCCTTATAGCGTTCAATAGTGCCATCCGAACGCTTTTTGATTTTGAACATCCATTTGTTAGGTAGAATATTCATATCTGAAGTAGGTTGTACCAATGACCAAGTACCGCTTTGTTGCAAAGCATTAAACTCAGCACCCATTGCTTTATGCCATTCCTCAGATTTTGCAGCTTGAGTATAACATATGGGTTCTAGAAGAGTGGGATCATAAGTGACAGTCAATGCATACTTTGGATTAGGTTTAGAGACTCCAGCTTGACTCCTAGTAACCATAGGGTGGGGATTAGTGGCTGAGGAAGAAGTTTCAGTAATGATAGGATTGGAAATTATAGTGTTTGGTTGGGTAGGTTCTGTAATGATAGGAGGAGTGATGAGGATATTTGTACTTGGTGTGATGGATGTAATAGGAACATTGGGTGGGTTTTGTGTAGGTGGGTCTAGAGAGCCAGTAGAGGCTAATGGTATATGGGGCAAAGGTTCAGTAACTGTCTCTAGTGGTGAATGAAAATCTAGTGAAGCCGTCTCTGCAGAAAGAGTGTTAGTGGTCTCTTGGAATGGAAATGATAACTCATAAAAAATAACGTGACGGGACAAATAAATACGACCTGTACTTTGATCAAGACAACGGTATCCTTGATGGTTAAGAGAGTACCCCAAAAAAACACACCGCTTGGAATGAAATTGTAATTTATTTGTATTGTAAGGTCGTAAATAAGGAAAACATGCACATCCAAAAACACGAAGAGTATCATATGAGGGAGATTTGTGAAATAATTTTTCATATGGACTGAGATACTGTAAAACACGAGTTGGCAGACGATTTATTAAGTATAATGCAGTTTGAAATGCATCTACCCAATAATTTGATGACATATGAGCATGGGCAAGAAGTGTGAGCCCAGTGTCAACAATGTGACGATGTTTTCTTTCTGCGACCCCATTTTGTTCGGGATGACCGGGACAAGAGGAGCGGAATCCAATACCATTATGAGCCAGATAGTTTTGAAACTTTCTGTTTGTATATTCACTCCCACCATCAGATTGAAACATTTTAATTTTGGATGAAAAGAGATTTTCAACATGTAATTTGAATTTGAGGAAAATATCAAACACTTCATGTTTATATTGCATTGGAAAGATCCATGAGTATCGTGAAAAATCATCCACAAATAAAATATAATATTTTGATCCTTTGATTGAAATAATAGGAGAAGTCCAAACATCTGAGTGAATTAATTCCAAAGGGAATTTTGATGTGGAATCCGACAATTGAAAAGGTAACTTAGTACTTTTACCCAGAGGACATGAATTACAAAATGGAAGAGAATTATTACCATGCATGAGAAGACATTTATTTGAAATAAGATGTGACAAAGTGTTGTTAGCAGGATGACCCAACCGAGAATGCCAAATTGGGACGCTAACACGAACACCAACCAATGCAAAGGGACGACCCGATTTTGTAGAGATTTGAGTATGAATGCGAAAGGGATAGAGACCATGTTCACTCTTCCCGTGGAAAAGCGTCTTCCCCGTTTTTACATCCTTCACATAGAAACAATCAGAATAAAAAACAAAGTAACAGTTATTATCCCGTGTGAATTGATATATTGACAAAAGATTAGCAGCAATGGAAGGACAATGCAAAATATTTTTCAAAGCAAAGGTTGAGGAACCACAAGTGAATTTACTAGAGCCAGTATGAGCAATAGTCAAACCTGCACCATTACCCACAGCAACATGATCTTTTCCCTGATATTCATTGTGAATGGCCAAATTTGTAAGATCAGAAGTAATATGGTTTGAGGCACCAGAATCTGAAATCCATGTGGATGAAGGAATGTTGGAAGAGGCAATAGCAGCCATAGCCGTAAGTTTCTGAGTTGGGATCCTGCCTTCATACGCATGGTTCATGCGTTGATAGCAATCAAGGGCACTGTGCCCACTGCGATTACAGATTTGACATGGAGGACGTGAAGGCATAGGACCAGAGTTACCAAAAGACACTGAACCTGATTGTGGTTGGGACCAATTTTGATACCGACGGAAACCAGATGGTCCCCTGCCTCGCATATTGGATCCACGGTGGTGCACAGAATTACGACCACGGTTGTTGTTGTGTGTAGCTTTGGGTGCGTACATGGCAGTGGGACTTGTCTCAAGAGATGGTGTTTGTTGCGCCTTGAGCCTCATCTCTGCATTAAGCAATAAGGCAACAAGATCATCATAGGATATAGAAGTGTCACGGGCTTGTGCAGAGCTGACTGTAACTTCATATGCCGGGCCGACATTGTTCAGTATTATGTTGACAAGTTCATCATCGTCAACTGGTTTTCCTGCTAAGGCAAGATTATCAGCAATCTGATTTATCTTGTCCACAAAATCTGAGATGGAAAGACCTTCCCCTTTCACAGTGAGTAAGTCATGCTGGGGCTGCAAAATTTGGTTTTTCGACTAAAAACCATATCTCTTCTTAAGTGAGGACCATGTAGTTTGTGATGATGTGAATCGAGCCATTGTAGACAATACAGTTGGAGAAAGAGAGTTGTTAATCCAACTAAGAATCATCTGGTCCTGTTGATGCCAGGTAGCGTACCTAGGATCCACTTCAGTTGTTACGGTGCCGTCAGTGTTTGATTTGAATTCTGGTGGGCAAGGATTTGTACCTGTGACAAATCCCATTAAATTTTTGCTTTTTAGAATCGGAACAATTTGAGCAAGCCATAATGGATAGTTGGTTCTGTTAAGTTTGATAGACATGAACCCGGAATGGCTGGGAACTGCAACACCAACAGAGAAATTGATGGCTTCCATGGAGAGATAAAAAAGAAAAAAAATGAAAATATGTGTATATAGTCATTAGACGTATGGCTCTGATACCATGAAGGAGAATATAGATAACAAGTGTATTGGGTTTCAGATCACACCCTGTGGTGATTCTCGTGAAGTATATATATTGATAAAGATTACATAACATTCCCTCAATTGTAGGGATTGATAATTATGATAGAAATATATTTGGCTAAACTAAAGGAATTCACAACGGTTACAATTAAGAGAGAATCATGATGAGATATACAGCTGGAGTTCTATTTTAGGTAGAGATCATATCTGATTGGGAGTCATAATTAAATGGTGATGTTTAATTTGATTTGAATTCTGGCTTTCCATGGTTATCAGTCCCACCTGAAGCTTTTTCATCTTATTCAACCACCACCATTTCTGGACTAAATACATATTGGTTCATTAAGTATTCCACGCGTAACAAGTGATATCAGAGCAGGCAATCCACGGACTTCCACCATGCCACCAGACATAAAAGCAGCAGATTTTAAACGCATTGAGGACTCCATTGTAGTAGTATCCCAGGACCATAGCCAGAAGTATGGGCTGTTAGTTGACATGTTGAAAGAGCAGAATTTGAAATTAGATCAAACCATTGAAAATCAAGGGGGTCAGTTTAATGATATCAGGAACATGATGAGAACCATGGCCCAACAAATAGAATTTACCTTGCAAAGGATTTCCTAAGTTCCAAGCAGCTCAAGCCATGGAACGACAGCCTTTAAACCCGGAAAGAGAAGATCCTAGAAACAAAGAGTCGCATGAGGACAAAGTTCCAATTTACAAGGTACACAAACCCAAACATTTCTTTCCAACTTTCAATGGGGAAGATGTGCACAAGTGGCTTTTCAAATGTACATAGTATTTTGAAATTGAAGAAGTTGTTGATTCTGAAAAACTATAAATAGCATCTTACTACCTGGATGAAGTTGCTCTGTACTGACACCAAGACTTTCTGAGAAGTTTGGGAAACCAAAGAACTTCATGGGAAGACTACGTATAAGTTATTTGCTACCGGTTTGGTGGGCAACAAGACCCCTTAGAGGAGTTGATGGAATTAAAGCAGATTAGAGACCTAGAAGAATATATCCAAGACTTCGATAAATTGTGGAACAAGGCGGAGGTTAACGAGAAATAGGCTCTGGTTATCTTTCTTGGTGGGCTGGAACTAGAAATAAAAAACACAATGAAAATGTTTGAACCAAAAACCCTGAAACATACTTATAATTTAACCAGATTACAAGCTAATACTCTAACATACAGAAAATCTCCAAGTTATGTCAGGAGATCTACTAATGCGTGCACTAATCCTCCTAATCACAACACAACTACTCTTCCTCAAAACACCACAAAGAACCCTATAACCCCTCATGCAATTCCACCAAAACCAAATCCGGCTCCATGGACAAATAGCCCCTCCAACAGTTCCTATCAAAATCACAGTAAACCCACCAAATTTATCAGAAGCCAAGAGTTTGAGGATCAAAGGTTAAAGGGATTGTGTTCCTAGTGTGATGAAAAGTTCGTGTCAAGGAATAGATGCCGTAACAAAAAGGTGTATTCACTAAGTGTAGTAGAGGAGGAGGATGTGGTCCAAGAGGAAGAGGTTGCATAAGAAGAAGTCAATGGCAGAGAAGTCACACCCCGCATTTCCTTGGATGCCTTGGAGGGAATCGTGGAACTAAACATTATGAAAGTAAATGGAAAGATGGACAAGATTACTGTATGTATTCTTATTGATTCTAGAAGCACTCATAATTTCTTAAACACAATAGTGGCCCTTAAATTGCAGTTCCAGTTAACAACCATTAAACCAATGATTGTTCAGGCTACTAATGGAGATAAGATGGTTTGCAAATCCATGTGTCAAGGACTAAGGTGGAAAATACAGGGAATAAGTTTCCAGGCCGATGTTTTTATCATTGAACTCAGCAATTGCGAGATGGTGTTAGGAATCCAATGGCTTTCTCTGTTGGGAGATATCCTATGTAATTACAAACATCTATGGTTGTCATTCGACTGGCAAGGGTAGAGAGTCTTATTAAAGGGAGAAAATCCACTCAAGTTTCAGAGTATTGAACTCAAACAGTTAAATGCGTTGGTCAGGAACCACAAGCAAGTGGCTGGCTATCTCCTATATAGCCCATAGATGGAAGAGGAAGATGAAGATTCCAGGGATGCCAGGGTATTTAACCCTTAGTTCCAGGGCATTGAAAATGCCTACCTGCAGAGCCTCCTAGAATCCTACCAAGATGTGTTTCAGGAACCTAAAGGGTTGTCACTACCGAGAGATAATGACCACAGGATCCCACTTAAGGCGAGAAGTGAAGCGGTAAATCTAAGATCCTACAGATATTATAGGTTACAAAAAGATAATCTAGAAGGAATGGTGCAAGAAATGTTGGATATTGGAATCATTAGGACTAGCAACAGTCCTTCACTTCCCCAATGATCCTGGTTAAGAAAAAAAGACTTCACGTGGAGGTTGTGTGTGAACTATAGAGCCTTGAACAAGCTTACTATCAAGGAAAAATATCCAATTCTGATGATTGAGAAATTGCTAGAGGAATTGGTAAGAGCTACGATCTTCTCTAAGATCGACCTCAAATCAGGTTACCACCAAATCTGAATGTCTATAGGGGAAGAGTTTAAGACTGCATTCAGGACTCACAGTGGCCATTATGAATTTTTGGTTATGCCTTTTGGTTTAACCAATGCTCCTAAAAATTTTCAGAGTCTCGTGAATGAAGTCTTCAGGAAACACTTAAGAAGGTTCATTTTAGTGTTCTTTGATGACATATTGGTGTATAATCAGACCTTGACTGACCATTACGAGCACCTTAAAATGGTTCTGGAGCTATTACGAGAACATCAGCTGGTGGCAAGGTCTAACAAGTGGTTTTTTTTTTTTTTGCAATAAATAGGTGGAATGCTTGGGGCACATAATTACAGAGCAAGGTGTTGCAACTGACCCTTCAAGGTACAAGCGATTGTGAATTGGCCACTACCTCAAAGCCTGAAACAGCGAGGGGGTTTTTGGGATTGACTGGCTACTACAAAAGGTTTGTTAAAGGTTATGGAAACATCTATAAGCCGTTAACTCTTCTACTAAGAAAGGATGCTAGGGGGTGGAATGAGGAGGCTTCACGAGCATTCAATTATTTGAAGGATCTGATGACTAGTACTCCTGTCCTGGCTCTCTCAGATTTCAACAAGTTATTTGTAATGGAAACTATTTGGCTAATTAAATAGCTTCTAATTTTTTTACAGGATTTTATATATAATTGTGTTTTAAATTTTAGTTTTTTATAAGCTAAATTAATATATCTTTTATTTATAAAGATTTATTTTTTAATTATTTTGCATGCAAAAATCTATGTTATAATATATAATTGCATTTCAAATCTTGGTTTTATAAAAACTAAAATAACATGTTTTTCATGCATGGAGAACTACATTTAATTTATTTTGCATGTAAAAATCTATCTTATAACAATTTTAGCTAAATAAATTTTTTAAACCTATTTTTTTAAAAAAAATAACCATAAATATTTTTCTTAAACCTACTTTCTCAAACCACAACCGTAAAAGTTATTGCATTTCCAAATACTTTGGCAATTTTGGCATTGTGATAACTTTTTTTTGTTGCAGTTTATAAAAAATAGATTTAAGAAAAGTTACAAACTTTAACTTATTTTTTAATCAAGGTTTCAATATAGTTTTAAGTGGGAGTACTCTTCAAAAATAAAATTGTTTTAATATTTATAATAAAGAATGTTACTGAGCTACAAGCTCATGCAATTTATTTTGACATTTATAGTTTTATAATATTCCACTATCATGTCATATCTATAATTTTCAAACTATTCAAACTTTTCTTTTTCCATAATTCTTTTCTAAAAAATTGTGAAATAATTCTATCTTAATTATCAAATAAAGTAAATTACAGATTGCAGCCAACAATTTTCAGGCTGAGATGTTCCTCACCAGGTACAAAAAATGGCCATGTCTTCAGTCGCAAGTCTGCGTACATTGTTTGTAACCTTTCAATTTCCTGCCACAAATCTATGGAACTTTATATATATCTGTGT
>Ga0325411_1009792_pt1 | contig 10170 bp, 6 predicted proteins | sample PopdelMetagenome_13_FD_206181 | JGI IMG/M metagenome (GOLD analysis project Ga0325411, IMG submission 206181) | Populus deltoides microbial communities from Bellville, Georgia, United States - Xylem-PdIQD-R4 | ecosystem: Host-associated > Plants > Phyllosphere > Stem > Wood/Secondary xylem...
CATATCAAGAAGGGTTATTGAGATGATTTGTGCTATGAAGACTATATATGTGTTCGTAAATATGTATGTTCCGAGGATTTGTATTTCTGAGATGGTGATTTTGAGAAAAATATTTAATGAAATTAATATTGCTTAAAATTAAATAGATAAAATTCTAAATTATGTATACTATATTTCTCATCTTTGTTCAAAAACGAATTTTTTTTAGTTGTTGAATTTCTCTTTGAATGGTCAATGTGTGATATTTTGAATTCTTGTTATTAAGGTTCCAACTATAATGGGAGTTTTAAGTTATTTAAATAATACTCGATAATTTTATTTATTTATTTATTTTATCTGAATTAGGAGCCTCCATTGAAATAGCAAGTATTTTCGGGTCAATTGGGTGTTGCTGGCTGCGTCCACAGCCTAATTCTTTTAGGTATCTTCTACCGAGCAAACATAAAAAGGTTTGGTCACACGTCACTGTTGTGTAAGAAATTAATAAATCATTTACATAATGATATCAAATGTATGTGCATAAACCATGATTTTTCATGTCATAGAAACGATATTCAAGGTAAACTAAAAGAGATAGAGAAGATATTTTTTTAAAATTATTTTTAACATTAGCATATTAAAATGATCTAAAATATTAAAATAATATTAATGTAAAATAAAAAAATAAAAAATTTCAAATTTTTTTTAAAAATATTTTTAAAACATAAAAACAAACAATACCGTATATTTCACTGCATAACATTAACGGTGTGAAATGAAAATATACTCTTTTTATTTCCTGGTGAGAAAACAGACGATAGTTTTCGAATCAAAATGCTAATTATCCATGAACAAACAATGGGAATCTATGAAAAATACCATTGCGACGACCTACATCCATAAATATAGACTATAATATTTAAGATTATTGACAAAATTTATAAAAATATTTGTACTGAAACAATTGGTTTTGAAAAAAAAAAAGAGTAAATTTTCACATCACTGGTAATTTTTTTTCTTTAAAATCTACATCAATAAATATAAACCATAATATTTAATACTAAGATGTTGTCACTTCCACATATTTAATACCTGGCAAGGTCTGTTCCAGCGCTTTACCCCAAAGGAAGGTTTAGGTAATTATAAAGTAGTGTTTGATTAATATTATTTGATAGAAGGAAAAAGCGACAGAAATAATATAAAATACATTTATTTTTAAAACAGTTTTAAAATGAATTTATATATTTTTATAATAAAAATAATATATAATAACTAAACGCTATCAGAAAATTTACGATAAATCTTGAAAGTAATGGTAGAGATTGAGAGGATCAAAGATATATATATATATATATATATATATATTAGATTCGAGAAAATTTTATTTTCTGAAAAGTATATTTTATGGGTTAGATGAGTGAATAAAATCTTAATTGTTTTAAATTCTTATAAGAAATATATATTTTAATTCAAACTCGAAATCTACTATACAGATTTCAATTTCTTTATCATCGGACCATCCTCTTAGGGACTGAATGGAAGAGATATTGCTAAAGCTTGGTAAAGATTTCTTTCGATTCTTGTTAAGCAAATCTCACCAATAGAATTTCAGAGAGCACCATCGCAGCTTGGTGACGCTGAGTTTTTGGTTGAAATAATGTCCGGCCACATGCTTTTTTAGCATTTCTTGTCGCCCTCCTATGTTGAATAAGGAGGGTTTGCTTGCAACTTTGAATCAAATAATAATGAGGCTGAATCGTTGACTAAATCTCTTGGCGCAAACGAAAGGAAGAAAGGGACCGGAATCGTCGTTTTGTCAAACCATGTACAGGTGTATTCTGGAGAGTGTAACACCATCGCTAAGCAATGATCCTTTTAGTTTTTTGTACTAATTCTTTCTTTTTATTTTTTTTATTGCCTCTCGATTCACAGATCAGGTGTTGTTGCTTCAGGTGACCAAGTTTCCTTTCTTTATTGTTGTTACTTTTTATTGTTTTTGGTTTTACTGTTCAAGTCATTAATTCTCAGGTCAGCAACGAGGATGTGGATATGCAAATGAACATGAGATAGTCGATGGTTTTTTTTGCGTTTTAAAATTGTTTTTTAAAAATTTTAATAATATTTTTATTTTTATTATTTAAAATTAATATTTTTTTGGTGTTTTAGATCATTTTAATACGTTGATATCAAAAATAATTTTTTAAAAATAAAAATATATTATTTTAATGCATTTTCAAGTAAAAAGCACTGCAACCACACAACTACCAAGTATTTATGTTTGTTGCTGCACATAAACCTCAACCATAATTTGTACCAAACATGTATCTAAATCCAACTAACCACACTTTTTTTAAACTTATTTTTTTCAAATCACAACCACAAAAACTACCTTAAAAACAAATACACTTGAGTGTGATTGCAATTAATTTTTAAAATATTTTTTTTATAAATACATTAAAATAATGTATTTTTTATTTTTTAGACCAGTATATCAAAATAATCTAAAAATATATAAAAAATTAATTTAAAATAAAAAAATAATTGAATTTCAATCCACCTCTATTTAAACCGCAATCTTAAATATGGGCTTATACATCAACTCTTGGAGGTGGGCTTAGTGAAAAGGTTCAAATTTAAGGATGGCTATTAACCTGGTTCCTTTTCCTGGGTTATTTGAAACTAGATAAAACTTGGTAGGGTTCATATAAGGCCCAAGAGAGATTATTATCATAATTAGGAAAGAATGGCTCTTCCGTTGACTTTTGAGGCGCCCTGCTAGCCTGCACATATTGATTTTTTTTTCTTTTACTTTTCTTTTTTGAGAAGAACAGTACATGAATGATAAGACTTGGCCCATCTGTCTCCAATTCATGAATAGCGAGCGACTCCATCGGTGGCTGGAAGTCCTTTTCTTGCACTAGGGATTGCTGGATCCAAGCCATGAGCAGATGGGCAGATGCCTGCACAGTTGACTTTCCTTACAAACCAAAATCGTGCTGGCGTCAAGCCAATTAACAGCTAGCAAGTCAAGTTTCAGGCTAAAATAAATAAGCATTAAATAATAAGTATTCCACAGACCAAACATTGATCAGGTCCTGGAAAAATCTCTAAACTATCCTCCACGGGATAGCAAGCCACGCAAATGGCCCAGCGTCACCGTCCAGCAAAAGAATCTATTACTTCTCCAAGAAAACGACCTCACTGGTAGTAATTGAGAGGAACAAGGAGGATTATACTTTTTTTCTACCAAGAGATACAAGCAAGACAATGGAGCTTGTTTGCAGAAGCTTCAGGGTAGAAAGAGGGTCGTCAATAAAGTTTAGGAGATCGAACAGTTCACTGCTGATATCAGAATCTATATCATCGGAATGTACACGAGTTGCCCGCTATGAGAATCTTTCAGCATCTATGAGGATGAGCAATGATCAGGATATCGGATATAGGAGCAGGAAAAGCCGGGCTTACACGTTTATAAGCAAGGTTTTCAGCTTCAGGAAAATCTCCAGCGATTGTGAGACAAGGCAGCAAGCAGATATGGTGACTCAAGAGGAGAAAAAAGAGAAGAAGAAAAGGTCTTCGTGGCTTCCTGATCCTGAAAGGAGATGGCCTGTGCAGGGTTGGTGATTTACAGTCAAAGTCAAGGAGCTAGGCATGGCAATAACTAAGATCATTAACTGGGTTTTCATTCCTCCGGATCTCATGTGGCGAGAAGATTGAAGAAATCTCAAGGAAAAGGATGTTAGGAAAATTTAGGATGGAAACAAATATGAAGTTGGCTTAGAGGCGTGAAAACACTATTTTTAAGGTGTTTATTTGTCCCACACAAAGACAACACCTCTAGGATACAACTAAACCCTCTAAATCTCTAAAAGAATGAGAAGATAAGACCAATAAAAGAATATGTTTCTTTTTTGTTATTTTTTTCTGTATAGTAACATGCTTTTATAGACTTGAAACATAACGATGAAACAGTATGACTGTTCATCAAACAATATGACTATTGATGAAACAATATGACTGTTCATCAAACATTATGACTATTGATGAAACACTATGGTTGTTCATCAAACATTATGGTTGTTGATGAAATAATATGATTGTTCATCAAATAGTATGCCTATTCATATTAAGTTCCAAGTTCCAAATGATATTATAAATATCCATATAATAACATTAGGAAGCCAAATAGGAGAGTTTGTCCATCATGGCTTAATTTACTACACAATAAAAACCCACACTTAGAAACATAAGGAGAGAGTGTTTCTTTCCAACGTGGGATAAACATCTTTCTTTTATTCATTTACAAACTACACCAACAATTCCCCACTAGTTTGTAATAAATGTCTTTTCACTTGATAGAATTATGCTTACAAGAAGGTATTTTGCAATTTAAACCTTCAATTAGTGTTAGAACTTAAATCATACTAAAGTTATTGGTGTCCGCAGATTAAACCAAAACTTTTATTGTAGAATAAAAGATACTACACACATAATACTATCCAAACTCTTAAAGAGGTTTACAACTGTTTAGCACTATTATGGCCATGTGCTAAAATCATAAATTTTTTTTCTTGAATATTTACAAGAGAAAACCTTAACTCTTGTCAAAAGCGACACCACTTTTATATTCATATAGGTGGAATTATACATGTCTCTATTACATTAGACACGAACTTTAAATTCCATTAAGAGCCCACACTCATCCTACTTTTCATAATAGAACACACTGAATACTATCAGAATAGGGACTCAAATTAATTATCAGTGTCAAACAGATACAAAACAGTAACTTGTTATTACCCATTAAACTAAAAGATAAGCTTCTTACTAATCCAAAGTTGGGTTCCTATTACTGGTATCTTTAATAACGGGTTTCAACCCCATTTCATTAGTTGTTTTTCGTACCATGTCTCTAGATAGTCCTTTTGTGAGCGGATTCGCTAAAGTATTCACAGACTTCACATAGACAATGGTGATTACACCATTTATAAACAACTCTCGAATATATCTATGTCGAATGCTTATATATCTTGACTTACCATTGTAAATGTTACTATAAGCTCGAGACATAGTTGCTTCACTATCTCAATATAAAGAAATAGCTAACATAGGTTGTGGCCACAACTTAATATCAAACAACATATTTCTAAGCCATTCTGCTTCTTTACCTGCAGCAGCTATAGCAATAAATTCTGATTCCATGGTAGAATGAGAGATGCATGTTTGTTTCTTAGATGACCAAGATATTGCACCTCCTCCAAGTGAGAAAATCCATCCTAATGTGGACTTATTATCACTTGAACTAGTCATCCAACTTGCATCACTATATCCTTCCATCACAGCTGGAAAATCAAAATAAAACAAGCCTAAATTGATCGTTCTTTTTAAGTCATTGTCAAACCAGTTTCAATAACCAAATTCACTTTAGAATTTGTTGCTTGCAATTCACGCATACAAGATTGAACCTCATTTTGCAAGTGTGTTTGAAACTGTTCAAATGTATAATTGTCTGTAGAATGCAACATTTTCTTCCTATATTCATTCCAGGATGGAGGAAGTTTTGATAAAACGGCCCCCACTTGAAGTGAATCAGGAACTTTGATATCCAAATCACTAAGTTTTGATATCAGCATTTGAATTTCATGGACTTGATCCATGATTGGCTTATTATCATTTTGCAAGTGTGTTTGAAACTGTTCAAAGGTATAATTGTCTGTAGAATGCAACATTTTCTTCCTATATTCATTCCAGGATGGAGGAAGTTTTGATAAAACGGCCCCCACTTGAAGTGAATCAGGAACTTTGATATCCAAATCACTAAGTTTTGATATCAGCATTTGAATTTCATGGACTTGATCCATGATTGGCTTATTATCAGTAATCTCATACTCAAAAAATTTTAAAGCAAGAAAACAATCAGAACCTGATTTTTCCTGTTTGTAGTGTGTCTCCAAGACAGCCCAAATTTTTTTTGGTGACTTTAATTTGGAGAAGATGTCATAAAGTCAACTGGTCAAAGTATTCAGTATATGCCCTCGACAAAGCACTTCATCTTCTTCACGTTTTACTCTTGCAGTCTTAATAGTGGCAGATTCATCTTCTTGTAGTTCAGGTAATGCAGATAGATTCGGATCAAGAATGTAGCAAATCTTTAATGAAGTAAGTAGGAATATCATCTTGTCCATCCATCTTGTGTAATTCGTACCATCAAACCGATCTGGTTGAATTTTGACATCCTTAGCAACTTTGACGCTAGAATTCATATTTGTCTCCATCAACATAAACACCTTAAAAATTGTTAGGAAAATTTAGGATGAAAACAAATATGGAGTTGGCTTAGAGGCGTGAAAACACTATCTTTAAGGTGTTTATTTGTCCCACACAGAGACAACACCTCCAGGATACAACTAAGCCCTCTAAACCTCTAAAAAAATGAGAAAATAAGACCAAGAAAAGAATATGTCTCTTTTTTGTTATTTCTTTTCTGTATAGTAACATGTTTTTATAGACTTGAAACATAACGATAAAACAGTATGACTGTTCATCAAACAATATGACTATTGATGAAAAATATGATTGTTTATCAAACATTATGACTATTGATGAAACACTATGGTTGTTCATCAAACATTATGATTGTTGATGAAATAATATGATTGTTCATCAAATAATATGACTATTCATATTAAGTTCCAAGTTCCAAATGATATTATAAATATCCATATAATAACATTAGGAAGTCAAATAGGAGAGTTTGTCCATCATAGCTTAATTTACTACACAATAGAAACTCACGCTTAGAAACATTAGGAGGAAAGTGTTTCTTTCCAATGTGGGATAAACATCTTTTCTTTATTCATTTACAAACTACAACAACAAAGGATAGAAAAGACTACGAAGAAATGCTCAAATAGTCAATTGATCACATGGCTAGATTATCAAAAAGGAAGCATAGCATTTATTACTTCAAAACGATTTGTAATGTTCCCACCCAATTATTAAATTGTTCTTCTCACCAACAACCCAATTTAAAACCCAAGCAAAGCAGGTCTATACGAGATGGCTTCGTGGAAAATAATCCATACACCTCAAAGTAGAATAGATTTAGCTTATGATGCTGCTTGTTGTATTCTGCAATGTCCATGAATCATACATTGCTATTTGTAAAGCTTGTAAGGTGAAGGACCTACTGGGTTCTATCCAAATGCCCAGACTGCTTGAACCCCTTGATTATGAGCATTGGGTCTTTGAAAGTTCTTGCTTATGAACTTCCGATGTGATGAACACTTCAGTAGCCAATAGGCAACACTTGATGAAAGGCAGCAATGTCTCCGACAAGAACCATGGTTTTGACAAACATGCGAATATAACGAGAAAAGGCTTCTTCAGATCAAGTCACCTGCCTTGAATTGAATATGAAGCATCTGAATTAATTGAATATGTTTAACATAAGAACATAGAAGTCCCAGCACAGAAATTTGTTGTTATCAAGGACAGGGCCTAGGACAAATCTCTCATAATATGGTAGGTAGATAGAGAACAACACTAAAAGGGATCCCTACACAAGTTCCATTTTGCAAGCAATCAGTAAATTATCAATCAAAAAACTGTATGAACATGATAATGGAAGACTAAGAGCATCATGATCAGTAGCTTTAGGTCTATTAGAGTGATGACACAGCAGAAAAATAACTCTTTGAATGTAAATTGGAATCTTCATTGAATGCCAACAATCCTGGGTTTTGCACTTAACAATGAAGAACATACATGTTTCATAATCGTATATATTCCAGATGGGTGCGAATGCGATAGCGATTAAAAGCCATACATGATCTGAATTTTGTGCCAATATGCTGAAAAATCATTAACTGTTCGTTAGATGAGTTTTCTTTTAAAAATTACAAATTCTTCACTGGTAAGCAAAAAAAATATTCTTTTTTCGTTATAATCACGCAGGTTAGGTTACTGTTAGATATGATAAGATTAGATGGAAACAACAAATAAAGATTAGAAACACTACAGATTTTAAAAGCAATCTCTATAAATATTCTATCACTATCCTAGACAGCTTTTAAAAGAACTGGCAGCTGTCATTTGCACGCGTGCATGTGATTTTTTGGGTTTTAACATCAATCATTCCGGCAGCAACAATATAATATGGGGCAAGCATATTGAGAAAGTGTTTGAAATTGTAATGGTGATGTCTGTTTAAAATATTTTTTTATTTTTAAAATTTTATTTTTATATTAAAATATTAAAATAATTTAAAATTTTAAAAAAAATCAAAATTTTAAAAAATATAATTTGCATCACGTTTCCAAACACACCTTAGATTTAAATAGAATAAAAAACAAAAAAATATATATATTTGTAAATAAATATATTTTAGAAAACAAAATCATATTATAAACCCGTAGTGAAATATGTATATTCCACACCTTTTAGTATTTTCTATAAAATAATATAATGCGTAACCTAAATTTTATGAACAAAAAAGTATTAATTTCTTTTATGACATCATTTGTTCATTAAAATATAAATTATTTTATTATATTTAGTTGTGTAATAAATGATGAGTTGAAAATTTATTCTTACCGTTTTTGCGTATATTGAAAAACCAATTACAAAAGCTAGTATGAAGCATGCACAGATTAAATGTGGTTTTTTTTTAAACTCGAATGAAATATTTATACTTAATAAATATTTAAATATAAATATTTCATAATTGAAATAAAATCTTATTTTCATAAAATGTAATTATCATATATTTTGTAATTAATACTGCAAGTTAATACTTAAAAATAAAAATAAAAAAAGAGGGTGAGAAGTAGAATAAACAAAAGAATCGTGCTATACAAAAAATTGACTGATATTATTTTAACAAGAGCTAGAAAACCGCCAAATAATTGCTAATAAATTATTTTATTTTTACTAATAAATGTAATATTGCTTTCAAACGATTTATTTTTACTTTAAAAAATTAACAAGAGATCCGAGTGGATTTGAACCACCAGCCTCTCAAATCCCCATTGATCCGGGACTTTGAGCGCTCTACCGTTTTGAGCTTACGGATCTTATCATCAATGATGAACGGGCATCAAAACGAGAGTTACCTCTCTCCTTCTCTTTTCTCATCTACAAATCCTCCACTACTTACTTAACAAAGTTACCACAAAATGAATTTTTTAATGACCTGACCTGACCTTTTTTCACGGGCAAAAACACATTTCGAAAACATGTATCAATTGACTAAACAAATCAATAATAAAGAGCTGACCGCATCAAGCCAGATTCCTGCTGGACACATTACACTAATGTGAATCATTTATCACCGGAAACCGTATATTAACATAACCGTTGTGAAATGAATACACTTTTTACTTTTTTTAATCTTGATTTCTTTCAATGAATAATAAAAGAACATGTTCAGGGGAAAATACATTCTATCAATAAAATAAAATGCTTTCAAGATATAGTTTGATACTACTTTAATATTAAAAAACCCATATTTTAAAAACAAAAATTCTTAATATTGTTTCGTTATAATTACATTTATTATAAAAAATAAATTTATAGCTCTAAAATATATACATTTCATATCGTTAAAAAGAACATGCAGAAAAACCCAATGAAATAAGCGTTTTTTAAAAAATAAATTGAACACCACCACAAAACTAAGACCGATACATAGGTTTATTGTTACAAAACACGGTTTTCGATATGAAGAATTTAAATAAGTCTTCAGTAAAATAATGCAGGATGCAGTGCTTTTTATTAGAGATGAACATGAACTAGCTTTTTAGAATTCTATTGTATTTTTATTTTTAACACATCAAATCCGTAAAACAGCACAAAAAAATCAACATATTTTTTTCAAACTTCTTAAAAAACAAAGACACTACCACATGACACTTGAAATATATATTTAATATTGTGATGAGAGTAAATTTTTAACTAAAAATACATCGGGATAATTTTTCCTCTGCTCGACATTAAAACTAAAAAATCAGTTTAATACTTACTATTTCATAATCCGAGGACTACAATTACTAATATGGTTGTTCTAGCGTGTCTTTGAATTAAAAAAATACACCCGAAAGCTTGATTTGAAAGAACTTCGGTCAGGGATTCAGCATCAATCTCCACCATCTGGTCAACGGAAAGGCATTACCTTAGCCTTCCAATCCGTGG
>Ga0325411_1009794_pt1 | contig 10169 bp, 7 predicted proteins | sample PopdelMetagenome_13_FD_206181 | JGI IMG/M metagenome (GOLD analysis project Ga0325411, IMG submission 206181) | Populus deltoides microbial communities from Bellville, Georgia, United States - Xylem-PdIQD-R4 | ecosystem: Host-associated > Plants > Phyllosphere > Stem > Wood/Secondary xylem...
TATAAGTTTAGTTTGAGCTTAATAATAATTCACTCGATTGCTGATTTTTTAAATTTGATATTTGAGGAAATAAGTTATCAATTGTTTTTCAGTTTTGGGCTATATATATATATATATATATATATATTACACACACACACACACAGAGCTTTAATGGTTAATTCAAAGGGTTACAGTTAATTGAGAAAATTATAATTATGGATTTAATTATGACATTGCGAAATACATAAAAAAATCATCTGTTTAGTTTTGTTATCAGTGAAAATTTTTGCATATTTGAGGATTACTTCATGTGCTGACTGCTGGCAAATTGCTGCTGCTGCTGCTTCTTCTTTTTTCCTTACAAAAATAAAATAAAATAAAAATTAATCTGACATTTTCTGTCTTTTTTTGTGTAGACGTTTTACAAAGTTGTTAGGAGCTGGGCTTCAAAAAAATTCATGACAGGATGGTGCACTACTCTCTCTTCCATCTCCTTTATTCCCTTGATTTCATGAATAAATGCTGCATCTTTTCACAATCTTAGACAGACAGACATACACAAAAACAAAAATACTAGGGAATAATTTGGCAGTTTTTACATGTATTGACATTGTTTTGTGAAAATTACAAGAACAAGATAATGCCATGCTCTTGACTGCACCCTTAGCAAGATTTTTATCTGTTTGAATGTGTATTTCTTGTCTGATCTTTGGTGGCATTACACTATGAATTTTGCAACCATCGCAGATTTATCATATCAATGAGATCGCCTAGGATGTCTCTCTGTTGTATTATTTTCTGATTATTGGGGGAGTTTTGAAACACATTATGATGCATCTAAAATTTGTACTGATTTGCTTTTAAAATTTTATTTTGACATCAATTCATCTTGTTTTTTGGGCAGTGGCAAGTACTTGAGATTTCACTTACCATTAAAGATTGTGTGAAAGTAGAAATTTTTCAAGGTAGTCCTTGGTTTGCTTGGTGCACGAGGAATTTTCTTTTTACCATGTAAATTGATTGGTTGTGTGTTACTTGCGCTGCTGCTCCTGTCGGTTGTGATGGAAACCAATGACCCCTTTCATGTGAATGGACGTAGTCTTTTCCTGCCAGATGAACACTAGAACAGATACCGTGGACTGTAGTTGTACTTGATGAACCTAGAACTTCATTTATTCAGAATACTATAACATATAAGATTTCATGTATCTCGTGTCTTTCTTTTGGATTAGAAATTCATTTATTCAGAATACTATATAACATATAAGATTTCATGTCTGTTTTGTGTCTTTCTTTCGGCATGCTTTTAATAATTCATCCAAATATGAAGATATGAATTTGATGATTCAATTTGTTTGTTGTCTTGCATATTGTGCTCAATCTATTACAGATGTTGCTCACACTTGGCTGTTTTGCAGTGTCATACTGTTTCCCATTGCAATCACTTTCTACATAACATGGTGGTTTGTTCACTTTGTGGATGGATTCTTCTCTCCAATCTATGCCCATCTTGGAATTGATATCTTTGGTAAGCATGTTTAAATTTAGCATCATAAGCCTTTTCCTGTTCAAGGATAAATGCATATTATCAAGCAATTCATATTCTTACTGATCATTTAGCTTGCTTTTTTTTGGGTCTTTGTTAGGTCTTGGATTTATAACCTCCATAACATTCATTTTCTTGGTTGGGGTATTCATGTCATCTTGGTTGGGAGCTTCTGTCCTGAGCCTTGGGGAGTGGTTTATCAAACGGATGCCATTTGTTCGTCATATTTATAATGCCTCCAAGCAAATTAGTGCTGCCATATCACCAGGTCTGCGCTCAGCTTAATCCTCATGTTTTCGTTGGATGAGTTTAAGCAGCTGCCATTCACATATCATGCTTGTTATGTGTTCTAGACCAAAATACTCAAGCTTTCAAGGAAGTGGCCATTATAAGGCATCCACGTATCGGTGAATATGCTTTTGGGTTCATTACATCATCTGTCATCCTCCAGGTCTGTGTGGTTTTCTGCTGTACAATATTCATTATAGCATTGTGTGAATTGCATGTTTTTTTGTCTGTGGTTGGACCTATAAACTAGGAGTCTTGGATGCTGATTTTGGATGCAAAAATATACAATTTTGGTCACTATACTCCAATTCATGAATTAAGATATGGCGAAGGCAAACTCCTTGCATGAAGTGTAATAGACGACCCTAACTTTGCTGTGAAAGATTTGTGCATGCATGTCTTTGGTGCCAACTTTGGGGTCTCAGTTAATGCTACCTTGGAAACAAACCCCCCCCCCCAAAAAAAAAAAAAAAAAAAAAAACCCTCAAATACAATATCTGATGTATGCAAACTCTCAGCGACATCTTCCTTTGTCATCATTAATGAGTGGTTGCTGTCTAACCCAAATTATTTTGGTATTTCTCGAAGATATATTTTCGTTTCTGTCCATGTTAGAAGACATGCTGGCTCAATAAAAGATTCCTGAACTTTTGAATTTCTCAATTTTTGGGGGCTGTTGTACAACAATCCTAATTGATTAGTAGATTCTAGAGATTATTGCAGTTTGGGCTATTGAGGGTGTTAACCTTATTTAAAAACAGAGTTAATATTGGGATACTGATAACTTGATAAATGCTTATCATAGCATCAATTGCATTTACATTCAAATTCTTAATGTTTTCTAAGTATTCAATGCAGAACTACTCTGGAGAAGAGGAGTTATGCTGTGTCTATGTTCCCACGAATCATCTGTACATTGGAGATATATTCCTAGTCAATACCAAGGATGTTATCAGACCCAATCTTTCAGTCCGAGAAGGAATTGGTAAGGACTCAGTTATTCTTACATTCATTTTATCAAATATTTCTTTTGAGCATCCCTGTGGGGGGGGGGGGGGGGGGGGCGCGGTAACAGGGCATCTTTCTTAAGCTGTTTTTATTCAGGATACTAGAAATGCAATATTGCTTGTTATTGCATACTAACATACATTTTAGGCTCAAGAGTTTATTTATTCTTAAGGTATTGGGTCCTTGGTGAAAGATGGGTTCTGACATGTTTTTTAATTTTCCCTGCTCAAAAATGAGGGAAGCAAAAGGAGATCTCTTACCAATTCGTCTAATTTATTCTTTGATTGCAGAAATTGTGGTGTCTGGGGGGATGTCAATGCCCCAGATCCTGTCAACACTTGATTCACGCATTTCAGTGGATAGAAGTAGATCTGAAAGAAGCTGAGATTGAAGAAAATAGTTGTAGAGGATTATTTATTACACATATTGGTTTCATATTGAGTCATCAGAATGACCACTCAATCGGATTTGTGCTGATAGCACTGGATTCGAGGTTAGATAAAAAAAAAAATTATGGCTGTATCAGATTCAGGTGGCTTGTGTAGCATTTGTTATTAAGAATGTAGATTTAGTATTTGCTTGGAGTAGTCTGGTTTACGATGGCAGGTAGGCTCGTTGGTTTTGGGTTCTGTTTTTTCCCCCACGTATTTAGAATGGTAAACTGTGCTGAATGTATGCTTTATAGACTTGTGGGCTGGATTGGAACTGTGCATGATTTACTTGGGAAAAAAAAACCAAGTCTGACCATATTTATTTCACTGCAAAAAATCTCAGCACAAAAGCACAAGTTTATCTATCCAAAAACATCGATTAGCTATACAAGTTATTGTGTTCAACGTTCTGATCTGCATGGTTTCAGGACATTATTCTGAGAATGAAAAAGACAAGTGAGCAGGAGATGGGTGGAAGACACGTATCTAAAAATAATGATTTATTTATTTATTCTCATATCACAACTGAACATATTAAATCATTTGCATTCTGTGACCACTTCAGCTAGTTGCAAACCGTTTATAGCATTTCTATAGGAAATATACCCGCAACACGATAAAAAGAACCTTGCATGTTTGTGTTTAGAGTTTAACCTGGTTTGTTTTCAGGAATTTATTTTTCTGGAAATTATTTTTTTTTATTTTTTCATGTTTGATAAATATAAAGAAAATCAGTTAAAAAAAACTAAATTCTAGTTAAAGAAAAAAATAACGTTGTATGACAGGAAAGTGTTTTCTTTTCTTTATTCTAAGGAAAACACTTTCCTTTTCTTTATTAAAATGTGTGTACTATCTCAAAATACAAATCCCTAAACTCTCTTTCTCTTCCAAATAATTTACGCAGATCAATTGGAAGCATTTCTCAGCTTTCTTCTAGGTAATTTTTTTTCCTTAATGTCTTTATTTATCTTATGTTTTCATCATCTTTATTTTTAATTTGTAGTTATAATAATGGCATAAATCTTGTGATATATTTGCTGCGTTTTTTTCCTTGTTTATCTTGTTAATTTTACTGCAACTCATGCTCCCATGCTCTGTGTAAACCCAAACCCCTGGGAAAAATCAACCACAGCAAACCCAAAATTTTCCCAAGAAACCAAACACAGACCTATACACAAACATGGCAAACTCCGGATAATCACCATTCTTTCGTTTCGCCACTGTTGCTATCACAACAAAGAATCACCATTCTTTCGTTAAGCTGAAGGCACCCTTTGGCCCCGTTTCCTTCCCTGCCGATCCACCTCTTCGCCAGGCAACCCATACATAGAAAACCAAAACCCCTGCATTTTTCCCAGAAACCAAACACTGCAAACCCATACACAGCAAACCCAAACCCAAACCCCTTTTTCCCATGCTATGCTTTTGTCACAGAAATCGGGTTTGCTGTGTTTTTTTCACATAAACCAAACAAAACATTTTGTTTGGTTTCTGTGAAAAAAACACAGCAAACCCATCTCCTCATCTTCCTCTCATTTTCTTCAATTGCTTCTCTTCCAATAGAACCCAACCCACCCGATGTGATTTTCCTTCTCTGTTGATAAGTTGATGATATGTGTTTCCTGTGCTTTTCGGGCGTGATGTGTATGCATTGATGATGATGCACAGTGATGTGTGCGTTGTTGATGATGATGATGAAAGGGGAATTGGTTGGGGTAGAAATCTTGACTGTGAAAAAGTATACCTGTTGATGTTGATGTTGATGTTGATGATGCTGCACAGTAGGAATTGGTTTGGGTAGAAATAGATAGTGGTTTCTTAGTGGTTAAGCCGGGTAATTTAATTGAAACAAGGCATAAGTGAAATCAACGGTTGATGATGCTGCACAATAATGAAAGGGGAATTGATTTGGGTAGAAATATTAGACAGTGAAATATTATGTGCGTTAATGATGATGATTATACACAGTTATAAAAAAACTGAAATGGTTTGGATAGAAAACTTGAATCTGTTAATATTTATACACAGAATTCATTATATAATTATTTCCTTTAAGGCATTGTTTGTGTTGGGAATCAACTTCTTTGAGCATAATTTATTGTATTGATTATGTAAGTATTTTATATGCTTTTTTAATGTTTATTTCCCTAAATTTTTAGGTTTTGTTAGCAGAAAGCTTCACTTTTTTGTTATGGATAGTAAGATTATTCATGCAGCATGTATGGGAGCAGCTGTAACTGTGATAGCTACAGGGGTAGCTATTATTGAACAAGAAAGAAATAGAAATTATATACCAAAAGAATCATGTATAAATGCAATTGCTCAACGAGAATTTTATATGGATAGCATTTTGAATCGAGGTGATAGACATTGCGTTGAACAAATTCGTATGAAACCAGTTGTCTTATATAAATTGTGTGATGTCCTCACAAGTCATGACCTATTACGATCAACTCAAAATGTGTCTATTAGGGAGCAAGTAATTGTGTTCTTACGAATTATAGGCCAAAACCAAAGATTTCGTTTTATTAGTGGTATATACTATAGGTCTGTTGAAACTATCTATCATTACTTTAGAATTGTTTTAAAAGCAGTTCTTAAGTTATACAAACACCTAATTAAAGACTCAGGCGATACAGTTCCCGCAGAGATAATGAATAATTGAAGATTTTATCCTTATTTTAAGGTACGAGAACAATACCAATATTTTTATACATTAATTAATTACATCTAGAAGAAAAGGTTATAAATTATTTTTTCATGTTTATATAGGATTGCGTGGGAGCAATTGATGGTACCCATGTTCCTGCAAATGTTCCTGTTGAGATTCAAGGAAAGTTTCGAGGTCGAATAGAAAGAATAACATAAAATGTTTTAGCAGCTATAACTTTTGATTTGAAATTTATATATGTTTTAGCTGGCTGGGAAGGAAGTGCACATGATTCACTGGTTTTAGGTGATGCATTATCAAGACCTAGTGATCTAAAAATTCCAGAAGGTATATAATAAATTATTTATTATATGCAATAAACATATAAAATGTTTAATTAGCTAAAGATAGTAATAGGTTTTTTTTTCTAATTTGTAGGGAAATATTATCTTGGTGATGCTGGTTACGATATTAAAAAAGGAATCATTTCTCCTTTTCGTGGAGTTCGATATCATTTGAACGAGTTTACAAAACATTCACTAGAAAATGAAAAGGAGCTATTTAATCTTCGACACTCTTCTTTGAGAACTACTATTGAGCGAAGCTCTGGTATTTTGAAGAGTCGTTTTAGATCAATTGATGAAAAATATTTTTGGTCTTATGAAACACAAGTAAATGTTGTGCTTGCATGTTGTATTATTCATAATCACATTATGGGAGTTGATCCAAATGACTTTCTTATGGAAAAAATATTTTCAAAAAGTGAACCAATTAGACGAACAATCAACTTAAGTCAACGGGAGGAGAGGGAAGAGAATAGGGAGTGAATAACAAAAAGAGAAATGATTGCATCAACCATGTGGAATGATTATAACACTCAAAGAAACTAGTAATTGAGTGTTAATTATATATGTTTGTTTTTATTATGTCTTGCTTGAGTTTGTATTATCTTTGTTATGTATTTGGATTGTTTGTTGACTTTATTATAATTTCTTATGTATTTTATGTATTATCTTTTAAATATTAATTGTAGTTTTTATATTTAATTTATTAAATCTAAATATTGTATGATTATATTTTGTATAAATTTGTAACTTTTTTTTTTGTAGAAATGAGTACCACACAGAATGAAAAATGCAAGGGCAAGCACTTTACATGGTTTAAGCCTATGTCTCACATGCTACTTGAGATATTAGCTGAGGAGGCACTTAAAGGAAATAAACCTTCTTCCACCTTTAGAGCATAATCTTTTGTTAAGGTGGCTACCGAAATTAGTCAAAAGTTCAACGTTCAATGCGAGCCTAAGCATGTTGACAATCATCTCAAAACTGTTGAAAAGAATGGGGAATAATAACCAAGCTTAAAAATAAAAGTGGCTTTAGTTGGGATGATTGTTTAAAGATGATTACAGTTTCGAAAGATGTTTATGATGAAGAAGTGAAGGTATGATAAATATTATACTCTTCGTAATTTTTATATTTACTTTTGTTTTCAAAATGTTATACAAGGAACTAAAAAAATTTCATATTCTAAACTTTATGAACAGGCACATCTCAATCATGACAAGTATCTCAATAAAAAACTTGATATGTACAAGGCAATGACAATTGTTGTTGGAAAAGATATGGCAACCGGAAATTATGCCAAATCATATGCTGATGTCAACTTGAAAGAGAACACTGAAGAGCAATCAATTTCAATTGAAAATGAAGGGGAATATGAAGAAACTTCAAAAGAAAAAGAGACATCTTCCTCTAGTGCACAAAAGAGGCAACATAGGAAGAGAAATCGCATGTATGAAGATGATAATGTTGAAAAGTTGTCTAAAAAGATTGGAGATGTAGCATTTGCAATCCAAAGCCTCAGCAAAAATCAACTTGATGTTAATGAGCTATATACAGAAGTGATGAAAATTGAAGGCTTTGATGAGATCACTTTTGGGGATGCATTTGATCACTTGGTCCAACATGAAATGTTGGTAAAAGCATTTATGGTAACATATGCTAATTTGAGAAAAATTTGGGTTCAGCATTTTGTGAACCAACGCAGCTACAGGCCTTATTGCTAAGATGATTTCACTATGATAAGAAAGTTTATGTTTGTTATTTGACAAGTATGTTTACTTGTTTAATTCGGTCTAGCATGGTTATGTTTGTTAATTTAAACTAATATGTATGAGTATTACATTAAAACTTAATATTTATGCATGACTATGTTTGATGTAAGATATTTATATTTATTTCTTAATGCTTCTTTGATATATATTAAAGGGATATTACAGGGATAATTGCCTATACCCGTAAAAAAAAACAATCTTTATCCGAAAAATCTATCAAAATATTTTTGTATTTATTTATCTTTCTAAAAAATATTCATACCAAAAAACCCAAATATCTAACTCTTACTTGGTTAAAAAAATCTTATTACCATAAACTAATTTTAAGCTTTTAAAATTAAAAAAAAAATTAATAGGTTTTATTTATGAAAAAATTCACAAGGTTATATCTCTATAATATTATATGACATATATAGTTATATTTTATCAAATAAGCTATATATGAATATAAGATATAATAAAAAAAATTCATCATTACACTTTTTAGATTTTATTCTTTTATTGTAAGTGATTAAATATTTATATTTAATATTTTTCATATATGAGATAAATTTGAAAAAAAAATTAATTCATTAATAAATTATTTTCCAATTTATTTTCCATAACATAACCAAACACTGGAAAGTGTTTTCCAGTTCATTTTCTATTACACTACCAAACATCGAAAAATACTTTCCCGAAATTCACTTTCCAAAAGAAAACTACTTTCTTGCAAACAAACGGGGCCTAAAAAAAGAAATGTTACTGGAAAGGGAAAAAAATAGCATGTTGGCCCAGGCCTCTGGGCCTTTCAACTCAGGTTTATCTCCGCTACCAGGCTGATTTTATATTTTTTTATTAAAGGTTAGATAAACTGTCATTTGCCTCTTATTTTTTTTTAAAAAAAATACATACGCAATTCGTCACTTGCTACCTAGTTTTAGACGGTCAGAAGGTTGTCAAAAATTCAGACAGTTTTTTTTGCCAAAAAAACTCGATTTTAACTTTTAACCCAAAATATCTATAAATATTCTGAATACTTTGGTGAAATTATATATGACCTCAAATAACCTTAAAATCCACCAAACTAAAAAAAAAATCTCCAGCTTAGATCTACCAACTCAAGAAAGTTTATAAGCAAAGAATACTTAGACTAAACTCCCCTCAACTCATGATATCAAAATTGATCTTCTTGTGATCGAAATCGGTGTTAATCAAGACTTTCTCTCTCTATCGCCAGAAACCGACCACTTTCTCTCTCCTCTCTCAAACTAGGGATTAAAATGTAAGAAAAATGAAGTTTTTGACCAAAATTGAATTTATGAAAAGTTGAAGGACTTAAAGTGCATAATTTGAAATGTATACTAAAGAAATTTTTTTGGAAAGAATTACAAAATCACCATCCGCAATATCCACAAAGCAATTGTTATAGTGAAACATCATATCCTTTTAGTCATTGTGCTAGCTATTTGACCAGCACTTCATCCACTACCAGAAATTCGCTAAATACCAACGGATTTACCGACGGAATATTTCAGTCGGTAATTTGAGGTTGGAATTACCGACGGACACTTTTCCGTTCGTAATTCAGTCGGTAACTACCGACAAAAACTTTTCCGTCCGTAATTTCATCGGTAGTTACCGACGGAAATATTCCGTTGGTACTTACCGATGGAATTACGGACGGAAAAGTTTTCGAATTAAAAAAGACGGGTCGCTGACGTGGAGGTTTTGGCGGGTCATTTTTTTCCGACGACATCACCGACGGATTCAAAAACGACAGCCTGTACAGTGACGTGACCGGTGCGCCATTTACATTACCGACGGACTCACCGAGGGATTTGAAATGGCAGATCCGTACGGTGACGTGTCTATGTTTCCGTCAGAATCACAGACGTGATCACTGACAGAATATCCGTCGGTGAATCCGTCGGGAAAAGTTAATATATGTCAGCTCTGCCGACCCTCTCCTCCCCTATTTCTCCTTCTTCTTTCCTAATCCCAACTCTCCCCATCTGCAAACAACTAGCCCCCCTCCAAAAAAAAAAAAGTCTTCCTCATATCAGCACAACAAGTTATATTTCTTGAAGTTTTGTGGTCACAGCATCCGTGTTCTGATTTACCGAAGGATTTTATCAATTTTTGTAAGTAATTCTTTCTTTTTAAATT
>Ga0325411_1009797_pt1 | contig 10167 bp, 5 predicted proteins | sample PopdelMetagenome_13_FD_206181 | JGI IMG/M metagenome (GOLD analysis project Ga0325411, IMG submission 206181) | Populus deltoides microbial communities from Bellville, Georgia, United States - Xylem-PdIQD-R4 | ecosystem: Host-associated > Plants > Phyllosphere > Stem > Wood/Secondary xylem...
GCTACTGTGCCGCGCTAATTGTAATTAGCCGGTTACTGTGAACATGCACAGTAACTGGTTAATTATCTTCCTTGCTGCAGCAACGTGAGCAGCACACGTTCTGCATGCAAGAGACCAACTGGGCAGAAGAGAAGAAGGAGAAGAGTGTTACCTGGAATGGAGGCGCTATCGTTCACGGTGGTGGTGTTGGTGTCGCGGCAGCCGGCTATGGTGGTGGCTGAGAAGCCCGGTAGCGCTACTGTTTTTCTTCTTCTTCCCTGTTGCAGAGATGCCATTGTTTCTCCTCTCTTCTTCCTCTGTTCCCCTCTGTAATCTCCTCTATTACTCCTCTGTTTTTTTTTTTAAAAAAAACTCTCTTCTCCCCTGTACGCTCTCTCTTTCTCCTCTGTATTCCCTCCCTTTCTCTCTCATGTGCTCTCTCTGTTTCGTCTTTTCTTTTTCTCTGCTTTTTCGTTTCTTATACTCACCCTCTCCTCTATTTTCGTCTCCCTGTGTTGCCCAGTTCTTCCCCTTCTCTGCCTTGTTTCGTTTCTTACATTTCCCCTCTCCCTGTTTTTTTTTTGTTTATCCCGTTCTTTTTCGCCCCCCTCGGGTTCTTCTCTTTAGTTTCTTAAGCTTTTCCTCCCTCTGTTTTCTCTTCCTTACGTTCCCCTCTCCCTTTGTTTTTTTTTCTTTCTTCTCTCATTACTTTCTCTCCTCTGCCCCGTCTCCTCCCTTCCTCCTCCTCCTCTGTCTCGTCCTTTTTCTCTCTTTTTATAGCCAAAACTGCATGCGTTTTTTTTATTTAATGAAAACGTTCGGGACCATTATTGCAGTGGTAACGGTAGAGAGATAGTAGCTGTGAAACGTTCCCCATAATCAGCGGCATTTGATGCTGAAACGGTTCCTTTTTGCTGAATCGGTGAAGAAGACAATGAATAGTGCCTCTGAAACGGCACCGTTTTGCCACTTTGAATGATATTTCTGATTTGGTCCTTGGGTATTTTTACAATCTTGTAATCAAGCCCCCCGGAAAAGTTGTAATTGGATCCCTTGGTTGTAGCGTCTTTTCCGGTTTGGTCCTTGGTTTCAGATTGTTTCAATTAAGTCCCTGATTGGCCAACAAACTTCAATAATTATGCAATTAAGCCCCTGATTTGATCAAATCAACTCTTCCAAATTATAATTGGACCCCAGAACTTTAATTTCTTCTAATAAAAGCCTAAATTGACTTAAAAATCAATTTTTCTTTCAATCCAACCCTCCATAAATTCAATTAAACCTTAGATAAAATTTAATTGAGTCCATAAATATCTGATTTTAAACTTTTCTTTCTCAACTTGAATTTTCTTTGTCAACAGGGCTCTCATCTGTCAAAAAATATACTGTCAAATTTTAACCTTTTGCATTTTTGAACTTCTTCAACTAATTTTGGCATTTTTTCGGCATTTCAGCATCCTTTTCTCGCTCCTATTATTTTTTGAATTTCTTTTGAATATTTTTTGGATATTTTTTGTATTTTCTCTTTTTTTTTTATGGGAATCCAAAAATAAGTAACAACAGATGCTTCCTATTTACAATGCTTACGGAGCAAAGACTTTGCGTAGTAAGTTTTGTAAAGATAAACAAAACTGAACTTTCAATCTTGATCTACTCAAAACTGGGTTGATCTAAAATTCTATCTTTACCGCAATCTGGTTTCAACCGGGAACTTGATTATCTTGAGAACCTGATCTTGGCGCCCCTATAAATTCAGTCTTCTTTCTTTTTTTCTTTCTTCTTCTTGTTTTTTTTTTGAAATCTCTTGTGGCGACTTCCTTTAAACAAAGCTAACATCCTTTATGCGGTTGGGCTAACCTGAGATCCCATTCGACGATCGCCTTTAACCAAGAACTAATATCTGTGTGGTTGGGCTGACCTAAGATCCTGTTCGTGATCCCCTTTAACCAGAACCAAAATCTGCGTGGTTAGGCTAACCTGAGATCCCATCCGGCGATCCCCTTTAACCAGAACCAAAGTCTGCGTGGTTGGGCTATCCTGAGATCCCGTCCGGCAATCTCCTTTAACCAGAACCAATATCCTGTGTGTGGTTGGGCTAACTTGAGATCCTGTCCGGTGATCCCTTTTAACCAGAACCAAAGTCTGTGTGGTTGGGCTAACCTGAGATCCCGTCCGACGATCCCCTTTAACCAGAACCAATATCTTGTGTGTGGTTGGGCTAACCTGAGATTCCGTCCAACGATTCCCTTTAACTAGAACCAAAATCTGTGTGGTTGGGCTAACCTGAGATCCCATCCGGCGATCCCCTTTAACCAGAACCAAAGTTTGCGTGGTTGGGCTAACCTGAGATCCCGTCCGGCGATCCCCTTTAACCAGAACCAGTATCCTAGGTTATGAAATTATGATAATTTAATAGAAAGAAAATAAAAATAAATCTCAAAGTACAATTCCCAACCACCTAAACTCTTGACTAGAGTCATGAGAATAAAATTACCCAACACAAAGCAAATAAAAAAAATACAAAGCCCATCTTTTTACCAACCTATTATTAAAGGATGAAATTAAAAAAAAAAACAAATTTGAATCAACTTAAGTTAACCCATTAAACTCTCAATCATGTCATGATATCATGATAACTTAATAGAAAATAAGCTAGAAAAAAAACATGAAGCTCAATTCCAAATGAACTAAACCTATGGCCTGAGTCATGAGAACTAAATTACTTTATCAAAAAAATATGAAGCCCATTTGTCAATTAACTCATTATTGAAGGATAGAGTCAAAAAAGAAACAATCTAGAAAAAAAGAAGCTAACTTGGATTAACCTTGCAAACTCGTGATCCATGTCATGAGACCAAGATAATTTAATAAAAAACAAATAAGAAAAAATCACAAGTTAAATTCTCAACTAGCTAAATATTGAAGGCCAAAACTAAAAGAACAATAATTAAAAAGAAAAAGAAAAAAAATGGACCTAATTTAACCTTGGCTAACTCTTGAAACTCATATCTCGAATAATAAGATTAGGATTTAGAAAGAAAATAAAAAGAACTATGAAGCTCAATTCCTAAACCAACCATATATTGAAGGGAAAAACTGGAAAAAAACCAATTTGAGAAAAAAGAATGAAAAAAAAACACGAGTAAACTTACCAAAATTTTGGGCATTGTTATGTGATCAGGATAATCCTATCATAAAAAAAGCAAAAACATTATAAATCTCAATCCTTAACAAAGTCAATGTTAGGATGAAATTGGAAAAAAAAATCAATTTTAAAAAAGGACCTAAAAAGATCAAAGTCAACTTAAGCTAACCTTTCAAACCCGTGACCCGGACCATGAGGATAAGATAATCTTATAGAAGGTAAATTAGAAAAAAAAAATCATGAAACTCAATTCCCAATAAACTCAATGATAAGAGATAAAATTGAAATTGAAATCAATTAAAAAAAAGGATCTAAAACAAAATAAATGACAATAAAAAGAAATATGATGAAATTTGACATAAGAATAAAATGACAGATCCCCTTGCTACTTTGAAAATAACAAGCACAAAAACCAAGAAGATGAGAGAGAATAGAGAGGAGAAGAAAAACAGAAAAAGAGACGCCATCCTCCTCCACCATCTACATGCACCACATCACCAGGATGGTTGAGCCGAGATGTTTCCATCGCCACCAAGGATAGAGATGTTCAATCTTTAAAGGAAGTTATATGCACCGCGCAGAGCACGATGACTTCCTTCACACACTACCCTCTTTGCAACTGCCCGTTAACCTCGATACCTATAGTTTTTTTTTAGTTTTAAATGTGATCTCTTAAGCCTTAATTATTTTAGATCAATGAAATTAAACTTTATTTTGCAAAACCGAGCATCAACCATATGTTGGAATTTTTTGCAACATCTTGTGTCCCCATTTCTAGGTAACCAAAAAAACATTGTTAAATCTAATTAAAAAAAACATAATTTCAAAGGTTTAAGTTGAAAAACAAATTGAGGTTCTAAAAAAATAGGACTAATATTTCCCTTACCTAAGCATGAAATCTCTGATTGTATAAAGAAAAAAAGGTCAAATAATTGTCTATCATTCAAATTAAACCTCCATTGCTTTAATTGTTTCAATTCAATAAAATTTAATTTAATTTTGCTAAACTAAGTATCAACCAAGAGATAATTTTTTTTCCAAACACCCTAAGATCCTATACACTAGATAGCCAAATCAAACCACCCAATCCAATTTCAAATAAATGCAACATTAAAGGAACAAATCAAGAAAAAAAGGTTTAGGGATCAAAATGAAAAATAAAAAAAATAAAGAACCAAAATAAATAAAAAAACTCTATGAATTATTATTGTAATCCATAGTGAAATAGGTGTGGGTGAACAAAGTTTTTCCCACACCCTTTAGTTTTCTTTTCTTAATGCTCTAATCTTTATTTAAAAACTAAAACATCCTTACTCTTTTATCTTCTTTTTTTCTTAGGTTGTTGCTTTTGTGTTTTCAATGGTCATCCCCAAAACCCTCGTGTCTCTCTCTCTCTCTCTCTCTACCTTTTCTTTCTTTTCTTTTTTATATTTTAAAAGAAATTTTATGATGTTTAGGGTTTAGCTAGCGACACCTACGTCACAAACATCATAAATCCATTTTTATTTTTTTATTTATGTAACAAAATCTTAGAAGATGGAGGTCGGCTTATGAACAATGAACAATTTTAGCCTACTATATTGCATGGATTGCAATGAAAACCCATACATGGATTGTTATGTATTTGTATCATAGTGCATGTTTTGATGTGCATCATGTTAAATCTTAGTTTAATTTCCCTTTCTTTTACTTTTTTTTTTCAAATTTCGATGGACCTGTTAAAACGCACTAGGTTCTTGCATATTGCTAGAGGAAATTTAGAAGAGGAGGTAGTTATTGTCATTTGTGTCACAACCATTTTTTACCCTTATTTTCCAATTAAAAATTAGAAAACTTTCCAAAAACATATATTTTGAATAAAATTTAGTCAATTTATGATTGTTGTTACTCATTTGTGGACCCCACATGCTGAAGATGGTGTGTACCCCTTTTGAACAAAGTGCAGGAGTGTAGCTCATGTTTGATGGAAAATTGACAAAAGTGGAGGAGAAAGAAATATTTTTTCAAACCCTGTTTGAGCTATTTTCTACTCTTTTTATCTCCCCCCTTTGCTTCCAAAAGCGTTAGTTTTTTTAGGCTGATAAGGAGTCTTCATATAAATCCCTCAGAATTTGCATTTAAAAAAAAACTGATTCTGCTGCTGTCGCAATTTTTTGTTCCAACTTAGACTCTGATTCTGACTTGGTTTCGTATAATATCTGACCATCCTAGCTATATTTTGTCACTCATGACATATTGAAAAATTGACCTACACCTTTATTGGGTCCTAGGGATCACTGTTCTTAGGGCAGATTCTCAGTCAGATTTGGATGCTCGGCATTGTCAGATCAAAAACCTTTTTGACCAATCAGATTCCTACCAGATTCTGTTATCTAAAAATATTTTATCTCACTTTGAATCCTTCATCAAAGTTGTAGTCCAGGACACGTAGATGAATTTAGGCTTTTGAATGGCTTGATTTCGATATCAGAAGCTTAAGATATTCCTATTTGAAATCTAGCGTGAAAATATAGAATCCTGCCGTGAGAAGGTTTCCAGCCGAGTTTGGTTGCAATTCTATTATTCAAAATGAATTTATCTCATTTTTTGTCCTTCATGAAAGTTGTAGCTGTACAAGTGTAGATGAATTTGGGACTTTTGAATCTCTTTATTTCGATATCAAAAGCTAATAATATTTCTGTTTGAATATCTACCGTGAAAGCAGAGAATTCTGCTGCGAGAAGGATCCTGACCCGAGTTTTACACTAAAGACTCTATTTTTGTCATAAATTTTATTGATTTGTTCTTAGGTCATACTCTCAGTTATATCAGAATGCTCGATATTGTCAATTTCTGAATTAGATTAGGAGATTCTTTTTGACCAACCAGATTACTGCCAGATTCTGTTCTCTAAAACGATTTTATCTCACTTCGAATCCTTCATCAAAGTTGTAGTCCTGGACGTGTAGATAAATTTGGGCTTTTGAATCACTTGATTTTGATAACAAAAGCTCAAGATATTCCTGTTTGAATATCTAGTGTGAAAGTAGGGATTCCTGCCGCGAGAACGATTTTTGCCCGAGTTTGTAGGGACATAATTGCAAGATGTTTAGAGTTTGAAGAGCAATTGCAGGTCAATTTGAAGCCCTTTTTTGGACTAAGGACCAAATAGAAAAGGCGCTAAAATAAGAAAGTTGATTGGAGATAAAATTAGAAGGAAGAAATTGAATAACCATGTTTTTTTTTTCTGCACAACTATCCTGGTTTGTCTTTCCTTTTATCTGCAATTTCCTATTTGGTTTCCATGTTTCTCTTACTGGATTAGAGAGCTGCAGACCACGTTTTTATTGCCTCATTTCAAAGGAAACAGTCGGTGCCTCATGGTCCCAGCTATGGAATGAAAGAAAGGAGATGTACCACCGTTTGATTAATGGAAACTAAGTGCTGAAAATCAGAATATTTCAGTTTCCTATTTGCGTTTTTTTACTGCAAATCACTAGGGATTTGCATCCTAGAATGAAAAAAACACAAGAGAGGCAGGCAGTTAGGAGAGAAAAAATATGCAGAGAACAGAGGGAGTTTCTTTCCTTCATCCTTGCGTTGCTGTGAGATCAAAAAGGCAAGCAGTAGAAGAGAAAGATGAAGAAAAAAGAGCAAAAAAAGCTAGAGAGCAGGGAAACGAAAAAGGAAGAGACAGTGAGAGGAGAGGATATGTAGATAACAGGGGAACATAGGGTTTCTTTCTTTGATCCTTTCATCACTGTGAAAGAAAGGAAAAGGGAAAACAGGAAGGAGGCAGAGAGTAGAAAGTAGAGAAAACAAATGGAAAAGATTAAGTTTTCTTAAGATTATCAAAAGCCAAAACAAAGCAGGGACTACCTTTCAGTCTATGCTCCATTCCCTACAACAAGATCTGCAGAAAAGAAGAGAACCGAAGCTAAAACCAGTAGAGAGAAAGGGACGAAGACACAGAGCTAAACGCAGGAGACAGACGCAAGTAGAAAACAAAGGGAAAATAACTGGAACAGATGAACACGGACAGACCAACCAGCATGCCTTCAACATCGCTGCAACTCCATTTTTCTCTTAGTCTGTTATTCAGTTTCTGCATGCATTTCTTGGTTGCATGTGTTATTGTTCAAGTGAAATTTAATTCACTTGAACAGTGATAAGCCAAGGCATGCATGAGGAAACTCACGCATGCCTTATGCCCAGCTGGGTCACTGGTTTGGGCTAGTGACCCGGCTAGGCCTGCTGGGTTCAGCCCAACCACATGGACCGAGCTGGGTCTAACCCTTATAAAAACGAGTAATATCGTTGTTGTTTTTCGTGTTTATTTTGTGCTTTATTTTGTATTTTTATATTGTAAAAATACAAATATCGTATTTAGAATACTCGGTTTTCGACGCAATGTGACAAATATACGTATATATCAAAAAAATGTTTTTTTGTAAAAAAATAAATATTTGAAATTTCGAAAATATGGTTTTCGCATGGATTTCTTAAACACAACAAAAAAAATATTTTCTTGCATTTCAGGATTTTACAACATGTTTGTAAAACTCCAAAAGGTATTAGCCAATATTCTAAAAAATACAAAAATCTTATTTTGGGGGGAATTCATCTATTATTCATCGTTAATGTTTGGATAAAGAAATCCCAAAGGGATGAATATTCAAAATATTATTGAAAATAATTTGTTATTATTCACTGTTAGTATTTCGATAAAGAAACCCTGAGTGGTAAATATCCAAAATAATTTTGTAGAAATAATAAGTCATCACACATCTTTGAAAGAAGCCTTGAATATAATTGAGGACATTTCAATTTTTGACTCCACGATTTATGAGTCATGGGAGTATGAAACACTAAGGCAAAAATAGGCTTTTAAAGCGCCCCAAATTTCCTTAGATTTCTAAATTTTTATCCCTCTTCCTTGCGATTACGAGTAGTAAACTCTTGAAATACTAAGGGAAAATGAGCTTTTAAAGTACATGGAATCTCCTTGGATTTCTATCTTAATAAATTTAGTCTGAATCAAACACAGATTTTAAGAGATCTGCATTGGTTCTTCTTGGTACTTTGTAGACATTGACCAAGGGTTCTTTCTTTTTAGACTTTCAGTCCAAGTTTGTTCATCATAGCAAGACGTATCCTAGGAAAACTGATGGGATTAGAAAACACCAACATCATAGCAATTATAAGGCAAACCAAACACCAAGCAGCTTATCTTAGGTAGGGTGTACTAGGGGTGCTAATACCTTTTCTTTACGTAACCAGTCCCTTGCCTTAGAATCTCTGAAAGACCAGTTAGGGTTCCTAGTGACCAAATTACTTGGTGACGACTCCCCTTTTACACAAAACAAAAACCCTGAAATAAATCGAGGGTCGCCGCGACGCCGCGAGGGTGCGACAATGATCATTTTGTAATTTTAGCACTTTTGTTTATTTTATTTTGACAAGTTTCTAAAACATAAAATAAATAAAAATAATAAAAAAGACTGAGTGGAACGATAAGCAAGTGAAAAAGACATCAAGATAATAAAAAATTAAATAATATAATGAAAGGTCATACAAATAAAGAAAAGAAAATAAATCAAGATTCAAGAAAAATTAAGAAATGTGTATAAGGAGATCTTGCATAGTAAAGAAAAGGAAATTAATTAATGTTTAAAAACATATTTTCAAATAAGAGATCATCATTTAAAAAGGAAAGAATATAAAAATCTTCCAACATCTTTTTCTTGTTTTGATAAGAGCCCTAATAATATAAATAAAGGAGGAGAAAACCCTAGAGGAGATATACATTAGAAAAATCCTAGAGAGAGAAAAAAAAAGAAAGAAAAAAACAACCTCTTACACACTCTATCTTGGCAAATAAAAAAATGAGAAAAATTGAATCCTAGCCAACAAAGAAGACCATTAGAATAGTCACCCTAGTTTTCCTCTTGTCTCCAGTGATAAAGTAACAACCCCAATCTCCTCTCATTCCCTATCAAAAACAAAACCAGTAACAACAACTCACTAGTAACAATTCGATCATTAGCAATATCCCTGTTATTACCACATGCAAAACCATAGTCTCCTCCTCTCCTCATGATGGATAGAAATCAAGCAACTGTAGTAACTCGTCCCCTCACGCTCAGCAGCTAACCACCGATAAACATAGAAGCACCAAACCAATAATAGTACTAGTGAATAAGGCACAAAGAGAGAGAAAATATGAAAAAACTAAAACTCTTTTATGCATTGATCTCTTTTTTAAGGTGAAAGTGAGGGTCATCATTAATGTAAAAAGGAGAAGGGAAGGGAGCTATTCCATCACACCACCATTTATACATATAAATCCAAAGGTTGTTGAAGGTTTTACTCAAACCACTAACAAGTTTTATTGTTTGTTTTGGATAATTGGTAACATAATACTTATTTTTATGTGGAATGCAATGAAATTTAAAGTGTTGTGGGTTCATACCATTGTATGGAAACCATGAAGGTATTGGTAACATGATACTTATTTTTATACGAAATGCGATGGAGTTTGAAGTGTTGTGGGTTCATACCATTGCGTGGAAACTCTAAAGGTATAAAACCACCGTCTATTTATATTTTTGAGGTGGAATAAGGATAAAAAGCATTACCTTATGATAAATTTGGGAGGACTGGGTTCAAAGTTAGTTCATTTAAGATGTAATAGTTTGATTTGGTGCAAAAAGTTCACGCATAAATGGTAATATTTGTATATAAGATATCATCTAATTTGAAAACTCATCCTAGGATAAAAAGACTCATTCTCATCTTCTATCCTTGGATTTGACTATTGGGTGTTTGAATTGGCGAGTATGCATTTATGTTGTTTATTATATGATTTTCCTGTTTTTTTTATATTTGACATATAAGTTATTTTTTTATCTCAACACTTCTATTCTTGGATATTGATATCAAGTACTTGAATTGGTGAATGCATATTTTTTCATTTATTTGAGAACTCAACCTAGAATTAGATAATTTATTATTGGCTCTTATCCTTAGATGTTGATTATCAACTATTTGAATTTTCAAGTACA
>Ga0325411_1009798_pt1 | contig 10165 bp, 6 predicted proteins | sample PopdelMetagenome_13_FD_206181 | JGI IMG/M metagenome (GOLD analysis project Ga0325411, IMG submission 206181) | Populus deltoides microbial communities from Bellville, Georgia, United States - Xylem-PdIQD-R4 | ecosystem: Host-associated > Plants > Phyllosphere > Stem > Wood/Secondary xylem...
AATTTATGGCATCCTCAATTATTTATTAGCCTTGCATTGTTGCTGGTCCTTTTATGACATTATTGTTCTCAGTTTTTTAAGGATTTTTTTTATAAAAAAAATCTATGAGCACAGCCAAAGCACGTCATTGAAATTTCTGTCATGAGATTTCAATATTAAACCTCACATGGTTTTCATCATGTTTTTTTCTGTTCATGTGATTTTTTTTCTGTGGCATTCAATTTTCTATTTGAGCAGATAGGTATTAATTGCAATTGTGTGATTAGCTTTACTTGAAAGCTCACATTGTGTGATGCCTGTTGGAATGGGTTTGCCAATGCATAAAAGAGTTGGGAGGTGCATGAGCTTTGATTTATGTGTGCTATCTGGTTTATTTTACATCATCCCATCGTGCCCAAAAGCCAATTTGCTAAATTGGATTGTTGATGCTAGATAACAGTAAAAAATGAGATCATTATTATGAGTTCGTGTTAGTTTAAGTTCTGAATTATGAACTTGCATTTGTTTTCATTATGTCAATACAAAATTTGGATGTTCTATCGTCGTTGATCAATAAACTTTATCTGATGTGATCTCTATCTTTATTAATATGACATGTGAGGTGTTTTTTTTTTTTTTTTTTGCAGGATGAAAAATCAGCCACCTGCTTTCTGCTTCACAGTCAAAAGTTTATTGAACTAGTTCGGGTATATGTTATTTCCCTGTTTAATTTGCTAGTCTTGTTTTCTAATAAAGAAAATATTTAACTCATAGTTATGAATACAGACTTGCATGGATGTACATTTTCTGAAAGTTGCTTCAACATATCTAGAAACTTGATTCTGCCTCTTCTTCTTCTTATAATAATAATAATAATAATAATAATAATAATGAAATGCTTATTACTATTATTATTTTATTTTTGTTGTATGCATGTATTTTCAATGATTTTTTTTTATCCAATCAACCAGTGTTGCTTGTATAGCTCACAATTAGGTTCTCCATGGGAATTGTTAACTGTTCTACTGTATGATCGTGATTTCATGTCTTTTGAGTACTTGACTGGATGTCTTGTCATGCAAACTTTGTATAATGTATGTAGGCTGGAGCACTAGAGGAGGCTGTCCATCATGGAAGGATTGAATTGGCAAAGTTCTTTAAGCTGCCTGGGTTTGATGATCTAGTTCAGGTACTCGGTAGATTTTCTGTCAAGCACCATGTTCTTTTTGTCTTTTTGCGCATGGGGATTTTTCCTTCACACATAACTAGGGAGGAAAGAAAATCGTGCCCCTAGCCCTAATGTTTAATGATGTCTCCTGTCTCATAGAAATCAAGTTTATAGCTAAATAACTGTTGATATTCCCTTGCTTTTGCAGGATTGCGTTGCCTTGCTGGCGTATGAAAAACCACATCAGTGCTCAGCTGGGTATCTTCTTGAGGAGTCACAGCGTGAGATTGTGGCTGATGCTGTAAATGCCATGATTTTGTTAACCGGTCCCAACGTGAAGGATGCACAAAGCTGCATGCGATCTCATCTTGAGAGGTTACTCAGACAGCTTACTGTTTGCTGCCTGGAGAGAAGGTCCTTGAATGGGGGTCAAGGTGAAGCTTTCCACCTGCATGGAGCACTAAAACTTAACAGCGGGAAGAGGGCCAAGTGCTCACATTTATAATTCTTGATTTTGCCACACTATTCATATGGGTAGTTGACTTTCCCTCGCTGCTGTTGAAGTGATCCCTCGATGCTTAGCTGATGCAATAATCAGATGCTCTGGGGATTCTCTACTCGGAAATATAATCTGAGAGGCAAGACACTATAAACTGCTGTCTCAATGCGGCTGTCAGATTTGCCTGGAACATGTTGCTTTTAGTCTTTACTGTAAATAATTTGGTTTACAAATGCTCAATTTGTTCAGTTGATATGCACAATTGATTCTATGGAAAACACTGATCGTCTTTTCATGTGGTATTTGCTAACAGTTTTTGGGAAAGATTTATACTAGGAGGGGGATGGGAAAATGTTTGTCCTTTCTTGGTTTGAGATTTATTTATTTATTTATTTTCATAGGTAAAGAATATTAAGTTGCAATTTTCCTGCATTCGTTTCTGCCGACCACTTCTGCCGATGTCTATTTGGCATTATACAATGAGTAGGGTCAAAAACCTAACAGCAAAAAATATTAGATTTTATTTGTTCAAAAGGGGAAGATTGAGCTTTACACACAGGAATAATGCTCAAATATTAAGTTAATGTTTCAAAAAATAAAAAATAAAAATCATAAAGGCATTCCTTTCCCTTCTTCGTTGCAGGCTACTGCTCTGAACCTGAGACCGGATAACAAAATTTTTTTGCATGGTGATTCTCGTTTAAAGCAGGAGGTCATGGTCCAAGCTCCACACTAACCTTCCATCCTTCAAGCATCAACACTTTGCGGCCTTAACATACTTGATGAGCATGTCAACAACATCTGACTGGACCTCAGAGGCTGACTTCTTCAGGTTTTGAATCTTCTCTTCAGTCTCCTCTCCAAGTCTTTCCGCTGTGAAGCCAGAGTTCCCACTTGTCTACATGGTTTACAAATCCAAACAAAATTGTAATTCGTATTCTTTATGGAAATAAATATAGCTCAGGAAACGTGTATATATGCATACCTCATCTACTTTCTTTCGGTGCTCAGATTCCATATTGGAGCGATAAAGAGCTGCCTCTTTCTCAGCTTCTTCTTTAGCTTGCCTCAACCTTGTTGTCTTCACTGAACAGCAAAGTGAGATTTTTGGTGGTGCAATAAAAGAGTAAAGGAATAAAGAAAAAAACAAACAACGAGGAGATTTTTCAAACTATTTTGATGGTGGTTATGTTATTATCCCCTTACAGTTTCTAGCAGCAGCAACCATTTGTTGGGCCTCCTGCTCTGCAGTCAGTAGCATCTGAATCCCTTCATGACTGGAATCCATGGTAACAATGCAACCTCAACTGGTAACACAACTCCTTCAGAAAACAAACTCTCATTTTCAAGCACTTAAAAAGGGCACCCTGTTAAAAAAAGTTCTCCACGCACAAGTAAACTAAACAAGAGCAGACCTTCAAGCTGGTTAACAGAGCCACCAAATTGCAGAGAAGCAAGTTAAAAAAAAAAAAAACTGATCTGAACCTTCAACTAGAGTGCACAGATGGAGTCCGAATCCAAATTATTAAAGCAAATGTAGCATGATTCTTCAAATACTGCACGGTTCACTCTTCTTATTACTTTTGATTTGCATAATAATAATGGCCGCTTGAATTTTAGTATTGCACCTGATATAAATTAAAGAAGCCTGAATCTGATGACAGCACTTCCTCGAAGCATACTACAAAATAAAATTGCTAAACAAGATTTCTGAAGACATAATAATAATGGTGAATGTTAAGGGGTGCGAGGCCGGGAAAAGATTGTGAAATACAGTGTAGTTGAAATCCTGTCGATCTTTTGAATTCTTGCATCAAGATCTTAATTATGAAACATGACCTGCATTATATATTTTTTTTATTTGAGAAATCTCTACAGGACTGTGTTCTATATCCACGCATGGTATTGCCAATCAAACTGAATAAATAAATTAATTTGGCTGAAGAAGCAATCAACTAGCACAATTAAGTTTTGCAGAACATAAACTCAAAAAAACAAAAAAAAAACAAAATCACCATTGTTAAATGTGCATGCGCATCTCAAATGCAACGTGGGCAAAGAAATCATCATGCGTAAGAAGAAAATATAACATAAATACCTAAGGAAAAGAAGGAAATGCTGAAGAATTCTCTCCACAAGCCCTGTCCCAGAATAGGGGAAAAAAGGAACTTGGTTTCTTGGAAATTTGAGGGGGAGAGGGGGAGAGAGATTTTCTCCATAATTAAAGCTATCTGTTAATTAGGCTTTTTCCTAGTCAATATGGTTTGCATGACGTGTAACCATATCCTATCCTTGGAGGGCGCTACTGGCAGCTGAGAGGTTATTAATTTTGATATAATTGATTAAGAAAAAACCATTGATATAATTAAAGCTATCTGTTAATCGACATCTCTTCCAAAAATTCTGAAGGAAAAGCTTCCATTTTTCCGCATCCATTTCCTCATGGGTGGAAACCTTACCTTGGACTCTATAAATAATCTAACTAACTTCTCTATTAAGGCTCTATATATGTCATTTACTAACACTTGGACCTGGGAATTGAAGCTTTAGAGGATTGGGTAATTGTGTGGAGTACAATAGCAAAATGAAAATAACTTAAATAAGTAGATATTAGAGCAGGAAGATATTGTCTTTACGTAAAACAGCATATGAAAATACAGTAGCAAAATCATGTCACCGTGACCTGCACATCAATTAATTAACCATTCATCGATTTCAATGTCTTGAAAGGGGAGAAAATCAAAATCCATATTCTTCCTACTAATTAAATAAACCCATCTTGAAGACAAGATTTCCTGTTTAGCATTTCATGTTATGGCTATACACTGAAGCATACAAAGATAGCAAACAACCAAACAGTACTGCACATGATAGAAAGGTTACCATTGAGCGACTATGGCTCAAGTACTAAAAGCTAGAGGTTGACATGGGATTGGAAAGAATAGTTAGAGCTTGGGCTGAAGAAGAATTACAAAGGGTAAACGAAGAGCCTAAAGGATAAACTCGATGAAGCCTAAAATGCTAATAAGGAGTTAGAGAAAGCTCATTTTTTTTTTTGCTATAAAAGAACGAGCTCGTCTCGCAACACTACGAAAACATGCTAGTAATGATGCAACCACGCTAAAAAAAGGATAATGAAGAAGTTTAACGCCAATAACAAAGGTAACTAGAGCACTGGATGGATATCAATGATACAAGTTTGGCAGCTGCTGCCATCTTAATCTGCTAAAATGGACAAAATCTTCAGGGGCGTAGCCTTCGCAAGGCCTCATCTGCCAGAACATTGCCGATCAAGAGCGAGAATATGGACCTAAAGATTTTAGGATCTACCTAGCACAATGTTAAGATTTTCTAGAGGAGATATATGAGCGTGGTAGAGTTTATAAAGCATATGACAGAGTAGTCAATTGTATTAGCAAAATATATAGTTTTATGTATTTCCCTATTTTTGAATTAATTTGATGTTGAATGTTTTCTTCTCAGATGTATAATGGGTTAATAATTTAGGTCTAAATAAGAAACACGAGATCTTCAACTATTCAATTTTCTTTTTTAGTTTAGAATTGATTCAAACAAGCTGAAAGAGAAACAAAACTTTGTAGAAACACACGGAGGCACAACTCTTGCCCTGATCATGTTGTTGCTGTACGTTCTCCCTGGGGGTCTCAGCTAGGTAGGAAATCAATAAATAACGTCTCTCTTCTCCAAATTTAACTTTATTTTCCCGCGTTTCTAGTCTTGACTCCTGGTTGCACGCTCTTTCTTTCCTTTCCCACCGAAATCTACTTTGTCCAAACACCACCACCATCGGCTAAAAGAAGAGGAAAAACCAGCCACCATCTCCTATGCAACGATCCTGTTTAAATTGTATTCAAAAATCAATATTTTGCTTTGAATTCCCCCACTGTGTCTATATGTATATATTTTGATGAATGAATAAACATCAATGATCAAGAAACAGAAAAGGAGCCAATCCTCCACGCATCTTGGGATCAGAATAGTCCTGCTACACTGCCGTGGAATTAGATCATGAATAGACTTATTCACACCCCAACAACAAAGTTCCGCCGCTTCAGGCGCCACCACCAACATGCCACCAGCACAACAGATCCTAACCCTCTCCAAATCCTATGGCGGTACCAGATACTGGATCCGGACAGCGAGATTGTAATGTATTGGAACCATGTCTTCCTTCTCACTTCCATCATTGCACTCTTCATCGACCCTCTCTACTTTTACCTCCCTTATGTCGGTCCTCAGAACCGAGACCGAATTACTAACCATTCAGACTATATTTATGTTTGCTTATCCATCGACAGACAACTTTCTGTGTTGATCACGTATTTTAGGTCCATAGCAGACATGTTTTTCTCCCTTCATATTCTTATGAAGTTTCGTACAGCTTTTGTTGCTCCTAGTTCTAGAGTTTTTGGACGGGGCGAACTTGTTATTGATGCTAAGGAGATTGCAATGCGTTATCTCAAGTCTGATTTCCTCATCGATCTGGCTGCTGCGCTTCCGCTTCCTCAGATTGTCATCTGGTTAGTAATTCCGGCCACAAGAAACAACAGCACTGACCATGCCAACACCACGCTCTCGCTTATGGTTCTTATTCAATACATTCCCAGAATGTTTCTTATCTTTCCCTTGCATCAAAGGATCGTAAGATCTACAGGTTTTGTTGCCAAGGCTGCCTGGGCTGGAGCTGGATACAATCTAATTCTTTACATGCTGGCCAGCCATGCATTAGGTGCTTCTTGGTATACATTGTCAATGGGGAGGCAATTCTATTGCTGGAAATCAGAATGTACGAAAGAGAATAAGGCAGGAATTGTAGGCTGCATCCATAGCTATCTAGACTGTAATAGTTTGGGAAATCCTGAACGCCAATATTGGAGGAATGTTACCGATGTTCCTGCTAATTGTGATGCACGTAACGACACTCTCACGTTTAAGTATGGAATATTTGCTGATGCTTTTATCAATGATGTTGCTTCCTCACGTTTCATTGAGAAGTTCTTGTACTGTCTCTGGTGGGGCTTAAGAAATCTGAGCTCATATGGTCAGACCTTGGAAACGAGCACATTTCTGGGTGAGAATGTGTTCTGTATTCTCATATGCATTATTGGTTTAGTTCTCTCGGCACAGTTAATTGGCAACATGCAGACCAACTTGCAATCTATGACGGTGAGAGTTGAAGAGTGGAGGATTAAGCGGAGGGATACAGAAGAATGGATGAGGCATCGCCAGTTACCTCCAGATTTGCAAGAACGTGTTCGCCGATTTGTTCAGCACAAATGGCTTGCTACTAGAGGAGTTCATGAAGAATCGATACTGCATTCATTGCCTTTGGACCTCCGACGAGAAATTCAGCGGCACTTATCTCTGGCCCTTGTTCGTCGCGTCCCATTCTTCTCACAAATGGACGACCAGCTACTCGATGCCATATGTGAACGCCTGGTGTCATCATTGAGTACCGAGGGAACTTACATAGTTCGAGAGGGTGATCCAGTAAATGAGATGTTGTTTGTCATTAGAGGACAATTAGAGAGCTCAACCACTAATGGAGGAAGGTCTGGATTCTTCAATTCCATCACCCTTAGACCTGGTGACTTCTGTGGTGAGGAATTACTCACTTGGGCCTTAATGCCAATATCAAGTGCAAACCTGCCTTCTTCAACACGAACTGTGAAAGCCCTTTCTGAAGTTGAAGCTTTTGCACTTGAAGCTAAAGACCTTAAATTTTTTGCACATCAATTCAAGCGACTGCAAAGCAAGAAGTTGCAGCATGCTTTTAGGTACTATTCTCACCAATGGAGAACATGGGCTGCTTGTCTAATACAATCTGTTTGGAGAAGGTATAAAAAGAGAAAGATGACAAAGGAGTTAGCTTTGCGAAATAGCATTGGGTACATTCAAATTCCTGAGCGAGAATATTACTATAGTGATGATCAAGCAGATGGAGATTACGAGGAGTAGAGTGGTGGGATGTAATCGATGACAACGCAGACAATGTCTATCATCTCGTAGCCACAACCTTGGCTTCAAGATTTTCCGCAGACACTAAAACAGAGATTCACCAGAAGAGAGGTTCGTTCTGCTTCCTCCAGCTTAAACATGGGACACTTGTGTAAACCAGATGTGTCTGATTTCAGTTAGACCAAGAAGAATTTGATTTCATACAGGAAAAACTGGCTGTAAATGAAAGAAAATGGCGCTAACCAGAAAGTAGTCAGAAATTTGTTTCAGATGTATGTGTACTGCTTGACTGGTATGCATTATCACTTTCTTAATTTAATGTGTCTAAATTTTTCATCATAAGCTGCCAAATAGTTTGGATAAAATAGTTCAAGGCGCAGTTGAAACAAAATAAAAATAAAAGTAGTAAGGCGTTTGATTTGAAAGTTGAGGCTGGTGAAGCACAACTAATCTGCAACTCAAGATGGTAGCCATACTTCTCGCTTTCCAGGATCTTTGTGTTAAGCTTTACATGGTGGCCGATGGCTTACTCTTCAGATCTGTGCAAGAAGCTGCATCTCACTTTGATCATCGTTAAGACATTTTATAGCTTCATCAAAATGACATCCAACAAGCACTAGTACTGGTTTCTGGAATAGCTTTTGTTGTGCAATAGTGATAGGGATAGTTGTACTACTCAGGAGACAGTGCAACAGAATTCAGTAAGCCAGAAAATTATAAACCAAATTCTACAGACAGTTTGTTTCGAATGATGCAGTTCCCTCCTGTGAGCACTAAGCACATCTTTGCCTTCTCCAATTCCACCCCCAATTTCCAGCCCCAGTAGAGATAAACTATCATGGTCATAGAATCTGCAATATAGAACATTATGGAATTTTCTAATTGCCATAAAAAAAAAAAAAAACCCATCTCAAGAGTAGGTCTGTTGATATATATATTTTCTGAACAACATTAGGATTGCTGAATCTTGAATAAGAAAAGCATTTGCGCACATGATGGTGCAGGCTGGTACAAGCTAAATCAATGAAAGATGATTTTCCTTTCCTTAAACGACAGTAACTTGAGAACACTCGACTTTCTGTGAGAATTATCTCTCCCCTCTTTGTTCTGGTGTCAGCCCTCCTTTCCCACAACTAGGACAGCTCTTCAAGCCAAATCCTTGGCAATCAAAACATCTGAAACCATATTAAATTTCCTCAGAAACAAATAAAAGAGAAAATTTTGAATGTAATATCCTTCATATAAATTGATAAGCAACTAATTAAGTTCTTCCAAAATAGGTGAAAACTTACTTCCAACGCTCGAAGATATTTCCATTCTTTTTATTTTTACCCGTTCCCTGGAGGAAAAAAAAATCGTTAGTTCTGCAGTATTTCAAATGAGACTAAAAAAGGCGCATACATTTCAATGAGTTACAATTCAGAACTAATATCCCTCTAGAATTCATAATGAAATATTCTCTGACAGGAAAAGGGTAGCTAGGAGGTGTAGACAAAGTCACAATCAGGGCAACAAATCAGTGGAATTATTATTATTACTACTATTTTCGTTAAGAAAGAGTTAAATATTTGCAGCACAAACAGGGCAATTCGGAATATGCTCTGCCCTGGGGTTTTTACAAAATCAACTCCATGTATGAAAACACTGACAAGACACGTTGAAGGGACAATACCTTGCAGCCTGCACACTCCATTGCACCTTTGCCTCCACAAGTTTTACATCCGTTCAGAATCTGCAAGACACGTGATGAAGGATATTAAAGACGAGCAGTGTATGAATTTCTCCACATTTGCATGGTCCAAGAAGCGTAGAGTCGTCACTCTTTTATTAGGGAAAGTGTGTATAGTTATCACCCTTTATAAAATCATAAAAAACTGCCACTCTAGTCCCATTAATGCACGCTGTCGCAGCAGCTGAACAACAAATATACACCATTGCAATTTGCAATGAAACTTGAGTGCCAGTCAAATTGGTTATCCAGTGTATTTTTATCTAATAATAATACTAATAATCATGAATTTGCCTCATTGGATCATAAAGAGCTCAAAAAGATCACCATAGGAACATTTATCTTACCGAGTTGAGTGAAAATCCACCAGATTTTGCAGCAAAGACTGCAACTGTTCTCACTTTTTTCTCTTGGCACATGTTACATATTCTGGGACGAAACCCGGGACGGATTGTTAATGCGGGAGCGCTGATCAAGTTATGGCCACACAAAAGATATAATTTGGTCATTGTTTTTTGCTTGATGAAGCTAACAACGTTGCTCTTCCCCAAGGACTTGAGATATGATTAATTTATGGTCCTTGATGTTTGGTTGTGGTAAAGGGGGTGATACGATAGCAGGAAATTGCCAGAGCCACAAACATTTTTATGGGCCATTATCCTCTTTCTCCCCTGGTCCACGGGTGCTTTCAAAAGAAATGACTGGTTATTTATGTTATTTTACATGCTTTGACTCGCATATTTTGGTTATATTTTATATTGATTTTATTTATATAAATATATTTTATTTATAATAAAAATTTTATTTATTT
>Ga0325411_1009799_pt1 | contig 10164 bp, 7 predicted proteins | sample PopdelMetagenome_13_FD_206181 | JGI IMG/M metagenome (GOLD analysis project Ga0325411, IMG submission 206181) | Populus deltoides microbial communities from Bellville, Georgia, United States - Xylem-PdIQD-R4 | ecosystem: Host-associated > Plants > Phyllosphere > Stem > Wood/Secondary xylem...
TAAACAATCTTCACAAAAATAATTCATTTAAAATAATCGACTGATGCATTTATATTAAAAGAATCTTCCACTTGACTAAGTAGGCCTAAAACATTATATATTTTACAAATATTTCAAAAATAATTGTTTTTATCAACTGAATTATTATTAGCAACAATCTCATTTGTTATTGCAACATATCAAATATGTAATAATACTAATGATCCATAAGTTTACCTCTAATATTAATTAGTTAGTTGCCTACTAGTTGTTGTTAGGAACTTTTCAACAATAATGTGATTAAACTCAATACTAACTAGTCAATATAATGACCCAAGTTTGAAAATAAACCAGGCAAAAATTAATCTAGTTTGACTCATTTAATTTAGTGAACGCCCACACAAATCTGTCGACCCAATCAAACCCTGATATGATTTTAAAAAATTTCAAAAATATCAATTTAATATTTTTTATTGAGATGAGTCAAACCGAATCAACCCACAACCCATGACCTAGGCCATGGATCTGACCAGGTTTAATAACCTTGGCTTTTTGAACCTTTTTGTTATTATTATTATCATTATTATTATATATGCCATATATAAAAAAATTATATCAACATGTGAACAATCTTCATAAAAATAATTCATTTAAAAGAATCGACTAGTGCATTTTTATTATAAGATTAAAAAAAATGCAAGATGATACAATTCATGAATCATATTTCTTAACATGAAGATTATATCATGTTTTTCAATAAAAATTTTTTTTCTGAACTAAAACAAACCTTGAAACTTTCTTCATCTAAACAAGGCACTAAAAAAAGATTATGCCTCATGGTAAGTTCAAAAGCATATCAAAAATTGTTTGAAAATAACATGTTATTATGCTTATTGAATAAAGATTTCAATTTATCATAGTTAAATAGCATATAATTATATGTATGTTTGAATTTGATTTCTGTCAAGTATATTCCCTTCACTATATTTTTTTTTATAAAAGTTGTCCAGGATAGAAAAATACTGACAAATTCTCCCTCAAAGACACGTCCTCTTCATCATCATGTCTTAGAATGTAGTTGATTCTTGTTTTCAAGTAAGACTCAAAATACTACGAGATAAATATTGAGATCTCTTCAACAATATATGCCTCGCATATCGAAATCTTAACATGCGCCTTGTTTTAAATTTTTTTTTCATAAGGTTGAATAAGTATCTTTATAGAATTAAATGGATGTTTTAAATTAAAAAAATAAAAACAATAGAAATTTAATTATAATTCATGTGTAATCCCTAACCTCTTGAATGAATATATCCATTTGTACTAGACATGACCTCCAACTTTTTTCTTAAATTGTAAATGTATGGGTAGATGCTTTATTGAGTTAAAGAAAGGTTGAGAGAATATCATCTCAAGATTGTAGATTGTCTGGATAAAATTCATTTCAAGCTCTTTCATGTTTTGGTTATACAACTTGTTAGAGCATATATCTCTAAAAAATGATTAAATCTTTGTGAGTGGATCTCATATCCCTTTTCACAATAAATCCCGGTAATCAAATGAGTGTTTGCATAAATACGTGACAACATGACTTTTCATTCCATATAATTTGTCATCCTCTAAATTCACCAATCTAGATATGTTTGAAGCGTATCCATCAAGAAAACGCAAACCCTTAAGCCATTGGTAGATAAGTAATTGTGCATTCTTATCTAAGGTGAAGTTGGCGTTAGGCTTTATAACTCATGACCCATCATAAACTAGCTCCACATTCTTACAATGACAAAACAAAGGTATATCCATTATAGCCTTCATGTTGTCCTTTGTCTTCTCTTTCACGTCCATCACCATGTTAAAAATGTTTTCAAACATGTTATTTTTAATCTGCATGACATTTAGATTATGACGGATAATATTAGTCTTCCAATAAGAAAGCTCCCGAAAAATACTTTGCTTTACCCAATTATAGGTCGCACCAAAACTAGTAAACTTCTGCCTACCGGATTGAAAATCAAACACAATACCCTCGTACTACAAGACCATTTCATGCAATTCTTCACCCGACAGTACCAGCGGTGTAACATCCTTTTCAACTCTAACTACAAAGATGTCATTTCTGTTCATTTTGTACTTGTGATCGGTTGACAAGAATCTAATATGACAAACAAAAAAAGATGTTTTACCACTATTTGTTAAGGTGAAGGCCTTATTATTTTTTTTATAGTATGAACATGATAATTTTTCATGGATGCTTCAACCAAAAATCATCCTTTGTTATACCACAATGTTTAGAAAGAAGGTATCATAAGTGAAAATATTAAAACGATCTAACTTCTAATTAAATATTATAACCCTACTGGTAAACGATATTCCCTTCATATCAATAGTTATATCATTATAAGGAAAAAAGAAAATATTAATCATAAATAATATTAGTTTTATCATCATGATAAAACTATAATGATTAAAATTAATTATAAAACACTTATATCTCAAATTCATTAGAAACAACGCTTTTTATAAGAATATCATGAGTTAGAACAAAGTATAATGATATTTTTAAAAATTATATGAGTTTAATAAAATGAATTAATATTATTGAGAAACATACACAAAAACTATATATATTCAACATATCACCAAATATGGCTTGTTGTGAGGGCCTATTATCATTAATTTTTATAAATATTGTAATACATACTCTTTTGTTTGGATTTTATGTTTTAATAAAGAAAATAGTAAGAAAATATTATAAACTCGAATATAAAAACAATAATATATGACCATTAATTTCAATAAAAGAAATATGAATCATTGATACATAGGGAACATGAATAAATTAAATTTTTATAATTGATGAACCAAGTTTTTATTAGTATATTTTTACTAGAAAATATCGGATTAAGAAAGATTTACGGGTATAAATTTTTGAAAAAACAAGCATGCCCTAATAAAGATGCATTGGGCTCGGCAGTGTGTCAAGTCTCAACATGCCGAGTCTGGCACTGGCCACACCTCGACGCGATTGGACTTGGTAGTATGCCAAGCTCCGAGCACGCCCGAAGGAAGCACATCCTCCCTTGGGCACATCCAAGAAAATGTCCATCTCCCATTAGCACGCCCAAGAGAATGACTTTCTTTCCTTGGCACGTCTAAGGGAATGAGGTAATGTGGATCTGGCAAACATGCTAGACTCAAGATACTTGGACTTGACATTTAGCTAAGTCCAAGGTGACGTGAATATGAGACCCAAGACACTTGAACTTGGCAATCAGCCAAGTCCATTGCACTTGGACTTAATAGTCAGCCAAGTTTAATATAATGTGGGTCTGGAAAACATGTCATACCCACGTTACCTGGACTTGGTAGGTTTGACAAACATGTCAAACCTAAGACACATAGATATAGCAAGTTCGATAAGTCCAAGGTAACAACCATTCTCCTTTGGGTATGCTTAAGGGAATGACTAACTTTTCTTGGCACACTTAAAGTGAATGAGATAATGTGAGTCTAACAAACATGCTAGATCAAAGGTAATGTGGGTCTAACAAACAAGTGAAACTTAAGGCGTTTGAACTTGATAGTCCATCATGTCCAAGATAACATGGGTCTGGCAAACATGTTAGACTCAAGGTACTTGGACTTAGCACTTAGCCAAGTCCAAGGCAACAACCATGCTCCCTTGGCACATATAAAGAAATGACCATCCTCCCTTAGAATGTCCAAGAGAATGACCACATCCTCTATTGGCATGTCCAAGAGAATGACCATCCTCTCTTGGACACGCCTAAGGGGATGACTCTCCTTCTTGAGTCTAGCTTAGAGGAAGAGCTTAGCTTCCATGAGCTCAATTACATCTAACGTCTTAGACCCTAATCTCTTTATACCTTTTAGGTGTATAAAAGTCGTCTAGGGACGTACCATATTTCTATCAAACATTAGTATAGATGTAAGGAATATTTATACCTCGTTAAATGCTATTAGGATAAAATTACACTTCAAACCCTTCTCTTCACAAAGGGACAAGACTTATGGGATATAAATACACAATAAGATCTTCAAATCAAAAGTTCACAATCTTCATTATCTACTGCATATACATTTTCAAAGTATTTATTTCTAGAATATTATTGTATTTTATTTCTCTTAAAAGATGTTTACTTAAGCATTAAAGAGTCTCACCTCCACAAAAAAAGATTTTTTACAAGTACTAGTCATAATTCACCTTGGCCTATCACGCACTAAGTATAGCTATCAACACTTTTGCTAAGGAGAATAGATGAGATTACTAGAATTAATTGATTAATTGATTATTCAATCCAAAAACTTTATTTCTAATCTATTTGGATTTTTTAAAACTTCATTAATAATTTATTGGGGTTTTTATTTAGAGGTATGATTGCACATTTTATAAGAATACATATACATTGATAAAGTTTTCTGAATTAAAGAGAACACCCTAATATGAAAGGTTTTTTAAAAACTATCACATCAAATAAATCTTCATATATCTTTTCTATTCATGCCATAAAACTAGATTTTAGCAAACAAAATACAATTATTATCATACTAATAACAATTATTATATAAAACATTGCAATTTGAAAATATCTAAACATAAATATCATTGTCTCACATCTTCTTATTTATAAAATTCTTATTTTCCCTTAGATTTTGGATAGATGACTCAAATTATTTTTACGTAATATTTTTTTCTTCAATAAGTTCATATATTTTTAATATATTTATTATATCCTCATATATTATTCAATTATTCATTAATTTATTCAATTAATCTTTTTATTTAAAATGACATAATTATATATATATTTTTTGTTTTGAAAATATCCTTAAGCTTACCAAAATATAATTTTAAGTTTTTGAAAAAATTAAATTTTATTTCTTAAAATTTATGGTTAAATAATTTTGAAGTTTTATCATTTTTTAAACATTTTGAGAAATGTTGCTATTATATCCTCAATAACTACTCTTGAGCATTTTTAAAATTAAAATTAAAACAATGTTAATTTGGATAAACAATTCAATATATATTATAGTTGAATTAATTTTAATTTTTAATTAAGACAGTTATTCATGTATATTACAGTTAAACATTTCCACTCTGTTTTTTCCCCTTTTATAATGTATGAAAATCTATATGGAACTTAGGATATTATAAGTTATAACACCATGATATGCATAATATTGTTTTAATTCTCTCTTGTGCTAATAAAAATAAGTTCTATTATTATTATTATTATTATTATTATTATTATTATTTTAGGAGTCCTTGTGTGTGGGTTTTGCATCTCGTGAATAAAAAATAAGATTTTATGTTCCGAATTCTTATTTTATTAAAATAAAATTTATTTTATATGCTTTAAAATAAATAACAAAAGAATAACTAAATTATAAGTCTATAACTCATATTTTACACTAAAAACTATTAAAGTAGTTACGATGTCGTTTAGCAGAATCATAAATTGTTGTTAAACCTTCAAAGCAGCAATCTCTGCTCCATCGGCATTCCCTAAAACCCACACAAATGGGTTCTCTCTGCAGAGCATCAAAAACCCTAAAATCACAAAAATACCTCTCTCTACTACACACATATTCCAATTTCCCTCCATTCTCTTCTACATTCACATTAAACGACAGCCGTCTTGGAGTAGCCCATGACTTCTGCTCCAATTCGCGCCAAAACAGCATCGATTTGGCCCAGTACTCACCTGAGAGAATCAGAAACTTCTCTATTATTGCTCACGTTGACCATGGAAAGTCAACTCTTGCTGACCGGCTTTTGGAGCTCACGGGGACTATTAAAAGAGGGCATGGCCAGCCTCAATACCTCGATAAATTGCAGGTTTCTTCTTATTGGTTTGGTGCTGTTTTAAGTGAAGAATGAATTGGGTTTTTGTTAGATTTTGTTTTTGCATCCAAAGTCTTAGTCTTTTCTTAGGACCCCATTTATGCTGTTTTTGTAAGTAGTTTTTAGGACCCAATTTAGTAAATTAATTTTTTATTTTTTATTTTAATGGGTTTTCATGCTGCGCATTCCTTGTTTTGAGAGAAACAAGAATTATGGATTTTTCTGTTACTTTCAAGCATTATTTTTCAGGACACTATTTAGTAATGATGTTGATTTGATGGGTAGTGTTATAGACGAAGTGATAATTGTTGTTAAATGTTAGCTAGAAAAAAAAAGAAAGGAAATGTGGGCGTATATGTGATGGAATTTTGATTCTCTTAGGTGGAGAGAGAAAGGGGAATAACAGTTAAAGCACAGACAGCTACTATGTTCCACAAGTGCAACCATAATGGCTCAAACATTAAGGATGCAGATGAAGCACCGACGTATCTACTAAATTTAATTGACACTCCTGGTCATGTCGATTTTAGTTATGAAGTATCCAGATCCTTGGCTGCTTGCCAGGGTGCACTTTTGGTTGTTGATGCTGTACAAGGTGTTCAGGCTCAAACCGTGGCTAATTTCTATCTTGCTTTTGAATCTAACCTTGCTATAATACCTGTCATTAACAAAATTGACCAGCCAACTGCTGATCCTGAACGCGTCAAAGCTCAACTAAAATCAATGTTTGATCTTGAACCCAGTGATTGTCTTTTGACATCTGCCAAAACAGGGCTGGGCCTCGAGCAAGTTCTTCCCAGTGTAATAGATCGGATACCTCCTCCTTCTGGGAGTACTAGTTCACCTTTGCGTATGCTTTTGTTGGATTCTTACTATGATGAATACAAGGGAGTGATTTGCCATGTTGCCATTGTGGATGGTGTGCTGCGCAAAGGCGATAAGATTTCATCTGCAGCAACTGGTCATACATATGAAGTTGCAGATGTAGGGATCATGCATCCTGAACTAACTCCAACCGGAGTTCTTCTAACTGGACAAGTGGGGTATATTGTTAGTGGCATGAGATCAACCAAAGAAGCACGTGTTGGAGACACCCTACATCATAGTCGATTCAGAGTAGAATCTCTACCAGGTATTTCCAGTCCATCTCTCTTTTTTTCCTTGAACTGATGCTTACTGATCTTTTTGAACCACAGCTAGAAACTTTAAGCAAGCTCCTGTTTCACTTATTTATGTCAATAGATTTCAATTGAAGCCTTTGCAAAACTCTTAGCCTCTTAACAAATCCATGATGATAACCTTTACAAAACTATTTGTTTCATAGACAGAGACTGGAGAATTCACCATCTGCTAGTATGATGATGCCTGCATGATTTTAGACAGCTCTATTTTATTAGAAAATCTAGTTTGTAGATCACTTTATGTGAGGTAAGGGAGACAAAGTAACATTAACGTACACTTGTATGTAAATACAGTGTGAGATCTTGTCCTGTCACCAGATAATTGGTAAGATAGAAATTTGCAGCATTACAAGTCACTTTAAACCACAAGAAAACCATGGCGGTTGATGTGTATGTTTGAGTTTGAGACACCACATATTGGTTTCATACTTGTAGTAGACATGTATGGGAATTTGTGCAATTTATGGCGCTGCTGAAATTCAAATTCTGTTATGTCTATTCTAAATCCTAATATCCTTTCTTTGTGTATTCTTTTCAAAAAAATGTAGGTTTTAAGCCTGCAAGACATATGGTGTTTTCTGGTCTCTATCCAGTAGATGGATCTGATTTTGATGCACTAAACCATGCTATAGAGAGACTGACATGCAATGATGCCAGTGTCTCTGTTACAAAAGAGAGCAGTTCTGCACTTGGTCTGGGTTTTAGGTGGGCTTCCACCATTGACTGGTAGCTTTTTAACTACTTAAACCATGGTGTTTCCTTAGTTTCATCATTATGATTATTGATTCTTATCTGCAGATGTGGTTTCTTAGGTTTACTTCACATGGATGTTTTCCATCAGCGTCTTGAACAAGTGAGGATTCCATCTGTTCTGTCTCTACATTAGACAATTGAAGTTGGCATAAAACTATTCTCACTGAACATATGCATTGCCTCAGAGCAAAATGTTTGGAAAATTATTCTCATAATAACAATATCCAATTATCAATGGTAACAGGAACATGGAGCTCATGTCATTTCTACAGTTCCAACTGTTCCATATATTTTTGAGTATTCTGATGGAAGGTGTGCTTTCTGATCTTACCTCTGTAATTTTGCCTTCACATATGCTTATTGAACGATATACTTGTAATTGTACTTTGCTAGCAAAGTACAAGTTCAGAATCCAGCTATGTTAACCTCTAACCCCAATAAACGAGTTACAGCTAGCTGGGAGCCTACAGTCATAGCTACAATTATTATCCCTAGTGAGTAAGTTCTCATAATCCCTTTGCACAATTACTTATTATTCCATATCATCTAAAGTACTTATTCATTATGCTGTCACTGGATTGAGTAAGGTATGTGGGGCCTGTTATTACCCTTTGCTCTGAACGGAGAGGGCAGCAGTTGGAGTATTCATTTGTGGACAGGTAATTTTCTGGGCTTGACAAACTTTAGTAGTGGATTATCATGGACAGTCACAGTAATATATAGAGTTTGGAGTGATTACTGTGCTATACTGTATGTTTACCATGTAGAATGTGAAGTTGATTACTGTTTTCTATTGCATGTTTTCATTTCATAAGCTGATCCACCATTCACATTATTGATCCTTTATGCGCAGCCAACGAGCCTTTATGAAGTATCGACTACCCTTGAGGGAAATCGTTGTTGATTTTTACAATGAGCTAAAGAGTATCACATCAGGATATGCATCATTTGACTATGAGGATTCAGAGTATGTATTCTCTTTCTCTCTCTAACACACACACTCGTGCGCTCATGCATGCATAAGTGCTCATGCCTACGGAGACAGAATTTTTTCATACTAAATACTGATGCCCACCAAATAGATGTGATTTGATGGTTGGTGACTAGGTGTTCCAAAAGAAGTTCTGTGACTTTTTCTATCTCTTGTTATTTGTCAAAATAACTGATTTTGGCTACCAAAGTATATTTCCTTTGTGATTCAACCATTACCGTGGAATCATCGAATGTAAAATGTCTTCTATGTGTTCTATTTTATGGTTTTAACACTGGCCACCTAATATTTGGATTGTTATAACAACAATATAGGTGATTGAAATGGCAGAGATAGAAGGCAGTGATTTCCAACTTTATTGTGCAACTTTGGGACTATCTTCCTTTTCTTATCTTTTAATTGGTGTCATCAACAGTTATCAAGAATCTGATTTGGTGAAACTCGACATTGTCTTAAATGGACAATCAGTCGATGCTATGGCAACTATCGTTCATAAACTGAAGGCACAACGCATCGGTCGGGAACTGGTGGAGAAACTGAAGAAATTTATAGACAGGTATTTAATCTAATTTAACTTTCTGGGTATGGTGCTATAGTTTCTTCTTTACTGACCATTTTCAGACAATCTTATTTTAAACAGGCAAATGTTTGAGATAACGATCCAAGCTGCAATTGGAGCAAAAGTTATTGCAAGGGAGACGTAAGTCATCTGTGTCATTGCTAACTGTCAAGTTTTTTCTTTTCAGTTCCTGGTAATCTCTGTTCATTATAAAACTAGTATTCGATATAACATTTCTGTGGTACTTTGTTTTTAAGTGGTTAATTGATTTTTTTCTCTCCCTGTTCGCAAATCAGTAGATATTGCAGTGACTATTTTAATATCAGCAGCATTATTTAATATTCACCGCTCAACCAAACCTCTCCATATTGCTCCTTAGGATTTCGGCCATGCGAAAGAATGTCCTTGCAAAGTGTTATGGTGGGGATGTTACTCGAAAGAAAAAGCTATTGGAAAAACAAAAGGAAGGAAAAAAGCGAATGAAGCGCATTGGTTCTGTAGACATACCTCAGGAGGCTTTCCATGAACTGTTGAGAGTGTCGTAGTGCAAAATGTCAAATATGGGCCATAGCACAAATCACTGATAAGATCATGGTTTTGGTTGACAGTTGGTGTTTGGTTGACAGTTGGTGTTTGGGGATCCTTTCAATAACAAAGCTATATCTTGCTAGTCTTTCTAGAGAACCACGTTTTTGATGCAGGCAGCCTTTTCAATTCTAGCGGAACAAACTTATTTGTAAAATGAATGATGTATTTTCAGCCAAATTCGTGCATAATAAAAATCTCAAATGTCCGATAAGTATGATGTAGGTAAAACTCACCATTCATTTTT
>Ga0325411_1009801_pt1 | contig 10163 bp, 8 predicted proteins | sample PopdelMetagenome_13_FD_206181 | JGI IMG/M metagenome (GOLD analysis project Ga0325411, IMG submission 206181) | Populus deltoides microbial communities from Bellville, Georgia, United States - Xylem-PdIQD-R4 | ecosystem: Host-associated > Plants > Phyllosphere > Stem > Wood/Secondary xylem...
CTTTTGAGAAACCGACAAGAAAAGAAAGAGATGGCTTTCTTCTGTCACCATTTACTTTGACATTGCATAGCATGCATTCTTTTAGGTTTCCAAGACCATGATTGCTCCAATGCGCGTTTCTTCTATTCTATGGTTTTATAGTTGTTTATTATTTAATAAACGAATGCGAAACACATAACATGGGACAGACCGATCCAATGATTTCGAATTTCGACATGCACCGGGGCTTCAAAAAGTCACTAAGATAGGACGTGCTGCCGTCTCCAATTTTAAAATAAAATACACGTGATCATGCTTCAAACTTTAAAAATAGACACTTGCACAAACGGGTTTTGGGTCGTCCTAACAGTGGCCTAAGCCAAATTTTATGAATTCAAAACTTGGGAAAAATACATCGATTCGGCTAAAGATGGCTGTGGCCTGGTTGGTCGATAATGTTTTATGCTGCTCTGTTAGTCATGCTTATTTATTTTTGGTTTTTCGGGTCGATCATACGTTCTGAAGATTTCTGGATACCAACCATGCTAGTAAATGCAGAGTCTTTTGGTGGTCATGCCAGATATCGAGCGGTCACCAGGGTTTTAAATGGTGAAATCGTGAAAGCAGACGGTCATTTGAACCACCACAATACAATAGGAGGGCCTTACCACCCTCTAAAAATACACCAGACTGATTAACTAACAAACAAGAGTAACTATACCATACGGAACTTACCTGGAAAAGCAAGCTGCTGGCAAGAAAGGATTAGCAAAAATATAAATGCTGATAAGCAGCAAGATGTAATGATGTTTGCCACGAAATATTAATTATTATGAAAATTGCTTTCGTCTTAATTTGTAAATTCATATACTTGGCGCTTTTATTTACTTGAATAGGAATATAGGATGGCATTAACTCCATTGGTTATCCAGCAAAAGCGCAACAAGGGAATCTCAAATCTTTATATTTGTGAGAAATGGAAAGTCAACCTTGTACTGATCAGATCATCAGATCATAACTCGAAGAGAATCAGTTGTTAAGCTCAATTCTCTACCCAGGCCACTCGACGAACTGTGACAGAAAGTTGAAGAAAATATAACATGTTACCCTATCTCATTCATTGGCAAGACCGTCGATAAACCAGTAATTGGCCTTTGTCGCCTGCTACTGAAATGACTCCTGGCTTCGAATTGTCAGTAGCAATACAGGAAACACTTTCACCTGGTGAGAGAGAATTGATCAAACAACAACAACAAAATAAAAGCAGCCACCAGAGTTTATCAAAGCACTAATACAAAAAGGTTTAAAGTTCACTAGACACTTGCTAGATTTCACAACCGAAACTAAAGTTCATATACTTGATGTTAAAAGCATGCGAATTCGGTGTTGAAAATGATTTTCTAACATCATATGAGATTTGGAAGGGTCAATAACTGATACTGTAAGATCATGCGGAAGGGATTCATGCACAAGGTTAGGCGGATAATTCCCCAATCAATTTGATGCCATGGAATAGCATAAAATACAAGCCTGGATTACTCAAACTGAAGTATACCTTCAAAATGGTGCAGAGTGCCAAGTCTAGTCCCCGTTGTAAATTCCCACATATAAACAAGTCCGTCAAATGTGCCAATGATTCCATTGCCAGATGACGAACCAATGGCAGCAGCCCTGCACAGTACTTCCCGGTCATACTTGTGAACTTTTAAACAGCTGACTCAATGTCTCAGATAATAGAAAAAACTTCTGGACATACAGCCAAGAGTAACTAAAATGCTTGCCTATAATGATGTTTGCACAAGCATTTAACAGCAAAAATATCTTCATATATCAAAGCATCAAACCATCAACTTAAAATGGAAACATGATCACTAATGGTAAAGAGACAATGGAGCAAACATTCCTCATAGAATCTTATATATGATCTTCAAGTGCTTTAAACCAACTGCATTTCTGTAGTCTGCTGAAAAGGGAAAGCACAGCAAACACCTAGCAAGGTTTGGAGAAGAGGAATATAATTTCAAACTTAAAAAAAAAATTGTGGGCACCTTGGATCCAATGCTTTTCCGAGGATCAACATATTTTTCACCAGTAGAGCTAGCCTCCACCACCCAACTGGATTTATACCGCAATCACTTGATATATAGTCTTCTTGAGTATCCAACTCAGGAATGGTTGAGACAAGAAGCCAGATGGCAATATCTTCTCCATCCAATGGAGGTAAGGAATAATACTCACTGTTCTCTGAAAACCATAATTTTGTTGCATCTACGATTCCATCGATTTGCTCCTCCACAGTAGAATAATGGAAACCATGGACTACTCTTTGCCAAGTAAACGAACTGATTGGAAAGAATTGACATGCTGAAGCACTTGGAGAAGAGACCCTTGCCATGAACTTGCGCCTTGAGACATCCCTGGAAGAAATTACTTGCAATCAGATACAGATGGAATTCAGAACAATCATGAAACTGATGTCTGTTTCTCTCAGCTTTATTTTGGGGGGAAGTTGTTAAAGGGAGAGGAACATAATTTAGAAACCTTGTGCAAATACAAGCGGATTGTAGCTTCAGATAAAAAAATCAAAGGCAGACAACAAAAGTCACGGCAGAGATATATAATGAGTAATCAAATATAAAGTTGGGAGAAATGTCGATATTTAAAGGCTTTCACAATGCTGACCAACAAGTACTGATAATTACACACGTTGTTGCCATATCAAACAACTTTGAATCAAAGGAGATATCTTGTCAGCAGCATACCATACAGTAAATTCCCCGAAGCCGTTATTCCCAACAACTAGAGAAGCACAGTTCGGAACCCTCTTCAACTCAACTATGCAAGGGGATATGCAATCGTTAGCTGAAATGATAAATTCTTCTGTTGGTGCACTGCAAATTTTGAAAAAAAAAATATGAAAACTGTATACAAGGAATAGATAGATAGCCTGATCAGAAGCTGCCAACTCAAACAAGCAAAATCAAAGCTATCTCCCATGAATCAAGCGACCGAAATAGCATTCTAGGGACTAATAAAAAATAGCATGCCTTCATTAAGTTTGAACTTTTGAACAGCAGCTAATCTCACTAAAAAGATGAACACATTAACATCAATTTATCCAAAATTCCTGAACCACTTCCTTCGAAAAATATAACCACCTTGCCAAGGAGAAAACTCAAAAGCTTGAACCCATTAAGGATGGTATGTATTGGCAAAGCTCTGAACCAAATATTACTGGAATAAATATAGAGGACAAGCATTTAGGGTAACTGACTTTTCCTCTGATTGACTATTGAATCAGGCACGGACAATTATGGCATAATAATGACCTCAAAAGATCAAGAAGCACCTAGTTTGGAGGATTGGGTGAGAAGCAAGAGCAGTCATTTCCAACACAATTTGATTGGTAAACACTGGTATTGCAGATTAGTACAAATATGATCAATTTATAAAGGAGTATACGCCAGAAAGCAAATGAATTGTTTATGAAGGAAACCAGTTGGCCGCATTGAGAAAATTAACCTAAATTAAACATTTCAGACTCAACACAGATATCAAACCATGTAAATAGTTTGAGGAACTGAAGTCAAACGAAATGGACACTATCTCAGAAAAACTTACCTCCATGCTGAATTCATGGTCCAGAGATGTAGTCTCCCACTCTCTCCAGCAGCAATTAAATGGTTAGGTTCACAGACCAATATACACTGCATGCTGTCAACTGTACTCAATTTTACCAGGACTGAAACATATCCAGTTTTTACTTGCACAATTTTCACTGTACTTTGATCAGAGCAGTTTAATGAACAAGTTGAGCACAAACAATCTGTTCTTCCTTCCCTGATGAAATATATGGGATATTAGTGCCCAAACCTTACTTTTATCACATATAATCTTTTCTATAATATAAACCCACAGGAGTAATCAACCTGCAATAAGGTGTTTTCATGCTGCCAAGTAAAACAAGATTCTGCCCATCTGGGGTTAGTTGCAGGCCAGATCGTTCAAGTGCAGTCTAGTGAAGAGTAACAACAGAGTCAAAATTATGACAATAAGTTGCAAGCACAACAGCCAAAGAATTCAGTTAATTATTAACAATGCATCTATTTCTTACTTCTCTACCAAAGATATCTGTTGAAAATGGAAACGTTACTGATGTGTGGCCAACAAAAGAAGGGTTCCCTGTTCTTGTTTCTTCAATTGCTAGCTTGTACAGAAACAGGGTTCTGTTTTTATCTACCAAATGACCACACAGAGCACAAACATTGATTTCATCTCCTTTTGTAACCACCAACAGTGACAAAACAGGCATGGGGTGAAGATAGCACCCCACAAGCTCAAAGTTACCCTCTAGTTCATTGTTGTGCTTCAAGTTCCCATGTAGTTTTAGGTCTGAGTTAGTCTGAACTTCCTTGACACTGGATGTGTTATAGCAAGAGAATGTTGTTCCTAGCTCCGCAGATAATACTGGTGGTCCATTTGTATTGGAGGTATTCTGGCTCACAACCAGCCTGCCTTCAGAATAAGCATGCAGTTCTTCTATTTTTGAAACCGTTGCAGCAAAAAGATTTGAAGCATCTTTGCCCATGGAAGCACTGGAAAATGTTTGAGTTTGTGATACAAAAGGCAAATTGCTCTCTGATAAAGGGTTGGGATTACTAGTAGTTTCGTCTATCTGCATACCGTTGAGCTGGTCTCCAACCATGGGTTCAGAACCAAAAATTGCATTTTTATGTGGTTTGTCCACAGAAGAACTCATCTGGAACATCTCTGAGTTAAGTAAAGTTCTTGTAGTTTCTGGGATAGAATCATCTCTCAAATTTCTACATATAATACTTTCTGAGAATGAAGCATTACATTTTCTTGTTGAAGATGCTGCTTTTGAGACCTTTTTTCTGGTATATACGTTTTTTGTCACTTGAGCAGTAGACAAATTGCCTGATTCAGGAGTCTCAGCCTTGACACTGATGTCATTCCTTAATATTTGCACAGAAGCGCCTAAACCTCTTTGGCTCATATTACTTTTAGCAAAAACTGCAAGAAAACAACCAGTATGTGGTTTAGTTGAAATTTAACATCAAAGGATCTGAAATAATGCAAATGCACAAGAATTTCAGAATTTAGCTGGTCCATATACAGCTTTGAACAAAGTTTTCTGCACATGCATTGATTTACATATACAAAGTTCCTGCTCAAATTGGTAACATACGATTCCAAGATAAGCAGTTCATGAAGACACAGAAACTACATGGAAAGGGCATGTATTTTCATTTGAAGGCCAGTAGGGAATATGCGCCTTGTCTCATGGGCTAGACTGCAGTTCAGTTCACCATTATAAGTTTGGTTTTGGACATATTATCAACAAGTGGAACTGATACAGAGTTGACTAGAAATGATGACAGACATTACCATCATTGAAATCTGTTCCACGGTTGAGGTCTTTTTCCCCAGAAAGGAATTTGGTACCAGTTGAGTTTTCATCCATTTTTTTGCAAATATCCTGATTTTCTTCATACAAAACATTTTCATTGGCAGACTTGATGCCAGAAACAGATTCGTAAGGGTATAGATAATCATCCTGATGCCTTTTATCCAAAGCCAATTGCACTTTGCTTTGCACTTGGTTGTGACAAAAGATGTCTTTAATCCCATCAGTGTCAAACTGACAAACTGATGACTCCGTCCCATCTATATTAACAAACTGATCCACTCTGCAGGGAGGACATGCATCTGTATCAAAACAAGTTTGATCAGCCTCAGCAGTATTGGAGGGTGATATTGGCTGGTTTGTTACATGAACCCCACATTGTTCACCATCAAAACTGTCAAGAACAACAGACTTCACATGCTCAGAACCTGGGAGAACTGAACCATATACACAAGGAGATTGACCCTCCACGAATTGGAGATTTTCATCATTATTTTCATGAAGTTTTGGTGTATTAGGCAAAATCTCTGAATAACCAATTGTCTTCTTTTTTTTTCTTGACTGGTTTTTGAGCAGAGGTATTGCTTGAGGAAGCAGAAACGTCATCATTGACTTGGCTATGTCTTGACCTGCTGAATCAAAATCACTTCTTTCAGAATTCCCATTTGAGTTGGGTGTGCCTATTACTTCTTCTGGGTGCGATTCAGTTATAAGTCCTTGGGAAGTGATGGCCTCAGTCACCAGTAACTCTTCTCTGACACTGCAAGCACTTATATCATGGGTAGCTTGAGCAGAATTTGTAATATTATCTGCATCAAACTAGTGTCAAGACAGAAAATGGATATCTGGAGAAGATGATACATCACCAAAAGTTGAACAGGAGAGCACTTAGGCTCTCCAATTTCACCAACTCGGGAAAAAAGCATGAATAAGTTAAGGAATACCTTGCTCAAAATCTAAGGTATCAGGTGCACAAAGATCAACATTGTGTACACATGGCTGGTCTTTTGGAGCTGTTGCATCTTCAGCCTGGCCTTCCACTGGCATTGTAAAATTTGACCCTTCCACTTTAGTATCCAGTGACCTATCAAGCTGTTACATAAAAGAATGTTTCTCATACTAGGCCAATTTGACTAAAGAAACATGAATATTTCCGACAATTGGGAGAAATGAAGAATTTTCTGAATAGGGGTACAAAAAAATGTAACTGGCTCAGTTCATTAATGTAAGAACCTAAGATACCGTACAAAGGTAGCAGGAAGTAAACAAAAACTCACGGGTTATGTAAATGTCTATCAATTCATTAGTGTCAAGAGGCAAAAAAGTTTGGAAGCAACGAGTGAAAAGGCACTAACAATTTTATCTTCCACAGACAAGTTGACGACTCCGGTGGTGGATTTAGAACTTTTAGACCAAGCAAGCATGCTTTCTTCAGGCCCAGGGGCAGCTTTTTCTGTAAGATGATCGGAGCAGTCAACTGACTTCAAGGGAAAATCATCCTTGGCTGATGAGTGATCAGTTTCTCCTCCAGCTACAGGTTTTAAGCAAACTGCAGTTGACAATGTTCCTGGAAGTTTACAGGACTCCTGCTCTTGGTTAAAACTTAAAGTAGACCTCCATTGCTTTTGAGTTTTGGAAGCTGAATCAGATGGCTCCGCAATATACATTACATCTTCAGCTCGGGATCTTTTAAAGCTAGCAGTACTTAATGACTCAGGATTCGTAATTTTTTGGCTCTTACTTCTCTTTCCCTTAACCTGAGATCTTGCCAAGTAGGGTGGTAGATTGGGATGTGTGCATGCATCTGTGCATCGGTTATTTAGCTCTGTTCCAGAGGACCCACTGGAGAAGCTGGGGGATAGTGGGCTCTGTTCTGCAATCCCATTTATATTTGTCACCAGTTCTCGTAGTAACCTCTGGACAAATGGATTTTTGAACCCAAAAAACTGCATTGCTCAAGCATAAGAGAAGGAATTTTTTAGCACAAAATGAGGTTCCTTTTCTTTATCTTTCCCTAGTTTTGCAATTGATAATAGAGGAAGTCAGTCTCCTGCTTGTCAGGACACTAATCAATTGAACACCATGCAGCTTGAAGATTAATACAAAGGAAACAATCAGAAGGTATAAACAATTTCTAGTTATATTAACGAAGTAATAGAGCCATAACTTTCATAAGTTGCAAGCAATAGAACGACAAGGGCCACTGAGATGAAACCTCAAAAAAATTACAAATGTGGCCAGCTTACTGCAAACTGAGGTTATATATGTTGGACTTCTGTAAAGTCTAATACCAGTCAAATGTAACTAATGTGAACATCAATGCATCTTAGCTACAAAGGTTAGAGGCTTCTATTGGATGTGAGCAAAGCTCATTCCAGTTTCTGCAAGATGAATGTCTGAATATGATAAAGGTGTGATACGACACTAAATATTTGCAATAAATGTGATTTCAAGATTGAACTGATTTTAGGAAGGAACCAGGATTTACCTCTATGCCATCTATCATGCATGAAAATCTTTTTCCATGCCAAATCTTTGTGTGAGGGCAACAATTCTTCTGAAATTTCTGCCACACAATATCAGGAGTTTGACCGGAACATGAATATCCATCAGTGGAAGTGATCTGCAGCAGTACTGTATTTGTCATTCTTATCTTTCTACCTTTGCGTAAAACTAGCTAAGAACGATAAAAACCAAAAGGGCTAGGTACAAACCGCAAATAAAGGCCCTTTAGGACCTTCATGAATTTCCATCTTATAAGCTCCCCCATTGTAAGCTCGACGAGCTTGGTATCCAACAGGATAAGGATACCGATCTTTACCCTACAAAATAACAGAATTTAGTTGACAAAATACATGACATAATATGATACGGACCACAGACTATAGTTTTCTACAAATTTCTAAGAGCCTTCACTTTGTTATTTCTGAAACCACATTGGAATGCTTTTGCTAATCCTTGATAAGGAGCCAAATCCACAAAACAAGCAGAACAGCCCTATGCTTCACAAACACACACCTAACATGCATCAAAACAAGTAATTTTATCAAAACTTCGAAAGTGAAGCAGTATATTATGTTTCAAATGCATTACATGCGTACTTAGTTTAGATACTTCCTTCATCCTAGTCTTGATCCTCAAAATTAAAACCATCATTTGAAGCCTTAATTTATCTACTACCAGAAATTCTAGCAGCAAATTCTTCAAATCTAACCACCCAATCAAAAGATGAATAAAACCTCAAACCCTAAACAGCATTTTCCAAGCCCTAGGCTGACAAATCAACACGGATTGCCGAAGTCTGTTGTAAACTACAGAAAATGAAATGGAATCAACTACTAAGCAGCTTAAATCCATACTAGTCGAATCGGATCTATCTCCAAATTTAGAACCATTAGACGAATAATCCAATATTTGCATAATCTAATTGAAATAACCATTAAAAGTTCACTATACAAATTGGAATTTAAAACAAAGATCAAAAGATGTCGAGAAGGTATTAAAGCGTTGATGGATTTAACTAGATTAAAATTGAAAAATTGAAAAAGAAAACCAAAGAACGAACCCTAGTAGAGCTCCAGTACTTCTTGTCCCAGGCGCCACCGCTATAGAGAGATCCGATTGAAACTAATTCAAGACCGCCTGTTTTCTCCGCCTCCTCTCGATCTTCTCCTTCTTCCTTTAGTTTAGATTTCGCCATTCAAAAGAATAAGAAATCAAATGCGAATTTGCTTAGTAGAAAGACTGTACGGTACTGATTGATTGATGCGAGAGCGGGAGGAATAGAGGATTTTAATGGCGGGAGTGAAAATTTAAAGTTCCCTCTCACATGCTAGCTTAGATAATTTTTTGAAACAAAAATAATAAATCGAATAGAATAACTTCTTTCGAAAAAACAATTCGCCGTTGCCGGGGATCGAACCCGGGTCACCCGCGTGACAGGCGGGAATACTTACCGCTATACTACAACGACCTTGTTGTAAAAACTAATTTCAAAGTATTTACAAATATCTTAACAATAGCTGAACTCCCTTTCTGATGTTGAAACGTCCTTGTGAGTTGTGATCATAGGCAAATTTATGTTCCTCATCGGTCGGATGAAGTTGAGGAAGATAAGGTTTAATTCTGTTTATATATATAAAAAGGATTGTGTTTAGTGCTGGGAAAACATGCATTGTAATAAAAAAAGATATGATTGTTGAGAGAATTTGTGTTGATTTTGTATCTTTAATATAAAAAATCATTTTCTTTAAAATACCATTTGTACTCCGCGCTGCAAATTCAATTGTTATTGAATTCAGAGCAGATACACTTTCAGGGCTGGTATAAAAACTCAGACAGTCTTTGGAAAATAAACTGTGTTTTTAAAAAAATTAATTTTTTTATTTAAAATAATTTTTTATATTTTTAGATTATTTTAATGTATTAATATTAAAAATAATTTTTAAAAAATAAAAAATATTTAAACTACAGCATCTACCACATTTATACTCTCAAACATCCGCTCAGCTACAGCCCCTCGGCATTAAAATTGTTTCTTCTAAAACCCAACATGAGTACTCTGGAGTTTATTTAATCAGCAGACTTTACCTGGTGCATCACACTCTGTTAATATTTATCACACTCGATTATTAAATTCTCTTGGTGTAATGTTAGCCTTTCACTCCTATGAAATTGGGATTCAAGAGAGAATCACACTCAAAATATATACAAGTCTCTCTTTTGTTTCTCCAACATCATGAGCGCCTCCATTAAT
>Ga0325411_1009807_pt1 | contig 10161 bp, 1 predicted proteins | sample PopdelMetagenome_13_FD_206181 | JGI IMG/M metagenome (GOLD analysis project Ga0325411, IMG submission 206181) | Populus deltoides microbial communities from Bellville, Georgia, United States - Xylem-PdIQD-R4 | ecosystem: Host-associated > Plants > Phyllosphere > Stem > Wood/Secondary xylem...
CACCTCTGAAAGTAGTTTCGGGGGCTATATCTGAATGGGTAGCGAGTCAGTTTTCCTTGACTGTTTATGAGTCAACAGGAGCTGTGGGGGCTTACGAATCTATTGGTCACATCTGAAAAGAGTTTCGCGGGCTACTTCTGATAGGGCAGCGACTCGGTTTTCCTATACTGTTTATGAATCATCAGAAGCTGTTTGGGCTGCCGAATCCATTCGCCACCTGTGAAAGCAGTTTCGGGGGCTATATCTGAATGGGCAGCGAGTCAGTTTTCGTTGACTGTTTATGAGTCAACATGGGTTGTGGCGGCTTTCGAATTCATTCGTCACATGTGAAAAGAGTTTCGAGGGCTACTTGTGATAGGGCAGCGACTCGGTTTTCCTATACTGTTTATGAGTCACCAGGGGCTGTTTGGGCTGGCGAATCTATTCGCCACCTCTGAAAGTAGTTTCGGGGGCTATATCTGAATGGGCATCGAGTCAGTTTTTCGTGACTGTTTATGAGTCAACAGGGGCTGTGGGGGCTTACGAATCCATTTATCACATGTGAAAAGAGTTTCGCGGGCTACTTCTGATAGGGCAGCGACTCGGTTTTTCTAGACTGTTTTTGAGTCACCAGGGGTTGTTGGGGCTGCCGAATCAATTCGCCACCTGTGAAAGCAGTTTCGGGGGCTATATCTGAATGGCAGCGAGTCAGTTTTCCTTGACTGTTTACAAGTCACAAGGGGCTGTGGGGGCTGACGAATCCATTCGTCACATGTGAAAAGAGTTTCGAGGGCTACTTCTGAGTGGGCAGCGACTCAGTTTCCCTACACTGTTTATGAGTCACCAGGGGCTGTTTGGGCTGCCGAATCCATTCGCCACATGTGAAAGCAGTTTCGGGGGCTATATCTGAATGGGCAGCGAGTGAGTTTTCCTTGACTGTTTATGAGTCAACAGGGGCTGTGGCGGCTTACGAATTCATTCGTCGCATGTGAAAAGAGTTTCGAGGGCTACTTCTATTAGGGCAGCGACTAGGTTTTCCTAGACTGTTTATGAGTCACCAGGGGCTGTCTGGGCTGTCGATTCCATTCGCCACATGTGAAAGCAGTTTCGGGGGTTATATTTGAATGGGCAGCGAGTCAGTTTTCCTTGATTGTTTATGAGTCAACTGGGGCTGACGAATCCATTCGTCACATGTGAAAAGAGTTTCGAGGGCTACTTCTGAGAGGGCAGCGACTCAGGTGTCCTAGAATGCTTATGAGTCATCTGGGGCTGTTTGGGCTGTATAATCCATTCGCCTCCTTTGAAAGCTGTTTCGGGGGCTATATCTGAAGGGGCAGCGAGTCAGTTTTCCTTGACTGTTTATGAGTCAACAGGGGCTGTGGGGGCTGACGAATCCATTTGTCACCCATGAAAAGAGTTTCGAGGGCTTCTTCGGAGTGGGCAGCGACTCAGTTTTCCTTGACTGTTTATGAGTCAAAAGGGGCTGTGTAGGCTGACAAATGCATTCATCACCTGTGAAAGGAGTTTCGAGGGCAATTTTTGAGTCGGCAGCGAGTCAGTTTTCCTTGGCTGTTTATGAGTCAACAGGGGCTGACGAATTCATTCGTCACATGTGAAAAGTGTTTGAGGGCTACTTGTGAGAGGGCAGCGACTCAGTTTTCCTAGACTGTTTAGGAGTCACCAGCGGTTGTTTTGGCTGCAGAATGCATTCGCAACCTGTGAAAGCAGTTTCGGGGGCTATATCTGAATGGGCACCGAGTCAGTTTTTCTTGACTGTTTATGAGTCAACAGGGGCTGTGGGGGCTCACGAATCCATTCGTCACATGTGAAAAGAGTTTCGAGGGCTACTTTTGAGACGGCAGAGACTCAGTTTTCCTAGACTGCTTAGGAGTCCCCAGGGGTTGTTTGGGCTGCAGAATCCATTCGCCACATGTGAAAGCAGTTTCGGGGGGTATATCTGAATGGGCAGCGAGTCATTTTTCCTTGAATGTTTATGAGCCAACAGGGGCTGACAAATCCATTCCTCACATGTGAAAAGAGTTTCGAGGGCTACTTCTGAGAGGGCAGCAACTTCGTTTTCCTGGACTGTTTAGGAGTCACCAGGGGTTGTTTGGGCTGCAGAATCCATTCGCAACCTGTGAAAGTAGTTTCGGGGGCTATATCTGAATGGGCAGCGAGTCAGTTTTGCTTGACTATTTATAAGTCAACAGGGGTTGTGGGGTCTTACGAATCCGTTGGTCACATGTGAAAAGAGTTTCGAGGGCCACTTCTGATAAGGCAGCGAGTAAGTTTTCCTTGACTGTTTATGAGTCAACAGGGGCTGTGGGGGCTGACGAATCCATTCTTCACTAGTGAAAAGAGTTTCGAGGGCTACTTCTGAGAAGGCAGCGACTCAGTTTTCCTAGACTGTTTAGTAGTCACCAGGGGTTGTTTGGGCTGCAGAATCCATTCGCCACATGTGAAAGCAGTTTCGGGGGGTATATGTGGATGGGCAGCGAGTTCGTTTTCCTTGACTGTTTTGAGCCAATAGGGGCTGACGAATCCATTCCTCACATGTGAAAAGAGTTTCGAGGGCTACTTCTGAGAGGGCAGCAACTCAATATTCCTAGACTGTTTAGGAGTCACCAGGGGTTGTTTGGGCTGCAGAATATATTCGCAACCTGTGAAAACTGTTTCGGGGGCTATATCTGAATGGGCAGCGAGTCAATTTTTCTTGACTGTTTATGAGTCAACAGGGGCTGACGAATCCATTCCTCACATGTGAAAAGAGTTTCGAGGGCTACTTCTGAGTGGGCAGCGGCCCAGTTTTCCTGAACTGTTTAGGAGTCACCAGGGGTTGTTTGGGCTGCAGAATCCATTCGAAACCTGTGAAAGCAGTTTCGGGGGCTATATCTGAATGGGAAGCGAGTCAGTTTTCCTTGACTGTTTATGAGTCAACAGGGGCTGTGGGGGCTTACGAATCCGTTCGTCACATGTGAAAAGAGTTTCGAGGGCTACTTCTCTTAGGGAAGCGACTCAGTTTTCCTAGACTGTTTAAGAGTCACTAGGGGCTGCTTGGGCTGCCGAATCCATTCGCCACCTGTGAAAGCAGTTTCGTGGGTTATATGTGAATGGGCAACGAGTCAGTTTTCGTTGACTGTTTCTAAGTCAACAGGGGCTGTGGGGGCTCACGAATCCATTCGTCACATGTGAAAAGAGTTTCGAGGGCTACTTCTGAGAGGGCAGAGACTCAGTTTTCCTAGACTGTTTAGGAGTCACCAGGGGTTGTTTGGGCTGCAGAATCCATTCGCCACATGTGAAAGCAGTTTCGGGGGCCATATCTGAATGGGCAGCGAGTCATTTTTCCTTGACTGTTTATGAGCCAACAGGGGCTGACGAATCCATTCCTCACATGTGAAAAGAGTTTCGAGGGCTACTTCTGAGAGGGCAGCAACTCCGTTTTCCTGGACTATTTAGGAGTCACCAGGGGTTGTTTGGGCTGCAGAATCCATTCGAAACCTGTGAAAGCAGTTTCGGGGGCTATATCTGAATGGGAAGCGAGTCAGTTTTCCTTGACTGTTTAGGAGTCAACAGGGGCTGTGGGGGCTTACGAATCCGTTCGTCACATGTGAAAAGAGTTTCGAGGGCTACTTCTGATAGGGCAGCGAGTCAGTTTTCCTTGACTGTTTATGAGTCAACAGTGGTTGTTTAGGCTGCAGAATGCATTCGCAACATGTGAAAACAGTTTTGGGGGCTATATCTGAATGGACAACAAGTCAGTTTTTCTTGATTGTTTGAGTCAAAAGGCTGTGGGGGCTGACGAATGCATGCGTCACCAGTGAAGAGAGTTTCGAGGGCTACTTCTAATAGGGAAGCGACTCAGTTTTCCTAGAATGTTTAAGAGTCACTAGGGGCAGCTTGGGCTGCCGAATCCATTCGCCACATGTGAAAGCAGTTTCGTGGGCTATATGTGAATGGGCAACGAGTCAGTTTTGGTTGACTGTTTATGAGTCAACAGGGGCTGTGGGGGCTGACGAATTCATTCGTCACATGTGGAAAGAGTTTCGAGGGCTACTTCTTAAAGGGTAGAGACTCAGTTTTCCTATACTGTTTAGGAGTCACCAGGGGTTGTTTGGGCTGCAGAATCCATTCGCTACATGTGAAAGCAGTTTCGGGGGGTATATCTGAATGGGGAGCGACTCAGTTTTCCTTGACTGTTTTGAGCCAACAGGGGCTGACGAATCCATTCCTCACATGTGAAAAGAGTTTCGAGGGCTACTTCTGATAGGGCAGCGACTCGGTTTTCCTAGACTGTTTAGGAGTCACTAGGGGCTGTTTGGGCTGCCGAATCCATTCGCCACTTGTGAAAGCAGTTTCGAGGGCTATGTGTGAATGGGCACCGAGTCAGTTTTCGTTGACTGTTTATGAGTCAACAGGGGCTGTGGGGGCTGACGAATTCATTCGTCACATGTGGAAAGAGTTTCGATGGCTACTTCTGAGAGGGCAGAGACTCAGTTTCGTATGCGGTTTAGGAGTCACCAGGGGTTGTTTGGGCTTACGAATCCATTCGCTACAAGTGAAAGCAGTTTTGGGTGGTATAACTGAATGGGAGCGAGTCAGTTTTCCTTGACTGTTTTGAGCCAACAGGGGCTGACGAATCCATTCCTCACATGTGAAAAGAGTTTCGAGGGCTACTTCTGATAGGGTAGCGACTCGGTTTTCCTAGACTGTTTAGGAGTCACCAGGGGTTGTTTGGGCTGCAGAATCCATTCGTCACATGTGAAAAGAGTTTCAAGGGCTACTTCTGATAGGGCAGCAACGCGATTTTCTAGACTATTTATGAGTCACCAGGGGCTGTTGGGGCTGCCAAATCCATTCGCCACCTGTGAAAGCAGTTTCGGGGGGTATATCTGAATGGGCAGCGAGTCAGTTTTCCTTGACTGTGTATGAGTCAACAGGGACTGACGAATCCATTCCTCACATGTGAAAAGAGTTTTGAGGGCTAGTTATGAGTGGGCAGCGACCCAGTTTTCCTAGACTGTTTATGAGTCATCAGAAGGTGTTTGGGCTGCCGAATCCATTCGCCACCTGTGTAAGCAGTTTCGGGGGCTATATCTGACTGGGCAGCGAGTTAGTTTTCCTTGACTGTTTATGAGTCAACAGGGGCTGTGGGGGCTTACGAATCCGTTCGTCACATGTGAAAAGAGTTTCGATGGCTACTTCTGATAGGGCAGTGACTCGGTTTTCCTAGACTGTTTATGAGTCACCAGGGGCTGTTTGGGCTGCCGAATCCATTCGCTACCTGTGAAAGCAGTTTCGGGGGCTATATCTGAATGGGCAGCCAGTCAGTTTTCTTTGACTGTTTATGAGTCAACAGGGGCTGTGGGGGCTTACGAATCCATTCGTCACATGTGAAAAGAGTTTCGAGGGCTACTTATGATAGGGCAGTGACTAGGTTTTCCTAGACTGTTTATGAGTCATCAGAAGCTGTTTGGGCTGCCGAATCCGTTCGCCACCTGTGAAAAGAGTTTCGAGGGCTATATCTGAATGGGCAGCCAGTCAGTTTTCCTTGACTGTTTATGAGTCAACAGGGGCTGTGGGGGCTTACGAATCCATTCGTCACATGTGAAAAGAGTTTCGAGGGCTACTTATGATAGGCCAGCAACTCGGTTTTCCTAGACTGTTTATGAGTCACCAGGGGCTGTTTGGGCTGCCGAATTTATTCGCGACCTGTGAAAGCAGTTTCGGGGGCTATATCTGAATGGGCAGCGAGTCAGTTTTCCTTGATAGTTTATGAGTCAACAGGAGCTGTGGGGGCTTACGAATCCATTCGCCCGCATGTGAAAGCAGTTTCGAGGCATATCTGAATGGGCAGTGAGTCAGTTTTCCTTGACTGTTTAAGAGTCAACACGGGCTGACGAATCCATTCCTCACATGTGAAAAGAGTTTCGAGGGCTACTTCTGAGTGGGCAGCGACCCAGTTTTCCTAGACTATTTATGAGTCATGAGAAGCTGTTTGGGCTGCCGAATCCATTCGCCACCTGTGAAAGCAGTTTCAGGGGCTATATCTGACTGGGCAGCGAGTAAGTTTTCCTTGACTGTTTATGATTCAACAGGGGCTGTGGGGGCTTACGAATCCGTTCGTCACATGTGAAAAGAGTTTCGAGGGCTACTTGTGATAGGGCAGCGACTCGGTTTTCCTAGACTGTTTATGAGTCACCGGGGGCTGTTTGGGCTGCCGAATCCATTCGCTACCTGTGAAAGCAGTTTCCGGGGCTATATCTGAATGGGCAGCAAGTCAGTTTTCCTTGACTGTTTATGAGTCAACAGGGGCTGTGGGGGTTACGAATCGATTCGTCACATGTGAAAACAGTTTCGAGGGTTACTTGTGATAGGGCAGCGACTCGGTTTTCCTAGACTGTTTATGAGTCATCAGAAACTGTTTGGGCTGCCGAATCCGTTCGCCACTTGTGAAAAGAGTTTCGAGGGCTACTTCTGATAGGGCAGCGACTCGGTTTTCCTAGACTGTTTGAGTCACCAGGGGCTGTTTGGGCTGCCGAATTCATTCGCGACCTGTGAAAGCAGTTTCGGGGGCTATATCTGAATGGGCAGCCAGTCAGTTTTCCTTGACTGTTTAGGAGTCAACAGGGGCTGTGGGGGCTTACGAATCCGTTCGTCACATGTGAAAAGAGTTTCGAGGGCTACTTGTGATAGGGCAGCGACTCGGTTTTCCTAGACTGTTTATGAGTCACCGGGGGCTGTTTGGGCTGCCGAATCCATTCGCTACCTGTGAAAGCAGTTTCCGGGGCTATATCTGAATGGGCAGCAAGTCAGTTTTCCTTGACTGTTTATGAGTCAACAGGGGCTGTGGGGGTTACGAATCGATTCGTCACATGTGAAAACAGTTTCGAGGGTTACTTGTGATAGGGCAGCGACTCGGTTTTCCTAGACTGTTTATGAGTCACCAGGGGCTGTTTGGGCTGCCGAATCCATTCGCCACATGTGAAAGCAGTTTCGGGGGTTATATCTGAATGGTCAGCGAGTCAGTTTTCCTTGACTTTTACGAGTCAACAGGGGCTGTGGGGGCTTACGAATCCATTCGTCACATGTGAAAAGAGTTTCGAGGGCTACTTGTGATAGGGCAGCGACTCGGTTTTCCTAGACTGTTTATGAGTCATCAGAAACTGTTTGGGCTGCCGAATCCGTTCGCCACTTGTGAAAAGAGTTTCGAGGGCTACTTCTGATAGGGCAGCGACTCGGTTTTCCTAGACTGTTTGAGTCACCAGGGGCTGTTTGGGCTGCCGAATTCATTCGCGACCTGTGAAAGCAGTTTCGGGGGCTATATCTGAATGGGCAGCGAGTCAGTTTTCCTTGATAGTTTATGAGTCAACAGGAGCTGTGGGGGCTTACGAATCCATTCGCCCGCATGTGAAAGCAGTTTCGAGGCATATCTGAATGGGCAGAGGGTCAGTTTTCCTTGACTGTTTAAGAGTCAACAGGGGCTGACGAATCCATTCCTCACATGTGAAAAGAGTTTCGAGGGCTACTTCTGAGTGGGCAGCGACCCAGTTTTCCTAGACTTTTATGAGTCATCAGAAGCTGTTTGGGCTGCTGAATCCATTCGCCACCTGTAAAAGCAGTTTCAGGGGCTATATCTGACAGGGCAGCGAGTAAGTTTTCCTTGACTGTTTATGATTCAACAGGGGCTGCGGGGGCTTACGAATCCGTTCGTCACATGTGAAAAGAGTTTCGAGGGCTACTTCTGATAGGGCAGCGACTCGGTTTTCCTAGACTGTTTATGAGTCACCAGGGGCTGTTTGGGCTGCCGAATCCATTCGCCACATGTGAAAGCAGTTTCGGGGGTTATATCTGAATGGTCAGCGAGTCAGTTTTCCTTGACTTTTATGAGTCAACAGGGGCTGACGAATCCATTCGTCACGTGTGAAAGAGTTTCGAGGGCTACTTCTGAGAGGGCAGCAACTCAGTTTTCCTAGACTATTTAGGAGTCACCAGGGGTTGTTTTGGGCAGCAGAATCCATTCGTCACATGTGAAAAGAGTTTCAAGGGTACTTCTGATAGGGCAGCAACGCGGATTTTCTAGACTATTTATGAGTCACCAGAGGCTGTTGGGGCTGCCAAATCCATTCGCCACCTGTGAAAGCAGTTTCGGGGGCTATATCTGAATGGGCAGCGAGTCAGTTTTTTTTTACTGTGTATGAGTCAACAGGGGCTGACGAATCCATTCCTCACATGTGAAAAGAGTTTCGAGGGCTACTTCTAAGTGGGCAGCGACCCAGTTTTCCTAGACTGTTTATGAGTCATCAGAAGCTGTTTTGGCTGCCGAATCCATTCGCCACCTGTGAAAACAGTTTCGGGGGCTATATCTGACTGGGCAGCGAGTTAGTTTTCCTTGACTGTTTATGAGTCAACAGGGGCTGTGGGGGCTTATGAATCCGTTCGTCATATGTGAAAAGAGTTTTGAGGGCTACTTGTGATAGGGCAGCGACTCGGTTTTCCTAGACTATTTATGAGTCACCAGGGGCTGTTTGGGCTGCCGAATCCATTCGCCCGCCTGTGAAAGCAGTTTCGGGGGCTATATCTGACTGGGCAGGAAGTCAGTTTTCCTTGACTGTTTACGAGTCAACAGGGGCTGTGGGGGCTTACGAATCCATTCGTCACAAGTGAAAAGAGTTTCGATGGCTACTTCGGATAGGGCAGCGACTCGGATTTCCTAGACTGTTTAGGAGTCACCAGGGGTTGTTTGGGCTGCAGAATCTATTCGTCACATGTGAAAAGAGTTTCAAGGGCTACTTCTGATAGGGCAGCAACGCGGTTTTCCTAGACTGTTTATGAGTCACCAGGGGCTGTTGGGGCTGCCAAATCCATTCGCCAGCTGTGAAAGCAGTTTCGGGGGGTATATCTGAATGGGCAGCGAGTCAGTTTTCCTTGACTGTGTATGAGTCAACAGGGGCTGACGAATCCATTCCTCACATGTGAAAAGAGTTTCGAGGTCTACTTCTGAGTGGGCAGCGACCCAGTTTTCCTAGACTGTTTATGAGTCATCAGAAGCTGTTTGGGCTGCCGAATCCATTCGCCACCTGTGAAAGCAGTTTCGGGGGCTATATCTGACTGGGCAGCGAGTTAGTTTTCCTTGACTGTTTATGAGTCAACAGGGGCTGTGGGGGCTTACGAATCCATTCGTCACATGTGAAAAGAGTTTCGAGGGCTACTTGTGATAGGGCAGCGACTCGGTTTTCCTAGACTGTTTATGAGTCATCAGAAGCTGTTTGCGCTGCCGAATCCGTTTGCCACCTGTGAAAAGAGTTTCGAGGGCTACTTCTGATAGGGCAGCGACTTGGTTTTCCTAGACTGTTTATGAGTCACCAGGGGCTGTTTGGGCTGCCGAATTCATTCGCGACCTGTGAAAGCAGTTTCGGGGGCTATATCTGAATGGGCAGCCAGTCAGTTTTCCTTGACTGTTTATGAATCAACAGGGGCTGTGGGGGCTTACGAATCCATTCGTGACATGTGAAAAGAGTTTCGAGGGCTACTTCTGATAGGCCAGCGACTCGGTTTTCCTAGACTGTTTATGAGTCATCAGAAGCTGTTTGCGCTGCCGAATCCGTTTGCCACCTGTGAAAAGAGTTTCGAGGGTTACTTCTGATAGGGCAGCGACTCGATTTTCCTAGACTGTTTATGAGTCACCAGGGGCTGTTTGGGCTGCCGAATTCATTCGCGACCTGTGAAAGCAGTTTCGGGGGCTGTATCTGAATGGGCAGCCAGTCAGTTTTCCTTGACTGTTTATGAATCAACAGGGGCTGTGGGGGCTTACGAATCCATTCGTGACATGTGAAAAGAGTTTCGAGGGCTACTTCTGATAGGCTAGCGACTCGGTTTTCCTAGACTGTTTATGAGTCATCAGAAGCTGTATGGGCTGCCGAATCCATTCGCCACCTGTGAAAGCAGTTTCAGGGGCTATATCTGAATGGGCAGCGAGTCAATTTTCCTTGACTGTTTATGAGTCAACAGGGGCTGTGGGGGTTACGAATCGAGTCGTCACATGTGAAAAGAGTTTTGAGGGCTACTTGTGATAGGGCAGCGACTCGGTTTTCCTAGACTGTTTATGAGTCATCAGAAGCTGTTTGCGCTGCCGAATCCGTTTGCCACCTGTGAAAAGTGTTTCGAGGGCTACTTCTGATAGGG
>Ga0325411_1009812_pt1 | contig 10159 bp, 6 predicted proteins | sample PopdelMetagenome_13_FD_206181 | JGI IMG/M metagenome (GOLD analysis project Ga0325411, IMG submission 206181) | Populus deltoides microbial communities from Bellville, Georgia, United States - Xylem-PdIQD-R4 | ecosystem: Host-associated > Plants > Phyllosphere > Stem > Wood/Secondary xylem...
GCCAATCGATTATTAAATGATGGATGAGGATGGAATTAAACATGGCCCAGCCCTACTATTCTTTGGGCTCAAATACAGGCTAAGTTAGGGATATGGACAGATATGACATCAAGCCTAACATGGCCCATATGGCTGCCATCATATCAATTAGGATTCATGCACATGTTCCTCGTATGATTGTGTTAAAACTTGAACAGAATCGAGCACAATGAAGAACAAGGAAACAATCTATTACTTCGTTTCCCTTCTCTGATAATAATAATAATGGGGAAAGTAATTGAGTAACTTTGGAAATGAAAGATATGTGACGATCGATCCGGCCCAACATAGTAACTCCAATGGGAAAACAATGGAAGCTAGCTTTCCTATAGCTAGGTTCTAAGAACATTGGCACTGAGAAAAAGGAAGATTGCAGAAATTAAGATAACATGAGAATCTTACAAATTTCTGATCAAAGACAAAGACCTGAATTCCCATATTCAATAATCCTGCTAAACCACCTCCTTCCTTTTTTTTTTTTTTTTTTTTTTTTTTTTTGTTCATAGACCTCTCCTTCCTACACAACTAGCTAGCTACCAGCCAAGGCTTTTCACATTTATGTCCGTCACGGACCCCTTATCACCTGAAGCGATTAATGATGTTCAAGGAAAAAATCATGGGTTCTCGTTCTCGTTCTCGTCAAGTGGAACTTGTTGGCTGTGGCTGCTTCTTCAAATTCTTGTTATTATGCATCCAAACCTTGAAAACCTGTCTCCTCACACCAACTTCAGCACAAAACTTCTGCACTTCCTCATCATCTTGTTTATTAATCCTCCACCCAACTTTATCTGCAAACTCCATCATCTTATCTTTCTGTTCCGGTGTGAATTTTGTTCTAAATCTCTTCTTTGACATAACATAAGGTGGAGGAGGAGGCACTCCATCTGCATTAGACTGGAAAGGATTGAGATCCTCACTTGAAGATTCAGTTCCTCCACTAACACCACCAAAAGCCACACTCATGGGTTGAACCATATTTGCAGTGTTAGGACTGGTATGCAACCCCATAGAATATCTTTGGTGGTGGTGATGCAGTGCAGCTGGAGAAGGCAATGATGGTGGCAACTGAATACTATGAACCATGGTAGCACTTCTTCTTGATCCAGGACTGAATTGAGTCTCCCCATCGATTTCTCTGCGGTGAAAGTTGCGGTGGCACTCACAAGCAGCACATTTTAGCGCCTCTAAACTTCCTTCTTCTCCCCCTGGCATGAACTCACCACAGCCATCATACACACTGCCGCCTACGTTGGCCGCGTGGTTTCTGAGACATTCGCGGTACCTTGTATTAGATGTTTTGGAGTTGGGTCCGCTTGAGATGATTGCAAGTCGATCTGGGTTTGGAGATCTTGAGGGTTGGCGTTGGTGATCTAGGGTTTGAGTGTAAGTAAGGACAGTGGTGCCATTGTGGTTCTCTTTTCTTCCTTCTAGCCCTGACGATTGATGACTGTAACTTGAAGGGACTGACGTTCTTATATCATTTTCTAGACCTCTTATCTCCATGATTTTTGCACCACGCCTATATAATCTTTTTTGAAAAGAAAATCTTAAGCTTTCGGATTTTTTTTTTATATAACAATATTGGAACTTCGAATCTTGGAGCCCTCCAAGATTTTATGCCTAACAGTAAAGGAGAAGAAGCATTTCAAAAACAAAAATCATAGTAGCAGCTTAAATACGTACGAAATGCCCTAAGCTAAATTCAAGAACTTGCTCCATCCTCAGTTGTTCCAAAAGATAAGATGGAAGAGAGGCAATAAAACGAAGAAAGAAGATCTTAAGAACAAAAAGGAAATTGAACGTTAAACGGGACAAAACTCACAGTTTCAGGAGAGAGAGAGAGAGAGAGAGAGAGAGAGAGAGAGGCAACAGCTAGCGCGCAGTACCAGCACCACAGGCTTTATTACCATCATCAGGTCTTTAACATCTCTCTCTCTCTCTCTCTAGCTAATGTCTTCAAGTATGCAGAAACCACAAAAGAATTAGCAGGGGAAAGATGTAAAAGAGAGAGGGTTTGAGTGGTGTTTTTAAGCTTTAGAGCATGGGAGCAAGGACTGTGCTTCTGGGCTTCCAACAGGCCAACTACATATCCAACAAGAGACAGCTTGGTTGCTTGTGATGAAGCCAGAGGATAGATAAATTTTGTGAGGAGATGGTGATGAGATTAAGAGCCCTCCCTTTCTCTGCACAAAACAACCGACAACGTCATGTTCATCCCTCTCCCACGCCCTGCCACACTGGGTCCCACTTCACCCCTTCATTATTGCCTTCCTTTCCATTTCTTATCTTTAGCCCAGCCTGACCCCCTAGATAACCAAACGGATGCATACGGTGTATTCCCTCCTCGCCCTTTATGCGACCTAGCTAGCTTTATATATATTCGCCACTGTGCTTTTTAGTCGAAAACCACCCTTGACATTGCATCACCCTGTAATTAGTTTCATGATCAAACTCATACTTTTACAGGCTAGTTCTATATTTTGTTACAGTGTTAGGGTTTGTGTTATAATATATATATATATCCCCGGTTGAAATTGTATTTTATTTTTATTATATTCTTAAAAATATTTAGTTAATGTAAACTACAATTTTATATGGTCTTCTTGGAAATTCTCTTTTGAAATCTTAATGTGTATTTATTACCGCAGTAAATTGTGTTTTTTAAAAGTACTTTTTATTTAAAAGTATATGTAAAATATTTTTTATTTTTTACAATCATTATTGTAGACATAATATTAATCAAGACTTGTAATTTTACAAGCTAGCAAATATGTATAAATATTTAATTTTATTAAATATATATGATTGGATATAATTTATATTTAAAATATTCTTACAAAAAAATAAACAATTATCTAATTCTAAAATCACAGTATCAAAGTCATAGAAAAAATTAAAAAAACATTAAATTTAATATTTTTTTAAACTAAATGTATTTTTACAACACAAAAATAAATGCTCATCGATCTCTTAGTTACAAAAACAACCACTATTTATAATTTTTTTATAATTTTTTTCTCATTCGGCAACCATGAAAGTTATCGTAATATCATACACACGCTTGCTTGGGTTTGGAGCATCTAATTAAGGAAGCTATTTGAAATAAAATTTCTGTAAATGTTATAGTTTGGACATGGATAATATATTTAAGATTGCCCAAGAATATATAACTAAAGATTCTGTTATATAAATGCTTAAAGTTTAATGGTAATTTTTATACAAATTAAGAGGGAAAGAGCTGCATTAAATGAGAGAAGGAGGGGGGGGGTAAAAAGTGAAAAAACCTGCATGGGAACGGTCCACAGGAAAGGTGTTGTCGTGTAATGTAGAGCAGAATGATTCTCTCAATCTCAACTCTCAAGCATGACCAATGGCTAAGGTAGGCATTCTGTTTTTGAATCGCAAGCCTCCCTGCAACACCACGCTTGCCCCAAGCAATGTCTTTACCTTTCTGTGATGCAATCGATGGCTTAATTTGTCCCTCTCTTTCAACATCTTTTGCTTTGGTACTTGCCTATTTGCTTGCTACATAGCCCTCTCTACCTGTTCATGTTCATTTTTTGTTGCAATACAGCTTCCACCAATAGAATCCCGAAAGCTAGAGTCAGGCAGGAGCTTTATACATTTTTTTATTATTACGAGTAGCATGATCTCCGACTCGGAATCTTTTCTTCCCGCTTCTTTCTTTCTTTCTTCAGATGCATAGCACATGTTCGTTCTAGGCCTTAGTCCTGTTAATCTCCACCGCAATTTCGAAGTTTGAATATCACATCCGGTATGAAAATCTTGGGAACATAGGAGAATTTTTAATTTTTATCTCATCTATTCCATTTCGAGAGCTTTAATCTCAATATCTCTCGACATTTTAGCTTAGGCAGCTTAATTTGGCATGCGCATTGCAGCATTCAAGCTTTGGGGTGTGGCAGGCTAAAGCATCACACACTCAGATACTTTTGCCCACTACAGTACTTGTGGCAGTTCATTAATGCTGTGATCATGGTGCTCCTTCCACTAGCAATGGCTCACCGACTACGTGAGTGATTTGTTAATGTGTTTATCAATGAGTAAAAGCTTTCAAACAAAACATGGATTCGAGATTGAACTTCTCCCGTGCCTGATTTAGAAAATGTATACTTTAAGACAAGTGGTTTAAGGTTCGATATACGGTGTGAGAAATTCTTGGTCGAAAGAAGTAAGCATATCAACAAGTAGATAAATATAAAGAAGTCTAAGGTTGGGCTCTTATTTCTTTTCTATAACCCCATCGAGGACGTGATTCCTTTGCTATAATAAGGCTATCGCTTGTATTCAAATTCATGATTTGTATCCAACCCATGATTTTGGAAGGGAAAAAAACATGAAATTTTAGTTTATTTTTTTCAAAATCATGGTTTGAATGTATTCTCTTACCAAAACCATGTGTTTAAGAGGATTATCAAACACCCAGAAGTGTGATTTTTTACTCAAGATTTGATTTTTTCTATCACACTTCAACCATAAACGGAAACATTGGTTTGGAATTGCGGTTGAAGTTGAAATTAGCTTTTACTAAATCTAGTAATTGCCTTTAGGTGTATAGATTAAACTATATATTCTGAATATCAAAATAACTCTGATAAACAATTAATTCTACCATCTATTGAGAGATTATGTATATTTTTATATATATTCACCAATATCTTTCTTGATACATTAAGAAAATATTCCAAGTAAAACGATGCCCTTGTTTCCCTTCCCAAAACAAGTTCTTATACGTCCATCGCTTTTCATCTTGCTTGCATGTATTAAGCATGCCGTCTGTGTTTGCTCGGAGTTAGGATTTAATTAACTCTTTATAAGATTCTTAATTACATTATTAATTTGTAGTTCAATTGTTCGTAAACAGAGTTCATTTCCAGGGATTACTCAGTGGCAACCGTGAATGATAAATTCAACAATTCGTGTCATATTCTGCAAGGAAATAAAATCTCTTCGAAATGTTCAGATTTTATCTTGATCTGTGTTACTTTTTCGTTCACTGGTATTATATTCTGCGTTGTAACAACCAGCTGTCGGGTGGGTTCGGGGAGCTAGAGGCGGACTAATGGATCGAGCTGCTCCTCCCGGGGATACAGAATCCTGGGCATGGAACCGATGGAGGCCTGGAAGAGTATGTTAAAGCTAGCTAGGTTCACTAGAAGTCATTAAATGTGCTTGTAGATTGATGGACTAATTTGATGAAGTTTTACCGATTTTAAGTAAAACTATACATGATATAAGTATCACTGATTCGAGATTGGATTACATTTTTTTTTAATAAAAAACGAGGTTTTTTTTTTAATAATAATAATAATATCACGCTATTGAGAAGAAAATGATCCTTGCTCATAGTTTTTGTAGTTGAATTTGGTCACCAAAGATTATTTGAAAATACTATTTTTTGAAGTGATTGGTTAATTAGGTCATGTCTTGGTTAAGCCATTTATTGCTAGATTGTTATATAAAAAAAAAAGTATTAATTTGTTGAAATCTGGGTTTTTTAATGCAAAAATAATTTTAAAAAAATATTAACCTGATAAAATTTGATTAATTTGATGGGGTCAACAACAAGAAATTAAAAAAAAAAACATTTTTGATGATTTTTCAGTTGATTCAATAAATCATGAGCCACCTTTTTTCGGATCACAACCACGTTTGACAACTATGCGATCAACTCTTGATAATAGCTACTGTCGTCGCTTATGGCCCTGGGTGAATGGACATGCTCGAAGCAAGCAGGAAAGAAAAGGGCCTTACCAGACCTGGAGCCGCGGGCATTTTTACTCTAAACCAAACCTAAAAGCCCAAACCAAAATTCTCATACTTTTTTCCTGGGAAAATCTTGTTAAATTCTCAGTTTATGTGATATAATGTAGCTCCACCATTGCACAGGCTTTTTTTAATAAAGCATCGATGAATCCACAACAAGTCATGGTGACTTGAAAAACAAATTGCTTCGGAATCTGGTTAAACGAAAGATTTAGCATTAACTCGCTAGCTTATTCAAAGACAAGCAACCACAACATATTTTTCTCACAGAAGAGAAAGCATTGGGGGACGCCTTGGAGTGCTTGAAAATGCTAGGGAGATTTCTTGATCTCTATCTTCAGCAACAGTACTTGTTCTGTTTCCCCCTTGACATCTGATCTCTTTATTTGTTTTACCTATTGCCTCGTACGATGGCAAGAATCTTGCATTGTTATCCTCGAACTGCATCTCCATTACCACACTCATTTTGCCTCTAATCAGCATATCTTTGGCAGCCCATCTTTGAATCTTCCCTGAAGTTGTTTTCGGAACACTTCCGCTCTTAACTAGAACCATCAAGCCAATTTCAACTTTCTCTTCCTTCAGAACAGCTTTCTTTGCCCACTCACAGATTTGTTTCAATACCTTAACATCCTTTTCGTGTCTTTGAATCTCTGCAACAAGAACTATAGTGCTTGACATCTCAAATGCAGCAAGGCAACCTCCTCTGAGAAACTTTTGACAACTATTCTGAGCAGCTGTCTCTATGAAATGAGGGTGTATTTCTTGATTGTTTGGGAGTTTGATAACATCTGAACACCGCCCGGTCACATAGAGAAACCTTTCTTCTCCTTTGATGATTCCTCTATCGCCTGTGCGGACAAAGCACCGGCTCACCTTGTTCCTTGGTCTTGCTTGAAATATCTCTCGAGTTAAAGATGGGTGGCCAAGGTAACCTGAGCAGTTGCTTGGAGATGAGACCCAAATCTCACCTTCCGTTCCATCCACAACAAGCTCACAAGTTTCTTCGTCTACAACTATAATGTCCATGTCCTCTTCTTCTTCACGTTGAGAAGCAAGCCTTGCACATGGCAAGAGCTTGTTGTGTGACGGGATGTGTGGAAAGCTAGCAGCATTGCTGCAGTTGCCTCTCCATGCTGTTGAAACAAAGGTGCCGTTTTCTGCCAAGCCATAAGATGGAGAAATGCATGATGGGTTTAGCCCAAAAGGCTTAAACATTTCGACGAACCTGTCAACCGACGCTTTGTAAATAGGCTCATTGATGATGATTAAGTTTTTCAAACTCCATAAACTTATAGGCTGAGTTCCTTTATCAACCCCACCACGCTTTATAACAAGTGGTAATGAGAATGATGGAACTGGAGTGCAAGTAGCTTGGAACTTTGAAATCAGCTCAAGCCATAGCCCAGGCCGGTTCACAAAGGCGCCAGGTGATGTTAGCACACTTGTTGCACCAGATATGATAGTCAATAACAAAAACTGCAGGCCACAGTCATGGTACTGAGGCAACCAAGAGACAATAACACTGTTTGGATAGAGATCGTAGGCTTTCCTGGCTACTCTCACATTGTGAGCAGCTGCTCCTGCTGTTACCAGCACAGGTTTTGGAATCCCTGTAGCACCTGAAGTGTATTGGATTAAGTACATTTCATTTGGTCTACAGCCATTATAAGGCAATGAGCCCATATTTGAACTCACTTTCTTGTCTTTGATATCAGAAGTAGAGATCCAGGTGAGCTTTTGCAACATCTCTGCAAGCTTATGATTGTCAGAGGACAAGGAGATGTAGTGTTGAACTCTGGCAATGTAATTATGGTGCGCTATGGCAGCTTTGGGCTTTGTCTGGGACAGAACTCTAACAAGATGGTGATAGTTTTCTTTAGTGAAAGAAGGGTCTGGTGGGAACACAGGGATGCACAAAAGGCCAGCTCTTTGGCACCCAAAGATGATCTCAACAAGCTCTAACCCAGGTGAGCATAAAATCACGACAGTGTCACCTCTTTGTAATTGAGTAAGTAACTGGGTAGAAATTGAGTGAACTGATTCATTGAGCTGAGCATAAGTGATGGTTGAATTCTTGGTTGCACCATTTGAGCCGTCTTCAGCCCAAATGAAGGCTGGCTTGGACCGAAAGGATGCTAGGTTAGCCCATACTGGGAGGTAGAGATCGACCACAGGTTGATCAGGGAAAGAAGGGTCATAATTCTCGTAGTTCATGTTGTTTTTTCAGGTGTGTATGTTGTGATGAGCAACAACTTTATTGGGCTGTTTTATAACAAGAATAAGTGAATTTAATAAGAGGATAAAGATGGGCAATCTTTTTGCCATTGAAGAAAACTAGAACAAGATGCAAAATGTAGCAGATATTCGTCGAGAATATCCTACTTGCTGTGCTATCATGCATTACAAGTCCCTTTTTCCATGTCTATATATTGTTTAGTATCCTCCATGCAGAGATGCGGTGGCAAATCCCAGCAGCTCTTAGCCGTCTTTGGTCTTGTCCTCATGTTTAATTGTTTATGCCATGCTGCCAGAAAACAAATTGGAAGATACAAAAGCAAACTTCTGAAGAAGGATCGACAAACAAATGAATCAAAGGCCCAACAACCGTCAATCCGAGTTTTACAGCCATGTCAGGGTAGAGACAAATTCTTCTCGCATTGGGAAGTTTAAGACTCTTTAAATGTGTGAAAATAATTGTATGATATACTAATAAGTTAGGCGAATATTCCTTCACTAAGAATAAAGAAAATAAAAAATTAGTCGGCGAATTATAATAATAATTTATTTATGTTAACTAGTACGGCATGGAATTATTAAAAAAACAATATATTCGTTTGGATAACGTTATCAGGTTTTGTTGTCGATTATTACAAGAAATTCTGGTGGAAAGAGTCTGATTTGATCCATGCCTACATAAGTAAATGACAATATATTTGTTTTGATGCACAGTTTACTAACGGTCTTTCTTCTCTCTGGCGAGCAAAAATCCTTTCGTTGCCAGGTTGGCTGCAGATGTTATCTTCCAATGTAACAATAAACGGCCTTTGTTCCTGGTCTGGCTGTTTATGTTTCTCCAACATCTTTGACACTAGCTTGAAAAAATAATTTTAAATAAATAAAAATATATTTTTTATTTTTTATGTGATAGATACAAATAATTTTCTACTTTTATTATACTTTCCAGTAAATCATTTTGCACGATCCTGATAAACAATGAAAAATAATCTTCTTTTCAACAAGCAATGCCTTAATAAAAAAAATTCATGTCTCCATCAGAGACGGTATAGATCCAGATGGTAGGAGCAGGAAATTTTGAGCAACGCGGTGACTTGTCTATGACAGATTAGAGCCTCGCTGACATTATCAACCTTCAGCAAAACCTGCGCAGGAGAGAAGGATTGTGTTCTAGGAGTCTTTGAAAACGCTCTGATAGCTCCTGTGGGCAATTTAGCTGATGCACCTCTGCAATCTGATTCATTTAATACCCTGGACATATAAAACCTTGTCCAGGATTTCTATGTACATTGTCAGATTGAGATGGTCTATTAATAAGAGCAATTGCCTCTACAGATGAAGGTTCTGATTGTATTTCCAGGATACAAATGGCCAGCCACAGTCAAAAAGGCAAAAACACTGAAAGCTCTTCTAACCCTACGATGTCCTATAAGAAAGTTCTGGTGTCAATCCAATCTTTTACAAAGACAACAGAGCTTGACCGCATCTGGTGTTATTTATTTTTCAAAGCAAGAGGCAAGTACAAATATCTCTTGATGTCTTGGATGTCCAGGCTTTTCATTAGTGATGTCTACGTTTATTGCACAGCTCTGGAAGCACCTCAAATGATTGCTGGATAGAAGAATAACTCCTCATCCTAGGTCCCAATCATTGTCCCCAAGCACAGGCCCTGAATCATGATGGCAAAAGAAAGGAACAGATGTCAAAAAGCCATATGAAACACGGATGTGTATTCCAAAGTACAGCAATTTAAATTCTACAAAATAACGTAGTATTCTGTTCTGCTCAGCAAATTAAATTATTCAGACCCTGCCAACCACGGTTTGTATCCCAGCTAGCCTGGGTCCTTGTGAAATCGAGTGCCCGCCACATTAGGTGATTCAAGGGTAGTCCATCGACCATCTCATCACAGTTGGGTAGGGAGTCTAGCAGGCAGTAAGATCAGTTTTCCAATTCCATTAAATCAATCAACCAGAAACATCTCTTCTGTAGTTTGGAAAACATGAAATTAAACTTTCAACAAGAGGAAACTATAAAGCATGAAAAGCATCACCTAATTTAATTATAGCATTAGCAATAAAACTGAAAAGGGACA
>Ga0325411_1009813_pt1 | contig 10159 bp, 4 predicted proteins | sample PopdelMetagenome_13_FD_206181 | JGI IMG/M metagenome (GOLD analysis project Ga0325411, IMG submission 206181) | Populus deltoides microbial communities from Bellville, Georgia, United States - Xylem-PdIQD-R4 | ecosystem: Host-associated > Plants > Phyllosphere > Stem > Wood/Secondary xylem...
TTTTTTTAATTTGGTTCATCTGCTATCATTATCTATTTTGTTATCCTCTAATTGAAAATAAAAATAATTTAATTAATCTATTCAGTAAATAAATAGAGTTGTGGATTTTTCTCTCTTCTTTAAAATGTATTTGTAGTATTTGAATACTTTAAAAAAAAAAAAGGGGCTGACAGCTAGCAACAAACTAATTAAGACATTAGTTGAGTCCAACTTCGGAGGGTTGGAGTTTATCTAGAAAAAAGTAGAGATTCGAACCACAGACAAGTGACGGATTAAAAATTATAGAGCACACGTATTTGTTTGTTAGTCCTAAAAAATAACACATCTGTCGGTTGGTCAGGCACCTTATTTATCCACGTGTCTTAAACTTGTGATTTTCTAATGCTAGTTCTTCAAGAAAAACGAACAACTAATGTACATGCTCTCTCAACTCATCTTCGTTCCAGTGATGATGAAAGAGTCGGTTAACCCATCAGTGTATGAACGTAGCTCCTCAACTCTTTCCTCTTGTAGCCATATGAATATATATGATCAAATTAACACAATCGCGTGGTCATACAAATTTGGACGGTGATGGCAGCGTGCGTGTTTGCATAAGCAACAATTATTAATTAATAAATTACCATATGATCAGTTTTTATCTGACATTAATTATATACTGCGTTGATGACATGTCGACAGGGAGCTCTTGAGGACCCGCTGAGCTTCAAGGGGCGGTCCCAAAACTATTTGTGTCCCAATTTTACTTTATTATACACTCACATTTTTTTTTCTCCCAAGGATCGATAGTTGAACTTTAATCTAATAAGAGATTGAAATGAGACCATCCCACATGAGCTGTGGGACTTATTGACTAAGTATATACTATGCTTTCATGTTTTAGATTCCATCAAGTTACAATAATATGATAACTATTAAAAAAAAAAAACTATTAAATCTCAAAGATTATTGAAATAGAAAATAATTTTTTTCTCCCTCTCTAATGCATAAATTCAAATATTTTGTTCAACATAATTATCTTCCTAAACTCAGATATAACCAGAACAAGAAGCATGCAACCAGCATTTGCACAATAAAAAGAAATTGATTGATACGATAATTTTGTTAGATCTAATTACAGTAACTAAATCCCATACACTTCACCTTAGTTAATTTTTTGGCATTTTTTTACTCCAAATAACGAGTGAGAAAAGTAATTAATTAATTAATTATATCGTCCCTTAATGTGTTCGAACAAACAATTAAACAATTAATTAATATGTGTTAGAAAAAAATAAAAATTATATCGATTATAAAAATTATAATAAAAATTATTTTAAATAGTAATATTTTTAAGTTTTTATAATAAAAAATGAAACCAGAAATTAATTTGGATTGTTAAATTACCGTTAACAAGTGATACAAGTCACCTAAGTTTTTTGTTTTTCCATGATAAATGTATTTTTAAATCTCTTCTACATGATTTTAAAAGCACATCCTCCACATTAACATGATGCTTTTAGAAGATTTTAATAAATTTTCTTAGTTTGAACTTAATTAGAAAGTCAAAATAATGGAGCAAATTTTCTTAATTAACATGTAAACTTGTTTAAATTTAATTTTTTATTTATATGATGGACAAAGAATTAAACAACTTAAACTAGATTTTCCAAACTAGTCTTACTCTATTTAATAAAAAGAGCCAACGAAGCTGTAAAATATAAAAGAAAAATAATAATAACAATAATAAATAAATAAAATTACAATAAAACTTGGTGCATAACACCTTTGAAGGCTCTAAGAGATCTAGTTGGTAAATAAATATTTTTTTTTCAGTATTATCACTCTTGTTGTGAAGAGCTCTACTTAAGACTCAACGTACGAAACTGAAACTGAAACTGAAACATTGGAATATAAAAACTGATCCTAAATTAATATTATTCTTTGGTGCCATGTCATAAGCAGACAACATCAATGTCAAAATTGTAACTGCAAATTTGCAAAGAGATCCTGGATAATTAAACAAGCTGAGCCCATACTTTAAGTTTACAAGTGAAAATTACGTAGTGGTGGATGTGACATGAATATTGTATTAGTTAGAGTCAGCAATATGCTCTACGAACTCTGGAGTTTAAAAGGGATCGATCAGCCTGGCCGTACAGGAAGCTATTTTGCCACCATCTTGGTCAAAGTTTCGAACGAGTACTGGCTGAAACCGTCTGTTGATATTTTTCCTGTTTTAAATTATTTTCTTTTGCCATAAAGAAAGACAGATAGCGAGAATGAGAGACCAAAGGAGAGGGATGTTGTCTACAAGAGGGCCAAAAACGGTTTAATAAAGGCTTGGAGATATATATTAATTTGATGTGATTTTAGTAGATTAATTCTGAGGGTTTATTATGTTATCTTGATTTACTTACTCCTAGAAAAGAATATTGCTTTCCTGATTCCAAACACTAAGATGATGCCAAAAGGGAGGCTGTATCCCTATTGTAGCTTGCAAAGTGCGAGGACTTGTTAGACAAACATGCATGTGTTTTAACCTATCAAGCAGGGGTATTCCATGTTTAACGATCAAGGTTTTCAGTACTTCAATATCGATATGCGGCGTAAATTAACTCAAGAATTCCGGCTGATTAGTATCGGAAATCGGAAAGTAAATCTAAATTACGAAGCAAATAATTGATTTAATTCACTATATATATCACTTATTAACATATGACGTATCCCTTTTTTTTATTTATTTATGTTTCAGATAAAAGACAGTAATTAATAGCATACATTTTATTGATGTCAAAAGAACTTAGATAGCCCATAAGAGTATGGCACCTCTTTTTTTTTTTCTTCCTTGTATGAACCCTCCAGTTCTTTTAGCAGTCCAGTTCTTTGAAGCTATGCAAGCAAACTCCAAAGAGATGAGTTCAAATTTACACATCAGAAGATATGCTCAGATCAACTTTCAACGATGTTGGAAAGTTGCAAGATGTCAATTCTTTCAGTGTGTAAATATCCTTTCAAAAGGTCTAAACGTTGCAAATTGAGTTAATTTCTTATAACCTTTGTGTTATACATATAGGCTTTCACAATGGCATAATACCGCATGCCATCACTGACTTGTTAAACCAATGTGCTCGGACAAATAAACTCGCAGCTATTATTCAACTTTGTGTTTATTTCGGATCAACTTAGAAGGGCACTTTGGTAATTAAAAGTTAATTCATAAAATAAAAATTTGTTGTTCATGTATCAAAGCTACCTAGCAAGAAGAAAAATTATCCAGACCTGCTATACTTCCTCTAAATGATCAAAGCCTCTCCTGTAACCGATCAGTTGACCAAGTCTACTATTGACTCCATCATTTATCTTCCTCTATTTTCTTAATCCATCACTGTTTCCTTCCAGGCATGTATTAATGGATATTAGTCTCACGAGCAGTACAGGAAAGTCCGACCAAATAGTATGCGATTCAGATTATCTGCAGGACTCAAGCCATGTAAGGTCTTATTCTTGTGCTTTCTGCAAGAGAGGCTTCTCAAATGCACAAGCATTGGGAGGCCACATGAATATCCATAGAAGAGATAGGGCAAAACTTAAACAAGCTTCCGACGAAAACTTTCTTTCTTTGGACATCACAAAGTCCACTGAGGAAATAAGTAGAGCGCCTAAAACGCCATGTGCTCTGCCAGCTGATCAACATGTTAGTTTTACTCTTAGAAATAAAGCTAGCGAAGAAGTTCAGCCGCTACCCTTTATTGTTGATGTGAAGGCAGGTACTGATGGCGATGAAGATAACAAGATGCAATTGAATCAAGCTACGATGCAGGCGGGATTGGACCTGGAGCTTCGATTAGGGTCCGATCCACACGAATCATCTACAAGGTCGAGTCCCAGAGAATTCCTTTGATCGTAGTGAGCTGCAAGATGTTTGGGATCTGCAGCGAGGTTTTTTCTCTTACCCTTTCATTTTTCTAAGAAATTTTGTCAAGTTCTCCACGTTTTTATCATAAAACCAAGGGGAGGTTATGTCTCTTCTTCCTTTTCCATAAATTTCAACTGTTGTGTTGTAAGAGAAAAAGTTTAATATACTTCTTCTAAAGTTATTCACTCATGGCTCCATTCATTTAAAGCATCAAACTTTCCGTATATTCCACTTTGCGAATTAATTGCTGCTTTTATGACTTTATTGTTAATTTATTTGCACTATCAAACTTAATTTTGATGCTTATAAAACTTAAATCGCATATGAAATGAATGAAACAAGGATCAAAATATTTTTATTGAGCTACCAAGTTAACTTTGCTGGTTCATATTCGAATCTTGGATAGTACCAAGAAATTTGTTGCCTACAATGACCAGAAAAAAATTAAAATTGATGTCAAATTAATCTGACAATTATATGGATTTTTAAATTCAATTTGCTTGCAGGCAATTAATACATGTAATCATTATGCACTCCACGAGATCCAAAGCATATACTTGACTAGCAATGATCAATCAATCAGTAACGTAAGATAATTCATAGACTTTATCATAATCTCGTATCCAGATAGCAAGTATTCACTTTACTTCGACATAAGAAATGCTTGATATAAAAAAGAAAGTTACAATTAATCAATAATGGCATAGTTTTCTACTCATTTTTTGTAGTTATATAATTTCTTCTTTTTTTTTTTTTACTTTCACTTGTAATCATTCACTAGTCCCTTCAAATCATTCTAAAATTAACCATGCTAGTAGTTGTTTGTCCAATTTATCATGAGATAGTTGGAAAGTGGATGTATGATCTTAAGAATTTTAACTTACCTTTTAAACTTTACCAGATGCTTGCTAGATGAATGATCAACACCCAAATTCATCTAAATTATCTCTTACTATATAGTATTCATTATTGTGGTACGTACGTACTTATAGTTTCTCTTGATCGAATTCAATGGATAATGAGTTTATCATCCAAAAACTGCAAGTCAGTCCAATTTCTTGCATGCCTTTTAGCCTTGAATATTGTTACAAAATGTTAGGTTTAGGGGTTTTCACATTTAGTGAAAAATGTTTTTCTCATATGATTGAGAACCGAATAATTAAACTGTGTATATATGCTGTATTGTAAGGTATAAGTATATATTACTTATAAGAAAGAATTGCATTGTAGAAGTCCGTTAGCTGTACTATGCCTGTCATCATACGCCAGATGGTGGAGCGGATCTTACACTGTTACACATGACTTAAAACACCATAGAGAAACTGATTTGCAGGTAGGGGCTTCGTCAAATTTTATATCCACAATCTAATCACAATGAAATGAATTGAGACCTAGGGATCATAAGCATGTCATACACATAGGGATCGAGGACGTGCTTGGCATAACCATGAAAAATAAGATTAATTAACAATTACATTGCACCAATTTTCAAGTTAGAGCATAGGAATGCGGGGAAAAATTAATAACAAGTTCGCTACTCGATTTCAGTTTGGGGTACTTTTGATTTTGGTTTGGGAAAGTTAAGAGATCGAGATGTCAAAGTTGTTTTATTATGTAGATTGAAGAATATTGCTCGGCTGTTTGGTGCACATGACCAAGAGTTGTTTTCTCATTCAATGCATGCTTCTATGTTTTTACCTCGTGGTTAGCATAAGGCAGACCAAGTTTGATTAGGTATTAATGTATTTGGGTGTAGTAGTTAGCTTTGTATTAGTCTGCCCAAGGTTTGCTCTTCATAAATCTTAGTGAACCTCCATCAATCCAAGAATTTTCCAAACACTAGGTTGGGCCACTGAAGTAATAGATCATCCACATAGCAAGGAAGATAATCACTAATACCCCCATCAATCCAAGAATTTCATTCATAATTTCCACACTGGTTTACAATGAAAGAGAAGATAATTTGAAGTCTCAATCTCATTTTCACAAAAAATACAAACGACTTGATCAACTGAGATTATATTACGTTAAAGTAAGAGTTTCTTAGTGTATAATCTATTATGAACAGCTAGCCAAAGAAAAGATTGAACCTTAGAAGAGACCCCTTTTAGCTAGATTGAAGCCTTAAAAGTTCTAAGCCTTGGATTCATAATTTTATCAATAAGTAAATAGCAATTTTTAAATGTATAACTTCGTTTGTTGATGAGGATCAAATTTTCTTATCTGAAGTTGTTGCCTTTAGCCAAAAGCTTTCTAGATATGAGAGAAGATAGACAACCTGTTTAGTTTCGAAGAGAAACAATTGTCTCCTCCAAGATAACTCCCACTTCCATTCCGCATACTCCCAATTTCCCATATCAACAATTGTGGCATTAGATTTAGTGGAGAGAATATAGAGTCGTGAGTAAGTGACTTTCATTAGAGAGCTATTAAACCAAACATCATACCAAAACCGAGTTAAAGTCTTATTTTCAATAACTACAAATTTGCAGTTATTGGCTAAAGCTGAAGAGATAGTGTCTAATGAAGTTATAAGGGATGTGATGTCCCTCCAGATACAAGAAAATCTTCTATAAAAAATAGGAAGATTATTTTCAAACACCAACTTGAATTTGTTGTATATCATTTTCTTCCATAGCTCATTACTAGGAAGATAGAGCCTCCAAATCCTCTTCAAACATTACTTTATTCTTGGCTATCAATGACCCAATCCCACGGCTACCCTTACCCTTATCTCGAACAACCACACTCCATTATTGGACTTTGCAATTTTTTCTTATTCTGAAAGTTCTTGACTATAAGAATTTGCATTAGATGAAAGTAAGCAAACAACACATACCTTTTGGTATAAGGAAGATAGACATAAAGTACAAAGGAAGGGAGTTCAACACACTTTTCATAAGTCAAATGTGACTCGTTATGCTTAATATTCTCCCTTTCCACGAAGTGAGTTTCTTTTTAAACTTATCAATGGACTTGTTAGGTTTTTTAGGCTTCTCAGTACTCAGATCGACAATCCTTATTCTAGAAGAATATTAGGTCATATGATACTCACAAACTTGAATAGATGTGAGCTTTATTTAAGTTTTGAATACATGGATGAGCTTCATCATCATAACTTTGGATTTATGTCCCATATATGTATAATTTTAAGCATTATGGCATAAATCATATCCCACATATGTATAATTTTTAGCATTATGGCATAAACCATATCCAGAGGGTCCATCATATGTTATACTCTCATTGTTTTTACAAAATCTAAATAATATCTTTGGTGATGTAATTTTATTTATTGATTAATAATGAACTTTCGTAAAAACAAAAATCACTAATTGGGATTAATGTGGTAATTCTCTAGCGTGAATTGCAACCTAATCAATTTCAAATAAAATGAAAAAGTGATAGAATAAAATTAAGACTTGCTATATGGAAATGCTTATATTTTCATTTTAGACCAAATGACTTTAATCAAGTCAATTATAATAAATCTGCCTTTCTATCACTTATCTTCATTCAAAATTCCAAAGGGTTTAGAAAGTTCATTAAGAAGATCTCGATGATGAGGCTAGCAAAAATCATTATATTAATTCAAAACACTTAATAATAAAAAAAAGAGTGAGAAAGATGGAGGTTAAGGTATTTGATCAATACCTGATAATAACAAGATTCTTATTTAATGGCTGTGGAGGTTTGGCTCAAAAAAAAATTATAAATTGTTAATATTGGTGTCAATGAATTTTTCTTTAAAATACGAGTTCAACCAAAAACACATTTTTTTGCATAACAACAATTATGGACAGACTATGTGTTGTTTTCCCATTGAAAACAACTAGGTGTGTCATCCTGACCTTCTAGACCTCTGTGTATCTAGAATTTTTTCTGAAGCTAGGCACACCTGGCCTTCTTATGGATATTCGTTGTTTTTTTTTTTACAAGAAAATTATTTAAATTAATTTATTATAATAATATTTAAGTGATTCTTAAATTATGTCTTTATTTTTTATAAGATTTGGCATTTTTTATTATGATATTATCAATTGCTTTATAAATAATTATGTATTAGCCTAATATTTAGACTTCTTAAATACCTTTTCTCATTAATATGGAATTAGAATAAAATATCTATTGTTTTATTATAATTGTTTTATATAATTTCCTAAATTTATTTTTCCTAATTTTTTTCATATTAGCGCATGAAAAATGATCGATTCATAATTTTATAATTTTTAATTGAAACCTTCTTTAACTATAATAATAAGTCTTTTACTTGAAAAACAACGCTTCTTATAAAAAGAAAAAAAACATGTTTTTGTTAAAAAAATCATGAGTAAGAAATTTTTGTTTTTGATTAAAAATATAAGTTTTTCCCTTTTTTTTTTATTGCTATCACTTTTTATTCAATGAATTATGTTTCTAATTAAAAAAAATATATTAAAACAATAAAAAAAACTATATGAATTAAAAAAGAAAATTATAAAAACACATTTTTCCCTATAATTTTATTTATTGTCTTTCTGGTGAATATCAATTTTTTATTTTATAATTAAATTAAAAAAAAATTTCAAATAGTTACTTGTGGAAGCAAGCGAGCAACTATGATATCACATTCTAAAACTGAAAGAAAAAAAAAGATAGGAATTACCCATAATGGAGAAATAATTTAATTTCGCCTCATATAATAATGCGGTCATTTAAAAAATGTTATATTATTTCAAGCTAAACACTTAATATTTAATCTATAGAAGAGAGATAGACATTACTAAAAAATAATAAAAATCATATCTTGAAATACCATCTAAATATTTATATTTTTGGATTGAGATGGTTTTTGATATGTTATCCAATACTAAAAAGAGTACAAGGCTTCAATTAAAAAAATATACAAAGAGTATTGGGACCAAATTTTGGCAAAACTCAAGAAAATATAATTATGTCAAATTAGATAGAAAAATTGGACAAAGAAAATCTTGGAGAATTGAATATTATACAAAGACATAACTGACACGATTAGAAAATATAGAAAATTATTAGAGATTTTCCCAATATAGGATATATTGTGTCATTTTCCTTGTAAAAATCATGAAGTACATGCACATATGCAATTTATCCTTTGTCAATTTCTAATACTTAGCCTACTTTGCATGGAGATAATTAAGTTTCATATTAGCATATTTGTAATAAATACTAAAAGAGATGCTTGATTTATCAAAAATTTTGAATACATGTACTTTAATAAAAAAAAATCATATAGGTACTAAAATAGAAATAATGATAAAGTACAAGTACTTTAAATGTTATCACCTCTAAGAAAATTAAAAAAATATATATTAAAATCATATCTAATTGGACATTAGCATTTTAGTAGCAAAATTAATAAGTTACTCCATTGATCAAATTTTAAGAGTTTAAATACTTAAATAAATAAAAAAACAATTAGGTACTCCAACAAAAAAAAAAACCATGGAGTACATGTACTTATGATGTCATTCTCTCTTTCGTAGACGTGAAAGGGGTTTTTGTCTGATCATTAAACTTTTTGGAGCAGTTTCCATCATTTTACAGTACTTTATGGGGTTATCTTAATTTATCAAAGTTTTAATAAACATCACATGTTATAATACTAGCGACATCCCACTAAGGTATAATTAAATGTTGATGAATATTAACCACAAAAAAACCGATTGAGAATTGTTTGTTTTTTAATATTTGAGATGAAATTGATAGAAATTACAGATTTGAGACTCAATTAAAAATGTGAAATATATTTTGGACTACATTGAGATTTTTTCCAATTCCTATTTTCTTTCTTTAAGGATCCAATCGGAATATCACCTATAGTCCAAGGACTTCGTAGTAATAAAACCACCATCCTCTCGCTGATTGACACGAAGTGTAGAGACAAGCACCCAATGCTCCCATTATCCCATCCACACATTAAACTTGGATATAATAGTTTTTTCGTTAAAAATAAATTTATAAACTATATGTAATTCGCAGGTGTAATTTATGTTCATATATTTATTATGATATATTTAAGAAAAAAACATGTATTGAACAGAAAAAATATGTTGGAAACAAACATAGACAGAGTTATTTTCTCTATATTATTAATATATATATATATATATATATGTTAAATTAGGGAATTAGAAAACTTATAAATAGGTATGGAAAAACTTGAATAAATTACAGTGATATTTTCTTTTCATGGAAATTAATGTGATTTGACAAAACGTAAAATAAGGTTTTTTTTTTTTT
>Ga0325411_1009814_pt1 | contig 10158 bp, 5 predicted proteins | sample PopdelMetagenome_13_FD_206181 | JGI IMG/M metagenome (GOLD analysis project Ga0325411, IMG submission 206181) | Populus deltoides microbial communities from Bellville, Georgia, United States - Xylem-PdIQD-R4 | ecosystem: Host-associated > Plants > Phyllosphere > Stem > Wood/Secondary xylem...
AAAGAATATTTGATTTAAAAGCATGAATGACTTTTTTTTAATGTGATCCACATAAAAGTATGCTTTTTTTGTTTTTATAAAATATAATTTGTGTTTTAAAAGGGTTATACTTTGAAAAAATAAAAAAACCATGCTCCAAACCAAACACATAATTAATCCTTTACAATCCTGGTACTCTGGGCCATTTAAAATTGACCCTTCCTTTACAATCTCTGCCTATTTTTAATGAGAGAACATAATATGATATGTGTCCCTCTAACTATCTATAAAATTGTAAAATTCTTTTTGTTTCCTTTCTCCTTTTTCTGTTTTCTTCTCCTTTCTTTTCTCCTCCCTCCTCTCTCTCTCTCTCGCTTCCTTCTTTCTCTTCCATGCCACCCAATTCCATGACCATACCATCTTTAAACACAAAGTTGTAAGCCAAGCGAACTATACAAAACTAGATTTCATTCTCCCTTCACAATTCTCCATTATCGTGTGCCTACAAGCTCTCTAAACCAGTAAATTTGTAGACATGTAAAATCTCTCCTGAAGGCTTCACATTCACGGCCTCAAATTCACAAAATCTCCCTTAAAATATAGGAAAAATAATAGCTAAAATATAGTTCTTTACAGTATATTTCACCCTGTATTTCTACAACATATTCAACAATAGCATCCATACATTAACCAGAACAATTAAATGAAAATTAATTCAACAAGTCAAACGAATTTAAAACACCAACACCTATACTGTTGTCCTCGGCATCCATCACTGACAAAACCAAGAACAAAAAACAGCATTGAAAGAAAAACTTTGCCACAAATTACTTTCAAACCAAACACGTAAACGACAACAACAAAGAAAAATCCACTCACTTTCACCTGACAACCATCCTTGCGATAAAATCTTCGTGTCAGGTCCTACATCAACTTCCCGAATCCACTCGTCAAACTCCACCAACTCTAACTTTTCTCTAAGACTACTGATAACAACAGTGGAGGAGGAAGAATGATGGTAACAATAATATATATATATATATATATATATATATATATATATTCAGATGGTGGTGCTTGAGGCAATGATAGCAGCACAAGTATTAGATATCAATGAATATAAATATTATTATTTTAAAAAAATCCATTCTCGTTTTTATTTTATTTCCACCTCCTTCCATGCTCAGTGGTAAAATTCACTTAAAAGAAAACAGGTGAAATTCAGGCCAGTAATATCAGAAGTCACTTTATTTTTTTATTCTCTTAATGTGGCCCTTGTCAATTATATTTTTTAACATATTCTTTTATTTGTTTTTGCGTTAAAAAAAACCTTTTGTAAATTAATTATTTTTTTAAAATTATTATTTTAAAATTATTTTTTAACATCTAAATCTTTCATTATTTAAACAAGGCTTTTTATTCAAATTCAAATGTTAAATATCGAGCTGGCCAGACAAGTGAGACCCATTACTTGTTCTTTCTCCTTTACTTAGGATTAAGTTAGCTTAAACTGTTTATTAACTACAACTAAATATAAAACTGTGATAAGATTATGTCAGATTATCATCAAAACTATATTATTGATGTTTATTACAATTTCACAATTGAGATGTATGCTCGATGCATAACATTAGCAAACTTAATATTGGATTAAAAGAGAAAAAGTGAGCAGGAATCCCATTCTTCAGGCTAACTTAGAATTTAATGTTTGAATTTGGACATAAAAACTTATTGGAGGAGGGTAAATAGCAGGTCCACATTACAAAAATCAATAGATAGAAGGTCATTATGCAATGTTTTCAAAGAGTAAACTAAACAATTTTACTACAACTCTTCAAAAATCAAATAACACCAATGGATGAAGGGTGTGTTTGTCATTGTATTTTATTAATTTTTTTAAATATGTTTTTTTAAAATTAATTTTTTTTGATATTTTTAGATCATTTTAACGTACCGATATGAAAAATAATTTTTAAAAAATAAAAAAAAACATTATTTTAATGTGTTTTAAAATAAAAAAATATTTTGAAAAACAACCACTATTACACTCCCAAACATACTAAAAATCCAGACTGTCATTATAATTTTTTTTAAGTATTTTGATTTAAAAATATATTAAATTAATATATATTTATAATTTATATTTAATATTAACATATTAAAATGATATAAAAAATTAATTTAAAATAAAAAAAATTCAAGAATTTTCAAATTATACTAGAAACCAAATTAGAAAAATAAAATAAAATTAAGAAACCGAGCCTTGACTGCAAGTTTTCAAAAACATGAAGAACCAGGGGTCAGATCTAGTCTAGTCTAGTGCCTAGACCAGCAAGGTACATTTCACCCTCTCCAATGACGTAGGAATCAAAAACGAACCAACTGAAAAAACGACACACCATCAGTGTCTCTTTCGATTTTCATTTCACAAAACAAAAAAAGGAGCTCTCTCCTCCTCCTCCTCCTCCTCCATTAAACCCCATAAAATGCCCCAAATTCCTCACTTTAAACCCTAACTTGAACAAAAATTGTAAATGAGCGCCACGAATAATAGATCCTCAACGACAATGTCACTCCACCACCGTACCACGAACCCTCCTCCCCCACAACAAAATCTCCTCCCTCTAGTCGTCACTCTCAACTGCATCGAAGATTGTGCCATCGAACAAGACTCCTTATCCGGCGTCGCTTCAATCGAACACGTTCCTCTCAGCCGTCTCTCCGATGGCAAAATTGAATCAGCGGCTGCCGTCCTCCTCCACTCCCTCGCTTACCTCCCACGCGCTGCCCAACGCCGTCTCCGTCCTTACCAGCTTATCCTATGCCTGGGATCGGCTGACCGAGCCGTCGACTCGGCTCTCGCTGCCGATTTAGGTCTCCGGCTTGTCCACGTTGACACTTCTCGAGCCGAGGAGATCGCGGACACGGTTATGGCTTTGTTTCTCGGCTTGCTTCGCCGGACGCACTTGTTATCAAGACATACGTTGTCAGCTTCGGGCTGGCTTGGCTCGGTACAGCCTCTTTGTAGAGGAATGAGGAGGTGTAGAGGTCTGGTATTGGGCATTGTTGGTAGATCTGCATCGGCTAAGTCTTTGGCTACTAGAAGCTTGGCTTTCAAAATAAGTGTGCTTTATTTTGATGTGCATGAGGTATTTATTTGTGCATTTTGAAAAATCTTAGTTATTCAAGCTGTTTATTTAAGTGTTGATTTTGGTGCTAAAGATGTTATCTTTAGATTGTTTTTGTTGCTTGTGAATTAAATTGAAGAAAATTGTTATTTTTTCAATTGATGTTTAATGTTAGAGCGACTCAAAACTTACGTGTTTTGTTGATGTAATTGATTTATGGGCATATGAGAAATGAAGTTCACTTTGATGCTTTATGAGGTTTATGTGGAAAGAATACATTTTGTTTCTGTAAATAGTTCCAAATTAGTTGTTTATGGGGCCTGGTGTTTACTTATCTTTGTTATGGAAAAAATAAAATAAAAATCTTGATAAATCATAAATGATGTTATATTTGATAAGCTGGGCGCTTTCTTATAATGGCATTTGGAAGATGCAATTCGGGTAGGATTGAGAAGCATTCTGTTAGAAGTTGTTGAGTTGTGGGATTTGACGTTCTTTGAATTGTAGCTGCTCTCTAATTTAATGCATTGAGTTGCTTTGTGCGCTTTTCTGCTTTCAATTTCTGGCGCACAGTTTATTTGTTCAACTTGGACTTGCTCTTTGTTCACTTTTTTTCCCAAACCAAATTATGTAGGGGCCAGGAATATTAAGCAGGTCTTCTATTGCATTTCCCTCAGCTGCTCGAAGAATGGATACTCTTAATGATTTGCTAGCTGCTAGTGATCTTATTTCACTTCACTGTGCTTTAACTAATGAAACTGTTCAGATTATTAGTGCAGAGTGTTTGCAGCATATAAAGCCAGGTACATTACTCTTACTCATTTTGAAAAGTTTGCGATAAATTATTTCCTGTTGGTATTTATGTTGAAGGAACCACTTTTGCTTCCTTACAGGGGCATTTCTTGTGAATACGGGCAGCAGTCAGCTTCTGGATGATTGTGCTTTAAAGCAGCTTTTGATTGATGGGACCTTGGCTGGTTGTGCCTTGGATGGTGCTGAAGGACCACAGTGGATGGAAGCATGGGTATGTATGATTTATGAATCGGATCACATTGTTATTTTTAGGGTATCTATAAGCAGTTTGAAGGAAGTGTGTTATTTCATGGTATCTATAACATTTCGTGGACAAATTTGAAATGTCAGTTACTTTATAATTAATTAATAACCTACTCTACCACCTCCTAAATAACTAAGTTAGTTGGGTTGGGTTGGGTAGGTTGACAAACACCTCTAGTTCTCTATGTCTAGTATCAGTATAGTGGTGACCAAATTGCTAAGCGCTATCCACTCTTTCCAGTTTAATTGAAAAAAGGTTGTGTGGAGTATAGGTATTCCTATATGTTGCCCCTCCCCCTCTCTTCTAATCACTTGATTTCTATTGTTCTAAATCAACCATTGACTTTTGAGCATGCTTGTTTCTTAAGAAATCTCTATTCTTTTCTAACTTTCAGTTACTTGATTATGGATCGGAATAAAACCAAATTCGTTTTCCAAGTTTTAGAGGATAAAGTCCCTTAGGTGGCATTTGGTTATTGTCTCGAGACTGTAGAGATGAAGGCAATCGGAATAGATACCTGCTTGGTAGCGCTGACAGGGGTAAAAACTCATTTTTAAATTCGTATCCTGGATAAAAATTGAGCCAATTTATGTACCTCTAAAAAAATTACAGACGGAACATGTCTTAGACACATAAATAATAATGTTTTTCCAAAAATTGTCCTTGAAAACATTTGAAAATTCTCATCTCTATCTCCAACTTAAGATCCAAACCATTATTTTTATAATATTCAATTTCTACCATTGAATTTGAAAAAGAAAAAATCATAAAAATAAGAAAAACATTAAGAAGAGAGAATAAGGAGTAGACAGATAAAATTTTGGCTAGATAGGATCCAACCACAAAACCAGTCAATACTGCCTTCAAAAGAAAATGCTCGTCATAAGGAATTCATGGACACAAAAATTATACAATTTTGTCGCAAGGTTTGAGAGAGAGATTTGAAGTTCTATATCTAAATATTTTAAAATTGAATTTTTGTATTGATTTGCGGGTTAATTTGTTTTTTAAGATTATATTTGTGTTTAGAAGGTTTAGGGGAGTGTTATATGTTTTTTCCCCTAAAAAAACAGCCAAAAAGTGATTTTTTCATGGTGGCTGGTGCACATGCCGGATTCCAATAGTCTCCCAAGAAACATGCAAGACTTGGTAAAGAAGATGAAGATAGACGACATGTTATTTTCCTTCCATCTTGCATGTCTGGGCTGTGTCCCAGTGCAGGCACACCTGAGCCTGGTTTCAGATTGAGGCTGGATGGTTCTTCTTCTTTTTTTATATATATATATACCCATTCCATTTTTTTATATGTATTTTTATGTTAAATTTTTCTTTCTCATTCCATCAAATTAAAATTGAAGAAAACTAACTAACTGACTAAGGTAGATTATAAATTTTCTTAATTTATATTTACAAAAAAGAAAAAATGAATTAGCCAAAGTAAATTACAATTATTAGACATTTATTAGATAAATAATGTTTTTTCTAGAGTTACATAAAAATCAAAATAATTAATAAATTAATAATTTATTGAATGAAATTTTTTCTGAAATTGAAATAAAAATATTTTTATTTTTAGCATAGTGTGAAATGAAAAGAACTATATTATAATTATTGACAAATTATTGAATAAGACATGAGTAATAATGAAAAAAAAAAGTATCTAGTGTTTTAAATGTGTCCTATAAAAACAAAATAATACAACGGTAAAGAGTTTTTCTACATTTTGTATTGTCTTGTATATCATCAATCAAACAAACACTTTATCTTGTGCATGACCATCAAAATAACTCCATCTTTACCCCTGTTCCGTCTCCATCTCAACTCCTTTGTATTGTTCTCTCTTGTCCCTTCTGTCTTTGAACAAAAACCAATGCTAGCTTATTGTTACACTTCCTACCTAGATATCATATGCCGAGCAGCAATTGTTGAGGTCTCAAAGCTTTGAACGTGCTCTTTGATTTTGGTAATGTTTGGAAAGATGTGCTCTAAGATTTTATGTGAATGCTGTATGATATTTAACTTGGAATACAGCTTCTCCTAGTCTGAGTGATCCATCCCATAAACTATTGCTTCAGGTGAAAGAGATGCCCAATGTATTGATACTTCCACGCAGTGCAGATTACAGTGAAGAAGTGTGGATGGAGATAAGGGACAAAGCCATCTCTATACTGCAGTCATTCTTCCTTGATGGGACTGTACCAAAAAATGCCATTTCTGACGAGGAAGAGGAAGAAAGTGAAATAGGTGAGGAAAGCGATCAATTTCACAGACAAGACAAAGAAAGTACCGTGCAGGATTCTGTTGTTGAGCAATTGACAGATGATGTTCAGGTAACTCTAGAAAGCTATCACAAAAAAGTCATTAGTCAATCAATAGAATCTACCAGCAAAGCTCAGGTTTCTGGCATGTCTCAAAATATGGTCACAAGACATGAAGGAAGACGGAACCGATTAGGCAAGAAGGCAAAAAAAAGACATGGCCATCAAAAATCCCAACAGAAATCAGATGATCCTTCTCAATTAGAGAAAGAAATTACTTCACATCAAGAAGATGATACTGCTATGAGTGGCACTGATCAAGTGTTAAGTTCTGGTTCTCGGTTCGCATCCCCTGAAGACTCAAGGAGTAGGAAAACACCGATAGAACTAACGCAAGATCCAACTTCTGTCCAGCTTTCAAGATCAGGCAAGAAGCTCAGTGGAAAGTCTGACAGGCTTCTCAAAGATGGGCACATTATAGCTTTATATGCAAGAGATCACTCTGCACTCCATGTCTCCAGGCAAAGAGTTAAAGGAGGTGGCTGGTTCCTGGATGCTATGTCAAATGTGACGAAAAGAGACCCTGCAGCACAGTTCCTTGTTGTTTTCAGAAGCAAGGTTTGTTTGGCAGAAATTTTTCCTTGCTTTTCTGTTGTGTAATTGGGAATGGGTTTAACTGTTGAGTTAGCTGATGTGTTTTTATGGATACATTTTCTGCAGGATACAATTGGGTTGCGCTCTTTTGCTGCTGGTGGAAAGTTATTGCAGGTACTTTATATCTTGTAAGATTGAGTAGCTAGAGAGTGGTGCTGTGCTTTATGTTTAAAAGTCACTGCTGATGGAACTAATAACTGCTCCAAGTTCATGTCCTGGCAAGTTGTGATCATTATATGGTCATGCTTCTTTTAACTAGCGTTGTTCCTTTTCTTTGGCTGATTGGGCCTTCTTTATACATGTTGAGTTCTCGTAAAATGCTCATAACCGGGGCATACTTAACCTTTGTATCTGTTGTGGTACATAAATATCTTTATTTTTATTGTATTGCTGCTTTATGGTGGTTTCCTCTGGGGAAGTGGACTTTTGCTCTGTAAAATCAGATTTTGGATTTGACTATTTTGTGGGTTGCATTTTTTCAAAGAACAAGATACATGTTATTATTGTTTAATCAGGCATTGTATTTGTTGTCATTGTGATCTTTATTCTTGAAGAAAAATAAAAATTGCATTTAAGAGCATGTCCATCTTTGATCCATGTCCTGTTGTTTATTTTCCAGCATGATTGAATAAATGCATAACTTGCAAATATTCAAGTATCTTCGTAGTAAATTAAATGTAATTATTTGGTTGCTTGGGATTAAGGTTGAATTCTATCGTGAAAATTGCAGATTAACAGAAGAACGGAATTTGTCTTTGCCAGTCACAGTTTTGATGTTTGGGAGAGTTGGATGTTGGAAGGCTCTTTGGAGGAATGCCGGCTGGTTAACTGTAGAAATCCTTTGGTACTCTCTCCCTCTGCATTAAGCTGCAAGATAATTTTCCTCCAACTGTCTTCAATTCTGTTAAGCATTAATAAACAGAGATTTATAATGGTTAATTATAGTCTTGCTAAAAAATAGCAGTGATTAGATGGTTGCTAAGGTTGATTGTTCAGTTCCGCATTTTTATGCACACAAGAAGGAATTGCATGAAAGTTGATAAAAATGTCATAACTAACTTATCACCCCCTTCCACCCAGCACATGCACAGAGAATACAATTCCTGCACCTGTCCTCTCTCTCTGAATTGCCTTAATTTGCATAAAAATTACAGGCTGTTTTGGATGTACACATTGAGATTCTGGCAGCCGTGGGAGAAGATGGTGTTAGTCGGTGGCTAGATTAAATTGTGCAATCAAGAGTTGAGAAACCCAACCTTTTTACCTGCCCATTTCATTATCCTTCTCAGCAGCCCATTATGTTATTCTTCTGAGGTTTGTGTTTCCTCAAAACAATTCGTAAAGCATTCTTTTCCTTTTTTTTCCTTGCTGGTTTTGTAAGTTATCAGCTATATATGCACCCATTGCCCACGGGATGTTTGGCCTTCTGCTGAAATGAATGTACTTTATAATTTACGAGAGCTGTCCATTTTTTCTTCAAATTTATGATTGTTTCTGCTTTAATGAATTATTGAAGTTCCATTAAAGTGTCCATTTTGTTGGTAGGTACTTGTCAACCAATGCTTTATCATCATCTCTAGCTTTTATGGTAGCTGCATTTGCGTTGTTGATTCCAGGCTTGTGAAGTAGTTCTTGACTGGTAAGAACTTCTAAATTCGATAGATGAGTTCACAAGGCATGAATATAGTTGATTCAGGTTTTATGTTTAATGATGCCATAAAAACCTTGATGGCCGTGAAGTCAGAATATTTTGTTTTTTAAATCGATGTATAAGTTTATCATGATTTCTTCACCTTCTCTTTGTAATGTTTAATTAAATGCACTCAAGCCATCTCAAAAGGCTAGGGCTAATGGCTAATTGCAGCATGCATACAGAATTTTCTTTTAGGGTCAGAATGCATAAAGACAGATGCTAATGGCTTTATCTTATGTCTGCAAGTATCAAGGTTGTAGACCTTGGGCGGTTAGGTTTTGCAAGTTCTTCCCTAGTGACCTGCAAAATCTTAGATTTGGAATGATAAAGCCTGGAAGTTAACGCAAGATCCTGCTTGCTCTTAGGGTGTGTTTGAGAGTATAGTTGTGGTTGTTTTTTAAAGTGTTTTTTACTTGAAAATCTATTAAAATAATATATTTTTTATTTTTTTAAAATTATTTTTGATATCAGCGTTTCAAAATAATTTAAAAACAAAAAAAAAGTAATTCGAAGTAAAAAAAATAAAAAAATTTAAATTTTTTAAAGATACTTTAAAAATACAAAAACAAATAGCACTCGCCTGCAAATTGCAAAGTGAAACCTCACATGGTTTTTTGGAGCCCACAACATCGCTTGAGAGAGCGGAAAACTATGGGGAGGAAAGCTTCTGCTATCATCATTCGTATAAAAGTGCTTAACACCTCCTTCCAATCAATGCCTGCTGGTCTCGCATTGACCATTTAAATGATCAAAATAATTGCTTAAAATCTCGTACTCGTATCTCATAATTCTAATTTCAATCAATATTGTTTGATATCAACCATTGTGTATGAACTAATAACACCATCTTCTTCTGATGCTGGGGGAGTTGAGGACAAATCTCAGGTTCAAATCATACCATCTGTTTGTATCTATCTTTATTTTCTATTTGATGCTTCATAACAAAGCTCAGTTTCTGAACAAAGCATGCAGATAGAAACATCTACGAAAATCTTCGTTCTTACGTCCATTTCTTGGATCCTATAACGTAGGAGACAGACTCGTTTATTATCATGATCAACACTTTCTTATTGCCTAAATATGCAGCATGTTGCCTTGGATACCTTGTTGCCGGTTGCTACGATGGTATTTGTTCAGAAAATATTTGTGGGGTCTTCAGTCAATACAGCGACTACCAGAGAACAATTTCTTGGCGGTATTCGATGAATAACTGGTGATACCAGTTAAACTCCCCTTTCAACCATATTGTATTTACTAGTTCCAAGTTTTGATAAGCATAAATCAGCATTTCACATTATTATATTAGTAGATTAACATAAACTAATTTTGGAGCAGAATTAACTCTTTCCTCCTCACAAATCACTGTTCACTTGAACATTGATTTTTTTT
>Ga0325411_1009815_pt1 | contig 10156 bp, 9 predicted proteins | sample PopdelMetagenome_13_FD_206181 | JGI IMG/M metagenome (GOLD analysis project Ga0325411, IMG submission 206181) | Populus deltoides microbial communities from Bellville, Georgia, United States - Xylem-PdIQD-R4 | ecosystem: Host-associated > Plants > Phyllosphere > Stem > Wood/Secondary xylem...
CAAAAGGATCGTCTTTTAGATAAATACATTTCACCTTGTTTTTCTTTTCAAACTTTCTTCTTTAAAATGTCTTTTAGAAAAGCCAAGAAGATTATGTTTTCTAAAAAAGATTTCCGTTTCAAACTTGAAACATGAATAACTCACCAGAGACCTCCTGCCATTAGAATAGACCTTATGTCTAAGAGTGGCTCTGCTCAGTCCTTTTCCACTAAAAGAGAGAACAAAATTGTTCCTCAAGAGACTTTGAATTTCAGAGACAGCTAAAATTACCTAGACATCTCAGGATGAGGCAGAAAGCCCTTCTCATGCATATTCATCACCTTATTCAAAGCCACCAATACAAACACCACAATCACAAAGCCCACCTGGTGGGGTTCCACCTTCTCGTAGACATTATCCACCATCTTCTTGAGATCCACCAACTCGAACACTACCCTTTTATGGGCACTCACCACCACCTAAAGTTCCGTCAACTCAAACCCTATCATCTTATCGATATTCACCATCTTTCAGAGGTCTTCCATCGCAAACACCACCTTCTCAAGGTCCACCAACCCAAATACCGTATTATTAATTATAGGCACCCACTACCCTTTTGAGGTTCGCCTTCTGAAACAACAACATTCCAAAGGCATTCTCCTCCATCTAAGCCCACCATCTCAAACGCCATCTTTTCGAGGTCCGCCAACCCAAACACCACTCCCCCTCACCTTCTCAAGGTCCACTCGTCCGAACACCACCAGCTTACATGCATTTAATAGATGTATATAATATTATATGCATACATCATACATGAGCCATTTTCGGCTTCCGGGCATCTTTAGCATGTGAATTTTTTTGAACAGGTTACCTTCGGAACCTGCTACTGAAACTTCATCATTTTTTTTCAACGCCCTTATCTAATCGGATTTAATAATGCATCGACTGATACTCTAGGCAACTGAAGAGGAGATACTTACGGCTGATGACATTCTTAGAATATAGATTTTTAAAATATTTTTTATTTAGAAATATATTAAAAAAAATTTTAATTATTTTTAATATCGACATGTTAAAATAATTTAAAAATACAAAAAAAATAATTTAAAACTAAAAAAAAATAAAAAAACAAAGCCAAACAAGGCCTAAATAGCAAACCAAACTCGTATAAAGTTGAATAAATAAACAATCCTTGCAAGCATAACAAGACGAGCGAGCTACACTTTATTCTTAACATGTTCTGTGACCATCAAGTTGTGTTAAAAGAAAAACAGTTACAGTACTCTTTCTGATGGAATTTAGACTGATTCTTGGCGGCACCAAGCTCAAAGCGAGTCAAATAGTAAAACAAGAAAGAACTTACATGCCAACCGATAATTTATCCGTTCAGGCTTCTTTCGAACATTCCAACAAACTGATGCTTGCAGCTCAGTCAACTCACAAACTTCATCTGATGCTTGAGCCCCAAAAAAGCCCGAGAAACTCAGAGGCCAGAACCCTAGTGCGCACTAGTTTGCAACAGTCATTTGGGAACTTACCATCAGAAAAATTCTGGTAAAAGGCAGGCAATCGTGCACTGCTGTATCAGTGCAGTCATTTACAGATAAAATGTATATACACGGGCATCATAATTTATGCTAGAACTCGAAAAGGAAAAACTTCTGGCCTTTGCCATTGCTATAAAACAAACAGTTAGCTCCAAATTTTGGAATTTGGAAAGCTCCTGCAAACATAGCATTTTCAACAAATAACCCCGTACCCTCAACACGAGAAACATTGTAACAGCATGTTGGCTGCAGCTCAAAGTTGAAGCAGCTTTGATGGCAACATTTTCATCCCAAATGATTCTCCTTGTAACACACTTGAAAATAAGTTCTACAACAAAGGTACACAAGGATTAGCAAAACAGAAAGCGAATGTAACAAGAATAAAATCAACATATTAAAAGTCAGCAATTAATGCCAAAACCTGTCAAGTACAGGAGGAATATAAGAACAATGAAGGAGAAGAATTTGAACTGTCATATAGAAGAAACAAACTTTAAATGATCAATAAAAACTAATGGAAGAGTCAACATCTAAACTACTGCATAGTTATACAACAACTAAAAAACTTGTGTATATTTCAAGTTCTCACAATCTAAACATGTCAGTTATTACTATGCATATTTCTTGGAGGCAGCAAAACCGTTTTGTTTAAAATTCAGCTTTCGTACAAAAATTAAATAAAAAGTACATTTAGGGGACCACTATGTCATAAAAGCATGAGTGGTACACCAGAAAGCATGACAAAGAAAGGTGGTTCCACATCCAATAAGCATTATAAAGGAGGCAATGGGGCACAATAGCAGGGAAATGCTGGTGGTGAAGGACAAGGTGGTTATGGATATGTTTGATGAAGGCAAGTGCAAAGTGGAGATGTTGCTTTCAGCTGTATTGATGGTAGCATGGCAAATTGATAATGATGTTGATCTTTCAGAATTGGCTCCAAGGAATGAAACGCACACTAGGAGTTCAGAGGTAATTATAATGGAGGTGGTAATGATGATGAAGTAGATAAAAAATAATAGCAGCAGTGGTAAAAAAGTGATGGTGGCAGAAAGGTAAAGTCATGGTATTTATAGTGCTGGGTATTACTGAATATGGTAAATGGATTAATCATATATTTGGTCCCTATACTTTGCATTTTCTTACTGTGGCCTTTCTACTCTTTTTTATGTAGTTAGCCCCTCTCCTCTAGAAAATTTCTTAATGCAGTCCCATCCAATTTACCATTAATTCTATACAAGTGTCCACTTTTTCTGACTTGTTGTCAAGAATTAGAGGTAAATTGGAAGGAAGTTATATAGAGGGACAACAGTAAGAAATTTTCTAGAGTAGAGGGACCAGCTAAATAGAAGAGGAGTAAAGGAGCTGCATTGAGAAAATGATGAGAGAGCAAGGACCTATGGTAAATTGGACAATAACATCGAATAAAGACTCAGTTGCTTCTCAATGGTGGTGAAAACTGTTACAAGGCAATGCATCAATGTTTTTGGTAGTGTAGGTTATCATAAGATATGAGGTCACAGCTTGTTGACAGTTTGGATATTAAAGGAGTTGCTGGCAGATTTAAACATGCAACTAATATAGCTTTTGCCAGTGGTAGTAGTGGTGATACTTGAGGGACAAGCTTTTGTTTGTTAATCAGCAACACTGCTATTTTTGAAAAATAAACTCTTGTTGTCCATCATAAAGAGAAATAAAAAACAGATTTTCTTTCCTGTAAAATGACACTCAGTGATTGGTGACCAGTTGTATGTTGATGTAAAGTAAAGCTAGGAAGCACAAAATAATCATAATACTAATTAAAAAAAAAAACATAGTTCAGAAAGGAACAACAACGCCTCTCCATGGAACAGTTTAGTTGGCACATACATTGAAATGGGATTAGACATACAAGTCTACAGTTTCAAAGAATTGCTCTTCAATGTAAGCCTTTATATGCAATAGAATGTCTTTCATGATACTGAAAATTAACCGATTGATAAAATCAGAAACCCAAAAAAGATCTAAACAAAATTCAGAAGTCACTTCATTTTCCCTGACAGCTTTGTTCTTGAAACTTCTACCCATTAAAAAGTGAAGCTTATTCTTAGCCTTCAAGCAAAGAAAATAGCAACAGAAAGATATAGTGGCACTCAAAAAGCAGCCATCAACAACAAATATACGAGTCACAAGCACCCACAAGATATAAGACAATCCTGAATCCTATTATATGGCTAAAATGTGAATCATCCTATTATATGGCTAAAATGTGAATCATTTATGCCATTACACGGCAAGCATTGGCAGAGCTACAACATAAAATAAATTGGGGCTGCACTCCTTATCCTTTCATTTATTAAAGAATAAATCAAAACGGTATTATTGATAATAAAAGTAGCCCCTACAATGAATTGCTAGACCAGTCCTCCTTCCCTTATTTTCTTTTATTTTTTATTCTATTTTTCATTTAGCGCACTACATTTTATATGAAAATTTCCTCCACATCGCTGAATCAATACATGGGCTTCTCATAGTTGGTGTATATTAGATATTACCTAATCTAATTATGTAGCTAAGCAATTTATATCATGATCATGATGGTGAGAGAGAGAAAATTATTGCAACAAAAAATCAAATTCGTAGAGAGCAATGACTAACTTTAGATGTACTTGGCATGTAGAAGATCTAGCCAAATCAGTTTAATTAGAAGACTACAACTCTGTTTAAAATTATAGTGTCCAATTTATAGAAGCATGCTCTATAACTTGTATTTACTGCAGCAATACGATTAGTAAATGATATTGATTCCTCAAATATTACAAATTAAATAATCACCTATGAGGATGTCTTTTTCCCCACACCCTTCCCTAGAAAGCTCTTTTGTCTTTCAGAAATAACTAAAGAATGGAATTTTGTTTGATAACAAAAATAATTTACCATTAAAGGAACAACCAATACATAAAAGAGAACTCATAGCATAAAACTTACGTAGAAATTGTAAGTGGTTATAGGACAGCAAAGAGCAATCATTTCACATGAACCTGAACCTTTTGTCTGCAGGCTTAAGTATTTGGAAAGAGCACATTAGGGTTTCATCAACACTCATCATTGCACCAGCATTATCAAATTCACCGCAATAGTTGGGAGCTGAAAATATTGTTACAAGCTGCCTCTCTGCAAAGAATTCATATCCATCCTCAACGACCTGACAAAAGAAAAGAAAAAAGACACATCATGGAAACTGCTCGAGTTAAAAGAATTGATAGAAGAAGCAAACTTCACCAACCTGATGGGCACGACAAACAAGGTCCATATCATTCCTCATTAAGAATTCTGCAACCTTATCAGGACCAAATGTATATGAGACCCCCCGGTCATTCATTCCCCAGCCTTTGATATCCCTGTCAGGATCAGACCAAAGTAAATCGCAAAGCAAACCAGAATCTGGAACATCAGTTGGACGAGGCAAGTTCCTAATTTGATCCAAATTTGTTAATTCAGGGGAAAGCCCACCGTGCATGCACAATATTTTGTCATCTATAAGAGCAGCAACAGGAAGACAGTTAAAACAATCTGTAAATGTCTTCCAAAGTTTCACATTGAACCGTCGTTTACATTCATCATAGAATCCATAAATTCGATTAATCGAAGCAGACTCATGGTTTCCTCTTAAAAGGAAGAAGTTCTCAGGATACTTGATTTTGTAGGCAAGCAAAAGGCATATTGTTTCCAAACTCTGCTTCCCACGGTCCACGTAATCACCTAAGAATAAATAATTGGCACTAGGAGGAAAACCTCCATATTCAAAAAGTCTCAAAAGATCTGAATATTGCCCATGAATGTCACCTGGAAATCAATGAGGAAAAGGCACAGCAGTTAACAAAACCCAGAAACAAGGATAGAAATGCAAGACAATCATGAACATGTACTTCTTTTTATAGAATGAAGGATAAATTAGATATTTTTGTCATACTGTCTGATTTTCTGATATCTTTTGATTATTTGGGATTTTCTTTGTATCAGCGATACTATTAGCTTGCTCCCTATTTTGATAGGACCATTCGGAAGTTTTTGGTGCACTTATATAAACAGTCATTTTAGCATTATGGAGATGCTGTTTCAACAAATGAAATTTTTGCAAAACAACTCCTTTTCTATTCTTGTGGAGTTCAGAACCCTAGCATTTTGGAGGTTTTTTTAATTTGTGCATCTTTTACGAATCTCAAGGGTTTAATCTAGTGGATTCTAGGGTTTGTCTCTTTACTCTATCACTTTTCCCGTTCTTCATCATACACTTTGTGACTTGTTAAGGAGTACCTGAGGCTAACAATTATCAGTTTAGTTGAATATATTAGAGTAATAGCTTGCCAAATGAAGTGAGTTATGTAACAGCAAGGCACTTCAAACCCTCACATTTACTGTTCGTTTTTGTTTGAACTGGTAACTCTCATGTTTAACTGACGTAGGACAAGGGTAAGAACAAAGATAAAAGATTGAAGAATTCTCTATAGGAGAGGGGTGAATTGAATAAGAGAAAGAAAAACACCCTATAGAAAAGGGTGAATCTATAGGAGCGGACTGAGAAAAAGAAAACCAGTAGTAATGGGTTAGATGAACGAAACAATTCTCCATTTAAGGTTTGATTCATCATAAGTGTCTACTCCCAAAACGCATTGAACATGGTGCTTACAAAGACACCCAAAACCTGTTAATCTAAACCAATTGAGAACTAAGAATTCTTACAAAATATCTAATAATAATAATCCTATAAAACTTCCTAAATAAAAATATATATATATATATATATATATATTAAAGTGCAAACAAATTAATGAAAATCCTATATCTTATACTACAACTTGTTCACAAGCTATTTTAAATACTTAAAAGAAAATGCAAATGCAAATAATGGACTGATCAAAGGCTCCATTGAAATATCCCATTTTAGGGGGTGTTTGCTTTGCATAAAATATTTTAAAAATGGAAAAAAAACTTCTAAGACATTTTCAAACATGGAATTAATTTCACAATGTTTAATAAGTAATGATGTGAAAACTATAGAGGTAGTGAAATACATGATGGTAGTGGTGACAGCAACAACTTCAAAGAGGTGGTGGTGGTGGTGGTAACATGGGTACAACTATGGTGGCATGGTGTTGGGGCTGGTAGTGTTGGCTACAGTAGCAACAATGATGTAGTGGTGGTGGTTAAAATAGTTAGATAGTATTGTGAGTTAATTATCATCTATAAAATATTTTACAAAACTTCACGACCTAAAACTATTTTCCAAAAAATAAATAAAGTTTATAAGTTGACTATAAAATATCCTACATTGACTAGTTTCCTATAAAATATTTTAAGCAAAAGAAACACTCCCTTAATGTCCACACAACAATTACACTAGCACATGCCAACCAACTAGCAACATCAACCTATAAATGCTAAGAGGCTTACTTAGAAAGATTGCAAACCACCATTTTCAGCTTGGTCTAATCAACTAGAAGTCCAAACTTCAAACTAAAATTGCTTGTGCTATTTATATGTAAGGATCAACAAAATATTTAGACCGGCTAGTCAAATTAAGATTGAGAGTATCACTTAAGTTTCTAAGCATAGAATGCCAACCATTGCTTATTTTTAAGTGAACAAAACTTTTCACTTAGAGGAAAAGAGGTTTTCATTCAAGTATTGTGGAAGGGGTTTGAATCTAGAGATGCAAGATAAGCATCCAGGATAATTGTCCATGTAGTGTGAATTCTACAGGCCAAACCTTAACAAGAACAAGCTCAGCCAAAAATTGCTAAACCTGACATGGAATTCTAGAACCAAAAACAGCTGTAAGGTACATATGAATGCTTATGTTTTGTTGAAAACATATTTGACGTTAAGGTGCTGCTAGTTTAAGAAATTATGCATTCCATGCACAAACTCTCTTGATACGACCAGTCCAAAAAAAGCCTCTCAAACAAGTACTAAAGCATGAAATCCCAAATCTATCATCGCTACAAAACATAGAATATCAAGCACACTAACCAAGTCTTATCCCATTCTATACACTTAATACCTATGCATACTATGAAATTAGCTAATACTGTCCTAGCAATTTTGAGACAATTAAAATATAAAAATATTAAATTATGACAGATTACAAAAAAAAGGAAATATCCAGCAAACAACTTCGGGATAGATTACTATTTTTGGATTCTCAAATGAAAAAAACATGACTATGTGTCTACTTTTTACAATGATGCATTGGGCAAATACTCGGACACCAGGCATCATGAGGCCTCTTGTTTGTCTAGACAAATGCTTTAACCTTGGAGGGTCTTTTTCTGTTCAAATGCAATAGATCCAAAGAAAGCATAAGTTGTTTGTGAACAGACAAGCTCATCCAGCTTAATCCATGACCACCCAAGTTCACCATAACAATATACAAACAACCAAACCATAGATAGATTTTATTCATTATGAAATCAATTCCACATAAACTTAATAAATATGAACCCTTTAGTGCATCCTCATGAAGCATGAACACAAATATGGAATACCAGTATGGCATGATATGGATATGGAGATATGAAAATTCTTAAAAATTTAGTATATGATTCATGAGGGATATGTTAAATTTTTAAATATTTTATGTAGCATACGAAAATCTTATTTTAACAAGAAATAAAGAAAAACATCCTAGTATCTTCCATGTATCCAAAATTGAATTTATTGTTTTATTATTTTTCTCCATATACCCACCTCTGACATGTATCAGGCCATATCCGGTTGATATATGATGAAGACCAATATGGCTACAGGATCATTTTTTAAGGATCAATGCTTCCTAGATCCCAACCATATGGACACACTTTCAAACAACTTAACCAAGTGAAACTGGTTACACTAGCTCATACAGAACTGGTTATTTGGTTTTCCTCTTTTCCGAAGTGAATAGATATTTCTTCCATCCTCCCCTTCAATCTCCCTTATTCTTTCTTTATATAATTTTCTTCAAGCCCCTTCATACCCAGAACTAATAATCAATAAGCTAACATCTTGAACAAGATGAGAAAAGGAGAAAACACATTGCTCAATTATAGTCCACCAAAGATTATGCTTGTAGTTGCTGCTCTTCAGTCTTGAAGCGTCTAGGAAGAGAATTCCAAGCAATCTTATCTACCAAATTCTGAAATAAGAAAAAGGGTGTTCTCGGTCTCAGACCAAGACCAAGACTTTAAGAAAAATGGAGCGATCTAGAATAGAGATTTCTTCCGCTCCACAGCTCCGCGTCCACCAATAATCAGTCTTCACATCAATTACCATATCCAATATTTTGGCTTCTGTATCAAACGACACATAGGGTAAAATAGATCCCCTAAATAAATTGCTTGAACCAATAATCCTTCCAGCCAGCATTAAATTAATATTCCCAAATTTTGATTTTTTTCCCCATCAATCTAGATTCGTCCAGTTTAATCCCAACAAAGAAAAAAGAAGAAAAGAAAAGAAAAATGATTGTATAAGTCTTCACCTATATGTAATAAAGAATGGAATGAAAAAAGCAAAAAACCACGCAGTGTTTCTCAGTGAATAATAGTAAGAGGAAAAGATGAGGGAGGTTTACCACAGATCTTAATGGGGGCTTCGAGCTCGAGAAGATTGGGTTGTTGAAGAAAGATTTCTTTGGCAACAGCACAGAGTTGACGGATCTCATTTTCGCTAAGCTGAACCTGCGGTTGTTTGGCTAACCTTGTTTGCCTCAATTCTAACAAACGACTTATTATGCTATCTAAAAGACCAGCCTCCATTGTTGTTCCCTCCTTCCTCTGCTGCTTTCCTTCCTCTTCCATTATAACAAACAAAATCTACTCGTATATCTTCAAGCTCGATTTCCCTCTCTCAGATCATCAATAAAAAGAAAACTTCTTTTTTATTTTCTTTTCTTTTTGGCGATTGCGAATGTCGTGTATGTATTGGTAGAGTGGAAAGGAGACGACGGTAACAACAAAATGTATGCTTTTTATTTATCATATAATAATAATAATAAGATTTTTACAACTAATACTATTAACCCTGATTTGACATGACGAATCCATTCGCTAACTTGTTCATTTGTTACCTAATCTGGGTTAGGGTTTTCTATAATTTTGATGAGAGAGGATTGTACTATTATGGCGTTTGGTGTTTGGTATATATTATTTTTAAAATATTTTTAAAATATATATATATATATATATATTAAAATAATATATTTTATTTTTAAAATTTATTTTTGATCTTAACACATCAAAATAATATAAAAATATTAAAAAATTAATTTAAAATAAAAAAAATAATTTTTTAACAGAAAAAACAAATTCAACTCTAATATTTTAGTAAGTAAACTTATAATTTGGTAAACTAGATAAGAATAAGTGAAATTTTATTTGATTTTATTAAAAAAAATTAAAATAATATTATTTTAATTTTTTAATTAAAAAATATTATTTTAAATTTACTATCACTAATGTGACCTAACCTTAAACCGGGTTAGAAATGAGATGTATACTCTAAGATGTAAATACGTGCTGCCGAATATTATAACTTTAATGTTATGAAGAAAAATAAAATAAAGAAAATGTAAGGGGGCAGGTGGGTCCGGCTGGATAATAAAATTCCTC
>Ga0325411_1009816_pt1 | contig 10156 bp, 4 predicted proteins | sample PopdelMetagenome_13_FD_206181 | JGI IMG/M metagenome (GOLD analysis project Ga0325411, IMG submission 206181) | Populus deltoides microbial communities from Bellville, Georgia, United States - Xylem-PdIQD-R4 | ecosystem: Host-associated > Plants > Phyllosphere > Stem > Wood/Secondary xylem...
CAAAATTCAATGTAACATACCAAATTAATAATGGGTCCAACCATCTCCCTCACTCCTTTTCAAGTGCAACATGCAATGTGATTGGTGTTCAACTAAAAGTGTGGTTAATAACTTGCGTGTTAATGAAGATGACGAAAAAGAAACGGACTTAAAATAATCAAGCAATGGTCCAATGGTACAAGACCCATGTGACTTCATGAGGGGTGGGAATAAAAAACCAATAGCAAATTCAATAATACAAGTGCTAGGATTAATGCATAAATATCATTATAAAAAATAAAAATCATAGCCCTTAATACTAAATTGAGTATGGATTGCACCGTCACAACAGACATTTGGTGAATAATATAATACTCATTGATAAAGTTGTGTTAAGCATCCATTAGAGAGAATTTAGGCCACCATCCAACCTCTGTGGCCTTCAATGACACAAATCTATGAACCTGGTACACTGTAATTTTATCAACTAAATATCATATTGGTAAGCTGTATAAATTCACATGGAAACTAATTTACATGCACATCCGCTTTGCATTAAATTATAAGAAGGCTAAGGTTTACCGTTAACCACTACATGAAACGATGTCCGGTCCAGTAAAATTTCTAATCAAAAGTGGAGATTTGAAGCATACCATATGAAGAAGAAGAAAACATTCAGATTCTGATAACATTCACTAAAGATCATGGAAGATTCTATAGCATTAACCAAAGATTCTGGTGGTAGTTTGAGAGCAGAGCTGATTATTATGTGGCATGGTATTACAACGTAAATGAAGTGTATAAGCTATAGAGATCAAGAATCGGTGTCTCAACTCTCAATGCTTCCTCAAAACAAGGCATGTAAGAATATAATAATTATGAACATCAGAAACAAGAGTAGCTGCAAGTAGAACTGCTTGTATCAGGAAACTTGGGACAAATTGTTAAAACTAACGAGGAAAAACACTTACGCCAGCAAATTAGCCTAGAGGCTTTGATTTGAAAAGGGTTAATCATGTCTTCCACATCTTGTTTTGCCTTGTTGTGAGGTGTACAACAAACAATTACCACAGCCATAACTAAAGTGACAGAAAATAAGAACTGTACACCCATCCGGTTACAAGAATGTTCAGTTTCTTGATTGGAAATAATAAGCCTAGAGCACATAGACAATTAGCGAAAGAGAACCTGAGCCAATACAAAAGTCAAAAAGATCAGAAATTAAACCCGGTGTTAGGAGCATGGCGCACCTTATCCAAAATGTTAGTTCTCGTTTCTTAACACCTCCAAGCAGAAGCTGCTATGAGGTCCTTCCGTTGCCAGCAAAGAACAAGCGAAGATTGCCTCTTTTCGACATGGAAGCCCCTAACTGGAGTACGTTGCACCAAATACTCGGCTTGTGACTCGGTAAAGTTACTGAAAGGCAATGGAGTGAAACCAGACTGTAAAAAGAGACTCCTCCAAGGAGAAGTCCTATCAGGGCAACGATGACGACCCAATACAATTTTCTCAATACCTGGCTGCACCAAAAAACTCTCAATCTTTTGCAATGCATCTAGGTTCACATTCACGGCATCCAGTGATTCCAGCAGGGTTGAATAAGATTGAATGGCATGATTTACATGGTGCGCAAATGGGAGGTCGCTTCGGTCACAGCCTCTGTCCAAAGAGACCACGACTTTGGGTGAGAGATGCTTTACAAAGCGAAGCGCCAAAGGAAGAGTTGATGTGTCATTTGAAAAGGAGCCAATTGGAAGATTCACAGCAGTTACTTCCTTTTCCGGCATGCGAAGAGGCATTGGCCAAGAACCAGAACCCAAGGATTCAAGGCTTAAAATTTCAAGCTCGAATGGCATGTTGATTTCACTTGCAAAGATTCTTAAATTTTCTCGAGTGAAACCAAGCTCGAGCTCATCATGTGAGGAAGGAGAAGCAAAAGCTGTGATTTTAAGAGAAGGGGCACCTCCAGTCCTCAAAGCCAGTTCTTGCATCAGAGAAGCCCATTGTCCACCATATCCAATATCAAAATCAACAATATGAATTCTCTCAAAACCCTCAGAAGCCTCGAGAAGAACTTGGTTGCAAGTAAAATTCGCAAACTGAAGGATTGGTGAGATCTCAGAGAAAGATTTATAAGCACCGATCTTGAAAATCAGGCTACAAGCAGTATCAATTGAGTTGTTGTTGCTCGTATGGAGAAGTAACTGCAAGGCATCCTTGAAGTAAAAAGCTGTCCTTTGGTAAGGCTTACCGATTGGAAGAGAGAGCTGGTGATTGAGCCGCGCCAATATCCCTTGCGCAAGTACCGGATTCCCAGTTTCGATCAGCTCTGCTGCTTGACATATCGGGTTTATTATTGCCTGTTGAAGCTGCTGCTGGTTTGCCAATTCATCGCTTGCAATTTTCTGATTCGTGATCATTCCCTGCCTCTGCTGCAGCTGCTGCAACATTCGAAACTGATGATTCTGCTGCTGCTGTTGATGTTGTCGTGGAAGAAACAACTCTGGAGGCCTCGAATCAAAGACTTTTGGCACATAATTGACTCCAACAGGCCCAGAATTAAGCCTTTTCGACGGCGGTGGTGATAAGAAATGCTGGTTATTATGAGGCTCTTGTAATTGCGAATATGAGAATGGAAAAGGCGTAGCCGGATTTTGCACAAACTGATGTTGGTTTTGGTTTTGGTTGCTTATCATCACTGGATTCAAAATCTGCGGCTTCTCATCTTGATCAAATGCTGCCTGCTGCTGTTGTTGCTGAAACAACCCTGGTAAAAGATTGATCCCTGAATTAAACAAAACAGGATTTGGTTCAGTGCCCATATTAGAAATTCCAGTAACTTTGTGGTTAACAAGAGGGAAATCAGGCTAAATACCATGGATTGAAGAAGGATCAATGCTGTTGTTGGCAACCAAGTTGGCACTTGCAGAACTCATACTGGATACATCAAAGCCAAAAACTTGATCTACAACACCAAAACCCGACGCATGCTCCATATCTTCAGACCTACTTCCACTTTGTAACAGTTTGTGAAGTCCCACGGATGGGTCCTCAATATCACCCATAATTAGCCTTAAAATTGACTGCTCTTGACTAGGAGAACCTGGCAACACACTCTCCCAATCCTCCATTCCAAGTTGCTGTCCACATTTTTCATCTACACAAGGGTTGCTTCCACCAGCTGCTGCCACACCGTTGGTGGTGTCGGTGGAGGCTCCTCCGCCGCCACCACCTCCGCCTTGAGAAGAAGACAGTGTTGAGGACGATGTTGGTGGGCTTTGTCTGCTTATTGTATCAAGCACAGATGTGGGCTCAGTACTGCCCAAAAAAAAACCACAACTTCCTTTGCTGGTGTTGTTCTGCCACTTCTGGTGGTATTGATGCAGTGAATCTGGAGAGGAAGTAGTAGACGAAGAGAAATCTAACACCCCCTTCCCTTGAAAGTTCTCGAAGGGTAGGGGCATGGCCTTCATTTAACAAAATCAAGAAACTAAGAATTCAAGAAACCCGAATATCTCCAGTTGATTTTAAAGAAAATCAAGAGACCACCTCCACCACTACCCCCGTCAAGGTTTAATGCTTTGCAGAAGCAAGTAACTGAAAGACAAAATATTTACGGGGTTAGTTTGAATACATAACAAAACAAGAAGTTGGCCCTTCCAACAAGAGACAAAAAAAAAAAAAAACCCTTCCAAAATCAAAATCAATTTTATTTTCAGAGGGAGACAAGTTGTTAAATGCACAAAGAGAGAGGTCTGGCAAAAAGAAAAAAAAAATCCCATTTTAGAACACACAGAAAGCTTATAAAAGAGCTCTTCTTCTTCTTCTTCTTGGGTACTCATCTAGCTAGCTACCTCATTTTTTGTACCATCTTTTATCTCCATGGTTCTTCCAAGCTAGTTAACTTCGTTCAGTTTTTTTTTGTGTGTGTTTTCTCTCTCTCAGCGTCTTCTCTTCTTCTTCTACTCTTGCCTTCTTATTGTGGCCTTGCAGTACCCTGTCCTCCTCCTATGTGTCTGCTGTAGATGCGTGCAGAATGTAAAAGTGGTGAAGTTCTCTTCAATCCTCTCTCTCTCGTCTTGCTGTCTCTCTTTCTCTCTCCCCACTTTTTTTTTCTCTCTCTATAGTTTCTTTTTTGTTTCAATTTTATAATTGTATTTTTTTTTATGTGGCTTTTGTCTGTAGACGGAGTTATCTCTCTTGGAGGGTTTTCTTTTGTTGATCGCTATCCCACTCTCACTTCCATGGCGGGTGTGAAAGAAGAATGTTAGTTTTCCCAAAAAAAACAAAAATGAATATATGACTGCATGGAAAAAAAAACTAGTACCAGTTTGGTTGCCACGTGATACAATCTATTCTATTTTCTAAATATTAAGAATTTATTTTTCACATAGTTGAATTTATATTCTATTAAACGAATTAAATCTTTGTTTCTTCTAATAATAAAATACAAAAACGAAGCTTATTTCTTCATTGATTTGTGGTAACATGTTATAGTTCTCAATCAATAAAGGGAATTTAAATGTTTTAAAATATATAAAGTGAAGAAATATTTGCTGTTTGGAAGGCTATTTATAATTAATTGTCAAGTCTTTTTTTCTTTCAATTAGGCTCAATTTTCATTATTGTTTCGTATAGCATGAAAATTGTGATGTTGTTTCACTCCTTTTTACGTATCAATGAAGTTGTATTTTTTAATACAAAAACATAGAATAAAACAAAGACTATAATCTTGTATATATCTCAAAGATTATAATATAATTATTTTTAGCACCTGTTTAAGTGTAGGAAGATAAATTGATTTTATTTATTTCTAGAAAAAATTATCTAGTTTCTTGTAATAAATAAACATTATTTATTACTATACATTTGACCTATTTATATATATATATATATATTGTTCTTATCGTCATTTTTAAAAAAAAATTCTTTACACTTTTTATTATATGTAAATATCATTCTTATTATTTATAGTTGAATTTTTTTATTCACTCTTAAAAAATATATTAATAACATCTATAAATTAATCCATTCATGTTAGAAAAAAATTTACTAGATTTGCAATTAAACATTGAAATAGACATATTAATATTATTATTTTTTTATACTATTCGACTTGCAGTAAAATACCAGCTAAATAACTAATCAATGCCTTAGAGATGTATTCATTAGCTAAAAGAAAAATCACGGTAATCAATGCAAAAAAAAAAAGAAGGATACATGTTATTATAATTACTATCTTTCTAGCATTTTGATTATTCATTAAAAATAACAACATGAATGTTAAAAAATGATTCGATAACTCATGTAGTTGTTGGTATATTTACATAACTAAATAAATTCCTGATATATTTACATTTATTTCTTAGTTTTAATATATTTTGCTGCAGTATGTATTTCTATATTTTATTTTTAACATATTTATTTGGGTGATAAACGCAACACATTATTATTATTATTGATTTAAATATATGTGACAATGAAAAAAAATCTTATAAATAGAATAATTTAATGTAAACAACACGGCTAAAATTTTAACGAAGAACACCCGGTAATGATTTAAATTTACTTTCTAGTTTTAATATATTTTGGTTTAAATTTCTTATGTATGAAAATTATAAGAGAAAATATAACCATTAATTTAAGACGACAACACCAGCAAAAACAAAATTAGATTGACAGTTAAATTAATTTTTTTCTACTGATATTGGCAGTAGGTAGTACATGTTTATACGCTCAATGGAAGCGCGTGAGATTCTCATTCTGAGTGCTCCTTCGTTAACAATTTCCTTTTACAGCGACCAGTGAGATAGAGAAAGGTAATCTAGCTAGATTGTTTCTGTAATTTATTCTAGTTTCCAATAGTACCCTTTCCTGAATCTTTTGGTTACGAGGACAGATAGGCATGTACAGGGGTATTTAAGTAACCATGACAAAACAGGTTCTTCTGGCCAGGATTTCTTAAACTGAATCTGACGTCGCGAGATAATGAGTGAAGGCTCTGTGTGGGGTTTGGAAGATATCGAGACAAGCTCAACGGTCATGATCTTTTGTTGGAATTAAAAATGGGTGGCTGTGATCTTACTTTCTGTTCTTTTTTCTTTTTACTTGTTTTTGGCTTAAACAGGAACGAGACAGGAGAAAAATCAGTTTTCGGGTTCCAAGTCCTTGGTTCCGAGTTCTGGGATGTTTCTTTAAAGTTTTTAAAATATTTTTTTACTGATATTAGACCACAAAACAAAAAAAAAAATTAAAAATTTTAATTTAAAGTTTTTCAAAAAAAAAGTTTAAAATTTAAAAAAAAATGCAGGACCAGCACACTGAGTTGATTTAGCGATGGCTTCTTGATGGACTGTCCCTTTCTGGTTGCTGGTAAAAATGTTAAAAAAAGCTTGGAACTACGCAGGAAAAATTATTATGTCTGGTCAATTCAACAAATGATTTTTCATATGCGAGAAACAAAATGGCTTTTCTAATAACGCAATCAAGTCCTTAGAAACGACTCGGTGAAATGATTGACAATTGGCAAATCATGACTTGAGCTCGGTGGGAGGGTTTCTCTAATGGTTAAAGCACTTAAAAAGAGTATACTGTTTTCTGTTTTTTTTTTTTTTAATCATGATTTCTCTACTTCTTTATCAATAGTTTATTTATAAGTGGACTGGAAATACAGGAGTTGACATGAAAATAACTATATGTTTTTAAATATCAAAACTACGTACATATAGCTTGAACCTTGCGTGATCCGCTTCAGGAATGTGGGTTAACCCAGGCCGAGCAACATCGAGGAAAAATGAAAAGAACCTCCCTAGTGTGGATCAGCTACGTACAGATGAGGAGCTCTGATGCAATGCATCATGATTCCGAGACATGTCCACAATCTGACACAAGGTCTCCAATGAACCTCTGTATTTTGCTGGTTTCAACGTATAAAACATATGATGACGAGTGAATGCGATGATCAGCAAAAGGATTTGGATTTGGATTTGGGCTCGGGAGCTGTTGTCAGCCGAATATCTTCATGCTGCTAGCGCCACGCCCCACGAAAAAACTGTAAGGTAAAAACTCAATGCACTACAAGCTTCAATGAGTAATCAAGGTGAGCGAACGTTGGTCACAAGGGGATTGTTAGAGGGCGTATATATAGTTGTATCCAGCACGGTGGAGATCTTGTTTCTCTTTCCTCTCTCCCTCCTTAAGTGAAGCGATTCGGAGGGCTGAAGGACAAGGAAGACGGATACCAGATAAAATTAAGAAAGTTGGGATGGTTGAAGAAGACCAACACGCCTGGATTGGGACGAACTCGTTATGTTAATATCAGTACAGGTTCGTATCTCGTTTTCAACTTTTTATAGAGTTTTTAGGATTTAGACGAGAGTTTAAGCATTATGAAATTGTATTTTATTCAATTTATTTGAGCCTAAATGCTTCATTCTTGTTTATTTATTCATTTAAATAACAGCTTCGTTGCATAAAGCAAAGAAAAAACCAAAGCGCGCGTTCCCTCCCCGCTTCTCATTAACAGCTTCGTACTAATTAATAAATGTATGTTTTTTTTATATTTTTAATATATTTTTTTTGAATACGTGTTTCCCTTTTAACTTTATTTTCACTTTCTCTAGTATGTGCTTTTTGTGGAGTTTTCTTTTTTTCTTTTTTCCTTTTTCTTATTGTACTAATTTTTCTATCTTTTTCCTTTTTTCTGATTCAATACTCAAAATTGTGCTTTCTATGTAATATATTAAACACGCGTTTTCTATCAAACTTATATATATATATATATAGTATTATAAACTCTTTCTTTTTCAAACATCACTATAGAATAACATTTGATTTTAAATGTACACCAAAACATCATAGAGAAAAAATAATTCATAAAATTTGTAAATTATTGTTTTTAATTTTTTATAGTCAATTCAATAAACATAAAAATAGGACTATACACTGCTCAACAATTTCTTTATATTTTTCTTTTATAATTCCGTGATATTATTTAGCTATTGTAAATAAAAACTTTGATTGTTTTATTTTTTAAAAATCTAAAATCTAAAACGTTGATGTTATGTTTTTTTTAATATAATTTATAAATATAAAGCATTAATATAATAATTTTTTTAACAAAACTCAAACAATTAATTATGTGTTTCAAGATGAGATGTGGGATGGCATCCAAGTTTAGCTTCCTAAGCAACCTCATGCCGTGCTTCCTAGAAACACACCAGCTGTAAATATGCTAACTACGTACAAGAACATGAGTTCCCTCCAAGACGCTGCATTTAATCAACAATTAATAATCAAATTATCATAAAAAAGAGACACTAAGATAACATTTGATATGCTGGATTAGAACAATTTCCTTTATATTGATGTTCAGTACGTTGTTTATCGGATAGAATCATTATCATAGCTCTTATCTTGCTAGTCTAATATTTGATTCTTCACTCACCTCTTAATCAGCAACATATATATTGCAAATTATCTTTAAAAAAAAGTAATATTAAAATACCATTAAAAGAGTATTTGTTTATGAGTTACGCCACAGAAATTATATAATACATGTTTTTTTGAATATTTATTAGACAAACACACTTTTAATATAAGAAATTAGACATGATTGAATGATACAATTGGTGCATGGATGGGACAAATCAACTATCTCATATCTTATCTTGTTATTTTGTCTAATACTACCATATAAAGAATAAGATATCCAGATTAATTAATTAGCCAATTAGATATATAAAGCAAATTTGGGTAAAAGAGAAGAAGATAAGGTCGGGTAATGATTTTTTATTTTTAATAATTTAAAGTAATTATCCGTATGATTACCCCTACAGTCCCTTGTAGGGTAATTCTTTGACAAATTAACCACACATAATTAAACCTCATCTATGTAATAACCAGATGGTTTTTCTTGTTCTTAGAATAATAATTAGGTGAACTTGACAGTCGACATATTCATTTGATGTACACATCAAATATGTCTATGTTTAAATTCTTTGTTTGCAGACAATTCAATGAAGGAGTCCTCGTCGGAGACACGACTAGAAGGCCGTTATAATATGGTTCAAGAAGCAAACAAGTAACGGTATTGCTACGAAATCAGGTTACCAGATGGGTTAAGCAAAGATGGCCGATTTGTTGTCGTTTCAGAGGTCCTCTATAACAGAGCCTTAAGGTTGTGGGCCTGTGGTTTAAAGGCCTGGAAGCAAACGAGGCAGAAATTTTTGCATCTTTCTTGGACAGCAGATAACATAAAAAGAAATGATATTGACAAAAAAAATGTAACTGAAATTTGGGTCGCTTTAAATAATATAACAAGTGGTACCTAAAAGCATAGTTTTGAAACCCGGTTTGGTTCGGCGGGTAGATTTAAAGTTGGAACCGGGCCGGGTTGAAGAAAAAATAGGGGAAGGAAAAATCTGGTGTGACCCGGCTAACCCGGCGGGTTGACCCGGTGACCCGATCAAAACCCGTTGATTTATTTTTACTAAAACGACGTCGTTTTGATTTAAAAAAAGAATTGACCCGGTCAAGACCCGAAACCCGGGCCTTGGACCGGGTCAAGTCTTAAAACTATGCCTAAAAGTCTTACAAAAAATTGACCAACTAAAAAAAAAATATATTAACTGAAAAAATAAGGGGAAAAAATTAAAAAAAAAATTGATTTAAAACTCAAAATCATCCAGATTTCATTTCAGAAAACTAAAACTGATTATAACGAATTTAAATGGAGTAAAAAATATATATAAATAGAACCATAATTTAACCCTAAAACATGTTTAATATAACATCTATCTCTCTTGTGATTCACGGCTAACATAATTATTTCATGTAATTCTTCTCTCTTAATAGTTGTCATGACTCGTTTCTCTCCTCACTCTTCCCCCTTGTAGTCTTTGCTCTCTTGCAAAGTCAAAAGGTGGGTTCATTGATTTAACTTTTTGTTTTAATAACAAAACGAGTTTAGGATTTCAAAGTAAAAAATCATTTGTTGTTTTGGATTTTTTTCGTTGAATTCTTAGGTGTTTTAGGATTTTCCTCACTTTGTAAAAATGTTTTTGTTTCTTCAAATGTTTAAATGAATACCAAATTCTAATGACTTGCTTGTAATTATTTAATATTTAGTGTTGGATTTAAGAGTACAAAGTGTTGATTTTTGAGTTTCTGCTTCGAT
>Ga0325411_1009817_pt1 | contig 10155 bp, 7 predicted proteins | sample PopdelMetagenome_13_FD_206181 | JGI IMG/M metagenome (GOLD analysis project Ga0325411, IMG submission 206181) | Populus deltoides microbial communities from Bellville, Georgia, United States - Xylem-PdIQD-R4 | ecosystem: Host-associated > Plants > Phyllosphere > Stem > Wood/Secondary xylem...
ACATCTTCATGGCATTTATGAGCTTTGTACTTGTTGGTAATTAATGTCGAATTAATTAAAGAGCAATTAAGAAAAACATAAAGCGACAATCCATCCTAGTGCACTCCACGTCACGTTGTTTTCTAACTTCAGACAACGGGGTAAAAGAAAGAAAAGGCGCGACGGAAAAGACGATCAAATTTCATTCTCTCGAGCTTATATATTTGCTAGCTGCACAATATATATACACATATACATGGGGTACGCAGCAAAAAGCTACCCACCGAGCAAAAAGCTATTTTAGGCTTTGATTACTCTGACTTAACGCAATTACGAGCAAACCGTTCACTTTCTCTTGAAGGGTGTTTTTATTATTTACCAGACACCCTTTTAGACATGGATAACTTTCGAATTTTTTCTCTGCTCTGTTCCCTTTAGTGCTGCTGTTCACACCACAATGGCAAGAGGTGTCTCCTTTCTATACTTCTATGGGAATATAATTGATCATCATCTATCGTGAGCGATATTGCAAGATCTTTAGGTTAGGTTAGATGCATGATCACTGATCTGTGCATTTTTACACCCTCTCGAGGGGCTGGTTTTCGTTCTGCCGAACATTGCCATGTGCCTCGATATACAATACGACGAAAAAGAAAAGGAAAAGAAAGAAAGAAAGAAAGAAGTAAATCTTTGTGTATCCACATGTTTTTCCTCCAGGCCCTTTTTCTATGTTTAATGATGAGAATGTCCCTTCAAAACATGAATAGAGTTTATATATATATATATATATATAAAACCCAGAAGAGAAAAAAAGGAAAAACCATGATCCAGGAAGAATTAATTGAAATGACTCGTAAATATATACTTGTATGATATATGATTATCTTTTCATATTAAATCAAATTAAGTGTAGATCTTTTTTATGAATGCATGCAAATATCTCAAATGAAAAATTAAAAAAAAAATCAGATATGTAGTTGTGAATTATAGAATAAAAAATGAAAGATTAGCACATAATTGTAAATTGTTGGATATTAATTAAATATCCCCAAGATGCTTCCTAGGAGATAGAAAACTCATTAATTTGAGTAGAAGATAATAAAAACGTTATATATAGGAGGTTGTATGTATATGTATTAGGGTAAAACTAAAGTACTATACATATTTTTATAATTTAAAATATTGAGGTTGTCTCTGTCTTTTAAATAAAATAAGTAATTTTTCATGGTAAAAAGCATCATTTTTATTTTATTTTTTTGAAGTAGAAACTAAAGTATTTTTGACCTGTTATTATAAAAATAACCTTTCACTCTTAAAAATCAAGTAACTACCTATCAAATATTTTTTTTTTTGTATTTGTAATTGCTTTAATTTAAAGTAAAACAATAACAGCTAGAAATAAAGGAGTTAAACAATCTCTTAGTTTGGACGTGCACAGCTTAAATCTAAAATCAAAGAGGAAATTTAGTCGCACAGAACCAATACTGAACTTCTTGACCAGGAGACAAGGATCCATTGAGCTTGAGAGGGCCCATTATTCTTTTCTGGGTTGACATAATTCAGCCTTATATCTATGGGTTGCAAGACCCACATGTTTATAACGCATCTATTCAACAAATTCATGTTTGCTCAGAGCTTCTTCTCGCTTGAGGTAGTTCTTTTAATTAGCCATAGTTACAAGTTAAAAAGACCTTAATGGATTGCAAACAATTAAGAAAAATATGTAAACGAAATTTGAGCGTAACCTATTAGGGAAAATGCTTAAGTGGGCGAAGCTGGCTATTATTTTTCTTTCATGGAAAATCATCGACTTTTATTAAGGAGCTTAATTGAATTGAGTGCTATAATTTCAGCTTCAGGTGAGCTTTAGCAACATACTGGATACCTCATTGTATTCCTAGAGAACTTCTTCTGGTGAATATATATTTTAATTTATGGGTTGATGATAAGACAGACCGCCAAAATCTCTTTATCACTTCACAGCTTAACGATCAGATTCATCGTCACTTAATATGGTGGGTATGCTACAAGAGATGATAGAAATTTGAAAGGTTGGGATAGTGAGAATAGACCGTACTATGATCTGAGATTCACAACAAATAATGTCTGCATGCAGAGCATCAAAACATGGACCTACCTATCACCATACATGTAATAAAAATTCAACAGAACCGGAGGCCCTGTTTCACGGTCAGTATCCTTGCATTGAAGTCGAAAACATGCATTTATGTTGGTGACAATATCCTTAGTCGTCATTAGCATTAAAAGTATGCCTAAAGTAGCATTAATAATTTAGTGCCAGCATTCTTACAATAAAAGGAAAATCATGCATCGAGAATGTCCACTAGATTTTCCTGCACTCAGGGTACAAGGTGCTTTAAGGATTAAACACAACGTAGTCGTTTCATCTTGACTTTCTGTAAAAAAAAATTATTGTTTGATCCTGTTGACTGTCGATGCCATCATTTGTGTGGTCCTTGGATTTGGCGTTATTCTCTACCTTGAACGTGTATGATTATCATCCACGAAATCAGTTATAGGTGTCTCCCAATTCAACTTGAATTTGATTTATTGTACATGGCCGAGTTGTGAAAAATCAGGTTAAAAAATTAGTAGAGGATATAGAAGGTGACTGGAGAAAGGAATTGTCAACATGATATGATAGCAAAACTGCTGATCATGGATGGAAAGGTTGTAAAAGTGTTGAGGATAATTGAGTTCGACAACAGTTATGTGTTTCTGGAGTTCAAAATGGCTGATATGCCATTCATTTCTTGTTCTTGTAAACCGAGAGTGATGTTACAATCTGATGAGCTAGAAAGGTCGTGGTAAGAATTTAACCCAAAACACCAAATTTGGCTCAAAATGACGTGAAGTTTGCTTTCTATGTTGAACTTTGCGGGTAGTGGTTTGCATGTTTCTGGCAAAGCTAGTTAATTTCAGATAGCCTTGTAAACCATCAGAGCTGCGTTCCTCGCACATAAGGTGCAGTTTCATGGTTAAATTGTCGAGATCCTTTATCAGCTTAAAGTAGCCTCCCCTCTCTTCTCTCGGTGGGTTGGAGAGTCAAATTTAAAACATTATAGTTGACAGATATTTATAGATAAATTTTCTACCTGGTATAATGATTTTGGAAAAGGGAACAATTCTAATCTATAAGCATTGATATGGTTTTCTTTGAAAGAATGACCAGACTTTGTTATTGAAAATGAACAAGAAGAATGTCCCTGGGAAACGATTCAAATGAGCAATTTCTAGCTGGTACGGTGGCGGGCAAGAGGCAGGTTTTGTATCTTCCTTTTGTATGCTGAGTTTTCTTTCTAATTTATGTTATTTGATAATCTGATCAGGCTGATGAAGGGGTGTTTAAGCCTTAGCTCTTGTTATTGTAAGGCTACATAACTGATTGAGAGTGATGGTAACCATCAGCATTTAAGCCATTTTCTATTTCTTTTGGACCATAGAACTTGCTAAAGTTCTTTAACTCCTAATTCCATTCATTCATTTATGTTTTTTTTTAATTATTTATTTTGAAGCCCTCGTTTCTCCAGACATGGTTCCTTTTCTGATCTCTTAGGAGCCTTGCATTTGCTCGACTTGATAACAGTTAATAATTGAGAACCAAAAGAAATATCTGACCTTGCAACTAAATAAGGACAATCATTGAGACAACTTCCATCAATTGATTCCAACTTTTGTGCTTGTTTGGCCCAGCGTTGGCAGTGTCTCTATATGCTACCTGATTGTTTGATGCTTCAAGTAAAAACGCAGAGGATTCACATTTTAGGTTAATGCTACCTGGTGTGTAGTGTTGGAACCAGATATTTAGTGACTTCTTGTACAAGGACCATCGAGGACGACCTGGGAGTTTATTGCCGGAGCCATTCACAGATGAGTTGTGGTTTCTCTTAAGGGTAAGAAATTTCCTGGAGCACCTTTGTCAGCAAGGGCGTCTCTGTTTTGGATTGCGAAGCGAGGAACTCAAACCTACCAAACTGATTTTTTTTTAATTGTATTTATGACCTTTTTCCAAGTTGTCTTGGCATTTTATTCGAATTCCTGATCATTAACCTTAAAGGCACAGGATATGGAGGCAACATAAAATATATTTGTTAAACAATATCAGATCCATTGCCTGTTTTGTAACTGTACAGGAGATTATTGCTTGAGAATATTTTTTTCTGATGGGAGCTTAAGTTGACAATGGCACAGATAATTATCCACCGCTTTTGGTTGAATGACTCTATTTTGCTGTGTATAAGACAACACTGGATACATGGCACATCTGTCCATTTACTGCCAAATTCTGTTAATGGTGAAAGCAATCTATTGCGCTTTTTATTGGCTATTACGCAGGTTGTAATTCGACATATCTTCAGCTAGCAGCCTCAGAGATACTCTGTAAGGAGGGGCGCCATGACTTTGACCTTAGTGAAGCAGAGTTGATTGATGGCGTCCTGTGTCGATGTCTTTCATGTTTGGGTTCCTGAATTATCACAGCATCATTAGAGTGGTTATTGCTTTTGAATAGGGCTCAAACAAAGTGCAATCAATCCTATTTAATTTATTTTTTATTCAACATGCATCAAGATTGTGGGCGAAACAGAGCAGCTCTTTTCTTCAGTTTTGGCTCTGGCTCTCTCACTTGTATTGATTTGTGCATTTTATCTAAACAACAGTTACTATTTCAGAGTGGAAAAGAGAAACGAAAAGTAGGTGAGAGGGAGAGATACCTTGCAATCCTTCTCTGTGTTAGGCTTCTTTTCTGCCTCACAATCTGTGCTTCGCTTCTTCTCTGGTGCTACCTGCAGCTGTGACTTATTCTCGTCAACCGATTCTGGCTGCTGCTGTCTCTTCAGTTTTGCGTACTTCTTCGCCCGTATAACCTTCATAACTTCTATAACCACATAGGGAAAAAGGAAAATCAGAATTTTATCGCCATACATATACTCGACAGATCTTGGTTCATCAAAAGAAGCATCATAGATGGAGAGTATTGAGAGACTAATCAATAATCACAAGCAGCAGCATTCTAGCCACATATACAAATATATTCTAACCTTGAGTGGTAACAAGGCGATAAGCATGACCAAGTGTAAGAGAATCGCTTGGCCTGAGAAGCTTAACACGGGTGAACTGCACAGTTTTGATGTGTTCTTGGTTTTCTTGATCCCCAGATACAGGCAATGGAATGATCAAAGAAACATAATGACCAGGGTTCATTCTCATCACCTCGCTAACGCTAACTGGCCAATATAACCTCTCTATCTTCCCACTTGGATGCTGTATAACCAGCGCTGCAGCATCTATGGCTTGACAATTCCCCATCTCTCTATTCTCTATCAATCCCTCTAGTTGGGAGTGAATGGAAGAAAGAAAAGGATAGAGAAAGATAAGGAAGGAGGCGAGGCGAGGCGAGGCGAGGTGAGGTGAGCACAAGTCTCTTTCTACACAGCTCCCATCACCCTACAAATATGAGTGCTAGTGTTGGTAATAAAGCTCTTATTCATCAAGCACAAGCAGCAGGCCATCTCTCATTTCCCAACTAACTCTCCTCTCCATGTGGGTCAATTTAAAACAAACAAAAAAAAAAAAATTGACGTTCAAATTCTTGGTATCGCTAAAACACAATTAACACCAATATTAAAAACCAGCACTTATTAATACGTACACTATGCAATATCATTAATTAAAATAAGTACTGGTGTTTAAAATAATCGGCACCGGCATGGATCCTGGAAGCTGGTGGGGTTGCCACGTGGAGAAGTGTCAGGAGATGGAAGCGTGGCCGGGCATCCTCTCCGGTATCGACGGGGCCAAGGGTTTTGACATTTATTTATTAAAGAGTTACACTATAATTTTTAGACTTTTGGAAATACAGATAGATAGGTAGAGGTTGCTGTCTTAGTTCGGTTTGTTGCTGCCTAAGAATATAATGCCCGAGGAGGCAAGGGTTTATCAGGTCAGGCGTGTGCGAGGGAGATTCCCTTGCCTGGACAAGGACACCCCATCATCTTATCCACGTCCTATTCTTTCTCACAAAAAGTTCATCAAAACTATGGATATTTTACCACTGTTCTTCCTCTCTTCTTTTATCCCAGCTTATATAGCTTGTATGTACACTTTTGTCTGCCTTCATATTCTCAAATTACTGAATTTCTATAGATTAACCTCGCAGAGTTTTCTTTTCTTTTCATTTTTCATTAAAAAAATAAAATGGAAAGGTTAAAGTTTTCTCGAGTTACACAATAGAGGGTAATTACCTCCTGTTACATAGTCATAATTGAAAAAAAAATATATATATATCATTGGAACTTGAATCTTGTCTTGCATACTAAATCTATAGGCATAATTTGCTCACCTATTTTCGAAGTGCTTTAGATGTTCTCATTTTCACATATGACATGCAGGGCATTGCACATAAGCAATTTAAGAATCCGATTTATTTTTTTTTAATTTTTTTTCTCAAGCAATTATATACATGCATTGTTGGTTTGAATATACAGAACACCCGATACCATTATCATAATGTAATATTGTGGTGTTTGTTTTTGCGGCCTGACATGTTTTTAAATTTTTATAGTTTTAAATTAATTTTTATGTGTTTTTGAAGATTTTGATGAGGTAATATAAAATTTGTTTTAAAAAATATTAATTTAATATATTTTCAAACTAAAAAAATTAAAAAACAATTTTTATTAATTATATATAAAAAAAGAGTAGCATAACTTTTTTTGTGGGAGGTCCACCGACCACAGTCCGATGCAATTCAAATGGACTCAAATTAAAGTAACACATCTTGGTACAGAATAAATATTTTATGCTTTAATTAATACATGTTGATTAACCAACTTAACAAGGGAGACAATTTTTCAAGTGTGTGGAGGGAGGTGGTTTTATGAATAGATGAAATGGAGACTCGATCAGCCCCTAGCTCGACGATCCAGTCAAGGGTGTTTTTGTCTTTTACCAAACATGAAGGCATGAACTTAATTTACAAGATGGAATCATTCCTTCTATTCAAAAAGAAGAAGAAAAAAGAATTAATCCCTTGCCTGCCTGCCTCGACATGTATTTTGGGACGATCAAGAATAGCAAGGAAGACTCTCTTTCTGGAAGGTTGCATGCCCTCTTAATTATCGCATAACCTAGAGTTATTGGCCTTCCATTTAATGCATTAAAAAAATAACAGCTAACAAGACGAAAATAAATAAATAAAGAAAGAAAAAAGGACGGATATATACTAATATAGGACCAACCAGCATTTAGAAAAGAGAGGGGAGCGAGAAGGGAGCTGCCGGATTTGATTGTGTGGAAGCAAAACCCACTGGCAGTCATCAACTACAGTGTCAGTGCTGTGTCTTCTCTCGCAAAAGCCAAACGTCGACACAGGGATCTGACGCGATCGAAGATAAAACCCACGAATCATCTGTTTATTTATGTCTAGGTCATGCGGCTGTTCATAATTTATTAATTCGTGATTGGATTACGAGCAAGGATAACCTAACTGGGTTACGTTAAAGAGAAAAAAGGACAGTAATCTTCGCGAGGATCTTTGACTCTTGTGCTAAATCTACAGAGGTCCATGCTAGATTATCAGTTTCCCGATACGTACGAAGGGTTTACTTCCATGATTCACATGTGTGCAAACATCTCTGATTACTTGTCAGTGCATGCAAGCCATGTGAGGTGTCGGAGTTTTTCGGATCTCATATTTAATGGTGAATGGACTATTATGACTGCTGTAGGGGACTACACCCTCTAATTTAACATGGAGGGTCCTTAACCTCTTATGACAATGGGCGAGGCAAGCTTGTACTATTAAAATGGTAGTGGTCTAGAATCTAAATTTATATGCTCTCCATCTGCTGGTGGATGCAGCTCAGACTTTACTTTAATGTGGAGAGATTGTAGTTCCTTGTGGGGGCAGCAAGATTAGGTCTGGTATCCCTCTGTGCCTTGCCTTTGAACATTCTAATTTCCGATATCATAACTTTCCTACCAAACGCTGGAGTCTTGAGGGCGGTCTTGCTAGTGGGGTTATCGCTGTTTTCTTTTTTATTGTTTATAGGACACGATGATCATCTTTTTTTTTAAGAAAAAAAGAAGTTGCTTTCTCTACATTCTTCCCCTTTAATACAAAACACGAACTATCCATTCAAGAGTGAGTACTCTAGGGAATATTGTCTATTGCAAGAAAGAAACAAAAGGGATGAAGTACTGTTGAAGATTCAAATGATAATATGTGAAAGTTTAATAAAAGAGAAGATGGTCTTGAATAAATGTTCACCTAATTAAGCTATCAGCTGGTGCCCATTGATCCCTTGGCGGTCGTCGTTTATGTACAGTGCTACCAAATATTCCAGCTTGTTAAACCCCATCATGCACAAGTCAGTACGATTTGTACACCAGATCACAGAAACTAGATTTGTGTTAATCCCAGGAACAGGAAGGTGGATATGGAAACAGTAAGCTAGCTAGATATTGCATGTTCATGAGATTATGCATTTGTGCAATTTACTCCCTAATTAACCGGATCGTTTCCAGGTAAGGGTTCCATGAGCAATCTCGCACTCTTGTTGCTATTGGTTTCCAAAACATTAATTAACCAAATTACTCTCTGATTTTTGCTGTGGTATGCTATGATTATCCCTCTATTTAGCAACCAGGTGGACACTAAAGGGCTTGCTTTTAATACACATTACACTAAGCTCATAATCAGAAAGGAGATCGAAGAGCATTGTCAACAAGCACTAGTGCTAAGATGGAGGGATTGGGATCCATTTGAATATACAAGAACATACGTGTCCCATTTAGGGAAACGAAAAGGTTATAATATTCATTAACAGTCGTGTACTGTAGGAATATAATAGGATTTGGATCAACAGCATTAAATTAAGGTCAAAGATGCGGGCTTTCTCCACTTTTTAATTATTTATTGTCGTGCATCCGTAGAAAAACTAATCTGCCTAGTGTTTTACTGTTTCAATTACGAATTTACAGGGTTTTTTTTTCCTTTTTTTTTCATAACCATAAGTTTCTTCTTTTAAATTCATTCATTTTCACATTCTTTTAGATTTGCCTTTCCATTTGCTTCAATTAGCTTATTATTGGTTCTTACCGTGTCAAAAAAAAATAATTCCAACGTTGAATTTATGTTCAATTTTAAAAAAATATTTTGAATTTTTTGTTTAATAGATGATTGAAAATATATAAATTGAAATTAAGCTTAGTTTAAAAAAAACTGTTTTATGTAACAAAGAGGAAATATGTTCAAGAATTGAGGAGGGAGAGAGGAAAAAAAGAAAAAGAAAAAGAAAAGAAAGAAAAGAAAAGTTGCTCTTTATAGACACATTGAAGGCTCATTGATTACGTCCCCGGAGTGCGGCTGAAACGGATATTTGTGAAAATTCAAAAAAAATTGCTAATTTTTTAAAAATATATTTTTAAATTAATTTCATGTTCTGATGTCAAAAATAAATTTTTAAAAATAAAAAATATATATTATTTTAATGCATTTCTAAGTAAAAAACATTTTAAAAAATAACTTTAACATTTTAAAAAATAACTTTAACATTAGTTGGTAAGTTCTTGAATATTTTAATTAAGCAACCTTTATATATATGGAAGTGTGATCATCAATGCTAGCATTGGTATATTAATTCTCTTTATAATGGAGAATTTAAGTGGTCCTTAAACTATATAATGCAGCTGCAAGCATCTTCTTCTGCATTCCAATTTCCAGCTAGTGGAAACAACTTTTTAACTTGAAAAAGATTCAATCCTTGGTAATGGTGGGAATTGTCCGTGGGGATGTTTGTGAGTGTAGTAGTGGATGTTTTTAAAAATAATTTTTATTTGAAAATACATCAAAATAATATATTTTTTATTTAAAAAAAATTATTTTTGACACCAATACATCAAAATGATCTAAAAACACCAAAAATATTAATTTAAAATAAAAATTTTTAATAAAAAAACAAATACCCCTAAAAAAAAACTGCTATTCATGATTGGAAGACTTGTAATGTGAAAGACGTGGCATTATTATTTCACAAGGAGCTCACTAAAGTTATCAATGGAAGAATAAAAAAATTCCCCTACCAATAATTATCTCCTATAATTTATATATGGATACTGATACGCTTCTGTTTGATCAAGATCCTTCTATGATGC
>Ga0325411_1009821_pt1 | contig 10154 bp, 6 predicted proteins | sample PopdelMetagenome_13_FD_206181 | JGI IMG/M metagenome (GOLD analysis project Ga0325411, IMG submission 206181) | Populus deltoides microbial communities from Bellville, Georgia, United States - Xylem-PdIQD-R4 | ecosystem: Host-associated > Plants > Phyllosphere > Stem > Wood/Secondary xylem...
TACCTTACTTGTTAAGACAAACACCTGATAATCTCTAAACTATTTTCATTCTAACCGGAACATTTAGTTCCTAACAGTTAATATAGAAACTCCCTCTAGGAGTCTATAGGCTCTTCAACTCGATCTTCAGTGAACAATTCTTCTTGAGAATCTTCTTCACACTACAATCACGTGTTAAGAGTATATGGTATGAAACTCGGTGTAACTCCTTAACTGGTTAGGCACTCTTGCTCCGCTACAAGTGTTGCTCTACCCAGTGTTATTCTTGCATGCTAATGCTTTAGATTATCCTTTCTTATATACGCATCCATTTGATAAGGATAAGAACTGTATCTTCAAGCTTCCTAGTTTGTTACGTTCTTAACATACTATTATTTGACTTTCATAAAAAACTTCTCTAACAGTTATCTTCAAATAACTTGTATTTATCTTCTATCTTAACATCTTATATAATTTATCCAAATAAACTAAATAATTATATAAAAAATCATGTCATATCCTAAAAGATAAACTTGACTAATTACTTATCTAATTTTAGATAAATTAATAATCTAAATAAATTCATCTTTAGCAACGCAAATTATAATCATTTACTAATCAAAGCCAATCATTTTGACATTTACAATCACCCTTTTTAATTGATTTGTGACAAAACATAATAAAAATGAATTATCATGCAAGTAGTTTAGATAGTTTGATCATAAACAAATACTTCTTTAAAGTATTCCTGCAAGTACAATTGAAATAGTGGTACGTAGTATGAGAACAATTATTAATATTTATACAATAACATTCTAACAGTTCCTAACTTGTTTCATGCAATCAGCTCATAACACATTCAAAGAATATTCCATGTAGCATGTTGCACCCTAATGGTTCATAATATCTTCAAAGTGCAATTATCATGCATCATATATTGCTATACTATGCATCAATTTCAAAGTGCATGAAGTATTCAACATACAGGTTTTTATGCTACAAAAAAAAATTTTCTAGTTATTATAGACTAGAATATTCAATATTAATTACTGATTAAAAAAATTAGTAAAATTACAGAACAATAAAAAAAAACATATTTGACGACTAGCTGGCTTGCTTTCTCTTCCTTGCATGCATCTTTGTCTCCCTCTTGGTTTGGCACTGATTATATTCATCATTACCAATAACAACTAATGCACTTGTTCGATGTTCAAGCTGAGTTGAACAAGTCTGTTATTAACCTGCACAATATCTTAGTTCATATCTATGAGCAACTTATCAACTACATCAATCTTATGTTTCCACTTCCTAGTAAAACTATTAAACATGTTTGATAATACTTGTAATTGTTCTATTATAAGTAGGAGTAGGGATTCGTTTGAGGAGTTTTGGTCTAATAGAAGGTAAACTCTCCAGGATGTGACCTCTTTTTACTGACCACACTTCAAATTTCACAAGAGTTCTAACTAGATCTTTCCATACATCTTGATTATTAGCTTACTATCACGCAAAGGTACTTTGTCCATGACTTCTATCCTAATTATCAACCCTTTAAAAGGCATACCCACTTCTTTCTCAATTGTAGCTTTTTGTATGACATCAATAAAGTAAGTGGTTAGGTCAATAGGAACATCAATAGCAATAGCATGCATGAACTAAGTTTTTTCAATTGTCAACTCAATATGTCTTGCAATAGGTTAGAGTATTGTTGGCATAATTTTTGCTAATAATAGGTAAGGAGGTACCATAATGTATATAGGCAGTTTATGTGCTTTGGCAGACCATTATGATCATATAGAGCCAACAAACAGATCACTCATCTGAGTCTTGGAAGGGGCTCTTATTCCCTTATAGATAAAGCTAGGATATATGATTTCAGGTAGCTCATATAACTTTCCAATGACAGCAGGAGATAGCTCAAGGGTTTGACCTTACATAATAGAAGTAATGAAGTGGTCATCAATATTGACAAACTCATAATTGACATAAAACTCACTATATATATATATATAGAACAAATACTCCTTTAGTCAGCTTACCTCATTGTCTTTTCTTAAAAATGTCCTCTATAAATGCAAGTGTGGGGTTAGAATGATCACTTATTTGAAGAAATGATGGGTTATTTAATGGGTATCAATTAATTTTTTTCAATTTTATTCTCAAGTTGAAAATTTATGGAAATTAATTTTTTATGGAATTGATAATATTAAAATGTATTTAATTTAGGTTGAATAATCTTGAATTGAACAAATAATAGATAATTAGTTAGGTTATGATTATTTGCTATTAATTTTATTATTTAGTTCACATTTTGATGCAAAAATAAATTAATATAGAAATGATAATTAGTTATTGGATTATGAATTCACTTTTAGTAAAAAGTTGAGTTTTGAATTGATAGTTACATTATTAATAAATATCATCATCAATGTTCTATATAGGTTTCAAAAGTAATTAGTTATTTAATAGGTATCAAATAGATTTTTTTAATTTTATTCTCAAGTTGGAAATTTGTGGAAATTATTTTTTTATGGAATTGATAATATTAAAATGTTGGAGTTGGAGCAACTGGTGGACCCGATACAAATCAGGTTTATGTTATACTTATAGCATCGACCCGAGATATAAGGGTGGGTTATACTATTTCAACGGTAGGTACACAACATTTCAGCACAAGCTAGACGTCATTGGTCAATGATGAGATGGTCTGAGATAGAGTTCAGAAACAAATGACTAAAATGAGGACACAACTAAAATAAGAAATAAGAGCATAGGTTGAACAAGAAAATGGGAGGAAATACGTGCATATTTCACTTTACATTTTCTTCCCCCTCCTAGTGCTTCTGGTTTAGAATATTTTCCTTCCCCGTCACCTATTTAGAGATTTTAATTTGTTTGGATTTGTTTTTGTATGGAATTCATTTTAATATAATTATTATCGAGCAAGATTCTTATTAATGTTATTGTTGTGAGTTTCAAGGATTATAATCACAAATGCATTTTGGGATTATAACAACATTAAAAAAGTGTGATAATTTGATAGAATCACCAACAAAAAGTTTATTTCGTTTACATTCCCATCAACAATTTTAGGCTATATTTCATCAGAAAATTACAAAAAATTTTGGAATTTCCAATGAAAATGCAACCAGAATCTTCTGATAGTGATTTTGTTAAAATTGATCACTCACAGTTTGATGAAATTGGCAAAGAAATCGGCGATAAAATATTATATTGGCAAATATGATGCATTTTTGATGGAATATACGATGAAATATTTCATCAACAAATAAGGATCCAACGAAGTTATCGATAAAAAATGGATTGTAATTTTTTTTGCTTGAATATTCCATCAGCAATACCGTTAAAAAAAAAAGTTACTGACAGAATCATTGATGAAATGCAAATCCTGATAAGCATATTGTCGACAACATGTTTCCATTGGTGATTCTATTTATATACTAATTGCCACCATAAGTTTTTCTTAAACATCAGCATAACATTTTGTCAGTTTTTTTTTTATTTTCTAGTGGTGTCACACAAGTTCACTCAAGAAGAATAATCACAAGTTTGTACAAGAACAAAAATGCACCACCACCACCACCACTTTTCATTATCATATTAAATAACTATTTTAATTCAAATAAGATTTTAAAATATAATTTATATTATTGTTTAATTATAATTGTATTGTATTAATCAAGAGATTATAATAAAATATTATCATGGCTTAATTAGAAAGTGTTTGGCAGCTTGAAACAGCTGGCCACTATATGACGTTCTTGAAGGCGCTTTTGGAGAGAAGTATAGGAGAACTTTAATTCCTAATTTTAACCATAAGGCCTATTGCGTTGGATTTCTTTTGTAGCATTGTATGTATGAAATTTTTTGGATATGGATAACAATGAAAGAGTGCAACGAGCTCATTTTTTATCTTAACTGTATTTGAAATTCATATAGATAGTTTTATGATATGATTACTAAATCTAATCCCATTGTTATCTTTTATTTCTAAAGTTGATTTATAGTATGTAACAAATCCATCATAATATTGATTTTGGGATAAATATATTGACAATGGTCATTTGGATCGTATATAAGAGCAGAACACGCTACTTGAAATGCATTGAGATTTTATTATTATTATTATTATTATTATTATTATTAGCCATTGGACCATATAATATATATCAATTAGATTATTATCACGCGCTCGTTACCGGTTAAATATGTTTTTTTTAACGTAAAAAATATTTAAGTATTGTTAACGCGCGTGTTTTTTAGTAAAAAAAATCATGTGAGAGTTGACTTGATGGATACAAAAACAACCCAAGTGACCGTTAAGAATATAATTTGACTAAAAAAATTCAAAATGAAATTATTTTTTAAATATTGAGACGGAAGCATATTGAATTGACTCAGGTCAACCCAATATCATATATATTACCTAGATCATGAGACCGATATAACCTCATAGAAAATAAATCAAAAAAAATTATAAAACTCAATTTCTATTTAACTTAATATTAAAGGATGTGAATGAAAAAAAAAATAAAAAAAAATAAAAAAACCTGAATTAACTTGTTAAATTCACGATGATGTTAAGTCAATGAGATTGGAATAATTTTTTATTAAAAAGAGGCATTTGTTTCTCCCTAATTCAATTCATTAGAACTTTGACAAATAACTTTTTCTTTTAATCTTTATTTAATAAATCATGCTACTAATAAGAACTATATGTTACTGTTAAAACAAAAAAGAATTACATGAACGAGAGAATACAATTTTGACTGAAAAATATTCTTTTTTCTAGAATTTTAACTTTCTTTATAAATATCAATTTTAGTTTTATATAATTAAATAAAAATAAGTTTCGAAAAATATTCCACGGCTGCGCAAACACTATGATAGTATATGTGTATGTGCGTGCATGTGTGTCTCTTTTTCTTGGCGGGCTGGTTCAGAGATTTGCTTCTTTCCTTCTTTTTTCAACATCAACCACTTTCTTTCTTCCCTGTCATCATTGTTAACGTCTATCTTTGATAATGAGTTTTACTACGAAAAGAGTACTTGCAATTACACTACGATTGACTTGGAGATCACCTTTTCCACCTTCTCCTTCTCCTTTCTTGCCCACTTTCTCCACTGCTCTCTCTCATCTAATTTTTCTTGTTCCATAATCCCATGGGATGAGCTCAGCCCCTGCAGAACCGACAACCATTCCGTTTCAGAACTTCAAATTTCTCTTGCTGAGCTCTTGCGTTTTACCATTACAACTATAAATTTTCGCAAGGAAATTTTTCAATAAATTTTACCAAAAACTAAATTAAACATAGAATAAATGATAATATATATTAAACAAGAAAATGTCGATAATGCTAATCTCAATATGGATTTCTATAAAGCCAATGAATTGTAGGCGAAATGATTTACTTTCTGAACGAGTTATATGATCCGGAATAGTCCAATTATGCAGATTTTTCTCTCTAATTTAGTACTCGTGTGTGTATTGAAAGTGACTTTTTGATTTTTACTTAGAGATCACGAGCTCAATATTTAATATTTTCTTAGAATTGAGGTTGTTTACATCACATGCACCCCAAAAAAATAAAAAATATCATACAACACATCAAGATGAAAAAGGAAAAAAGTCACAACATAGTTTTATGATAGCTATGAATATATACTGATTGGTCTTTTAGATTTTTTTGGTAGGAGCTGATTATATCAAAAGAAAAATAAAAATCATTCTAAAACATTCGATTTAAAGTAAATTGCTTCGTGTTTGTTTTCATGATAAAAGCACTTAAGGTTTGCCTAAACCGATTTATTATTGGAGGTATAAACTATTAAGACTTGGGATAGTAATTTAAGATTTGAGTCAAGTAACAAAGCTCCATCCTCACATTTGAAACGTAAGCGCTGGACTCGATAGGACAATGTGTAATTGATAGGTATAGATCTATTTAAGATTTTGTTGATTGAAATAGATCTAAAGGTCACCACTCATACTCAATGAACCTATGTAGGATTATACTAATCAAACCTAAATTTGCTCGCATTATCAAAGAAACATATAAAACAAAAAAAAATAACACAAGCATAAATTCAGACACAATTCAAATAGCAAATAAATATCTACAAATAATATTTACAATTAAAAATAAATGCTAAGTTTCCACAAATATTTATATTTATAAATTTATAAAAAATTATATATTGTTAACATAGTGACTCCGTTTCTTGAAAATGATTGATTGGATTGTTGAAATAATAGCTCAGTAGGGTATTGCCGGGCACCTTCGAATCCATAGAACCAGATTCATAAAATAAAAAAAAAATAAAAACCTTTATTATTGTTGTTGTTATACATGCATGCATTTATTTTTAAAAAAATTAAGGCATGTAATAATTGCTTATGATGCTAGTTAGGCAATTTATTAGGATAATGTCCAACGACGGTTCATTTATTCTAAATTTTTTTACGGATAAATACAATTAATATGCAATAAAACTACAATGAAAAACCATTTTATATCTTAAAAACATCTAGCACGTAACAAAAATAAATTAAGTTACATATTAAGCGATTATATTATTTGTTCAATATAGATTTAAGGATAATGCCTAGTGATAATACATTTATTGTAGATTGATTTTTGGATAATAAAATTAAATTAATATGCAACCATAATTGCATGGAAAAACACAATAGAGTAAGGGTTTTTCTTTTTTTTAAAAAAAAAAGTATGTACACACAATAAAATCATGTATTAAGAGATTTCATTATCTTTTCGATCAATTGTATTTTTAGGATAAGACCCAATGATGGTTCATTTATCCTAGATTGATATACGGATAATAAAAACCCTTAATACACAATAAATATTTCAAAACAATAATTACAAAGTTATGTATTATAAATATGGACGATATGAAGACTTGAAATAAAACAAAAGTAAAAATTAATGAAAACACTTATTTGACTCCTAAATAACCTAGATATAGAAAAGTTAAAGGTCTAAACAAAAAGTAGTAAACATGTTTTCGCAACTTGACGCAAACTTGAATTGTTACACAATTTTAAGCTCTAGAATTGAAACCTAGATAAAACAATATCGAAATAACTTCAAATTTAATATATAGTACCTTTATACCTAACAAATAATATATCTCAGTTTATAGGTCGTTCTCTTATTTCTAGGTATCGAAAACTCATGTATAATTAATTTATGGTAGAATTTAACTCAAAATTGAGACTACGATCAGAAGATATCAAAAAGAGCCCAAATTTAATATATATTGTGATTTCACCCCAAATAACCATTATATCAACTTTGAAATGATTTCGAGAATGTTTGATTTGGTTTCTTTATTGATTGTATTCATGGTAGAATTGAAACAATCTTGAATAACATATATTCTTTCTTTTATTTTTATTGGTTTTTATGCTACTGATATGTTTAGGGATAATAAAAAATTGAAATAACATTTTTTTTATACTAAGATGCAGAAAACACAGAGAAGAATAAGATTGAAAAACACAACTAAACTTATATAACATAAAAAAAAAATGAGATTTTTAGGAAGATATGACCTGATTTCAGAGCCCATCTCTAATACCAACTAATATGAATCTTATGATCACGTGGTCACACAACTCACAACAAGATTGACAATAAATCCTGGAAAGCCAAAACAGGTCTAATAGGAGTATGATACAATGGAAACATGTCCCAAAGCACCAACATTATTAGAATAAGAACCTCCACCATATGATTACTAGTTTACAAATGAGAAGTATAAGAAAGAATCCACGAAGATAGTTAATCTTCGATAAATCAATATAGTTTGTTAAAAAACCAGAGAATACGAGAATCTCTCTCATATAAGCTGTATAAATTTGACAATAATAGTATTATCCACTCTTCATTTTTTTCCTCACAAAGAGCATTTATACTTTTAAAAATAAAAAATTTAATATATCTACCCTTGTGAGCTAAATTGCATTTACAAAACTGATCCAAAACCTATACTAATAAACCTGAAAGTATGGACCTAAAGAAGCATTGGGCCATAGCTAAAAACTAATTAATAATGGAAGGTAACCATTACCACACAATTTATTCTCTCTATGTGTGTGCTAACCTTCTCTCCTCTCTCACGCTCTCTTTATAAAAAACCATAGCCTCATTCCTTAAAAATTACTTCCATACTTACTGTCAACCAACCTTATCTTCTCCAAACTCATCGCCCATGATAATAGTTGTTCTCTCTCTCTCTCTCTCTCTCTCTCATAACAACAGACCCAACCACCACCCATCAAAATATTAACCTTCATAGCCACCATGATTCTCGACTTTTCTTTTCATCAAAATCACTATCGCAAAACCATACTCTACCTGAACCATTCCATAACATAAACCAAAGAAGAATTGATTAATTTCACGAGAGAAGACATAACAAAAAAAAACTAAAAACATAACAAAAAAACAAGAAAATACTAAAAAAACCTCTCATCTTCTTGGGTTGTGATGGTGGTTGAGATTTAGAAGGAGTTTTGGGACTGATTTCAGGTGATTTTATAGGAATTTTGGGCTATGATTTAGGAGGATTTGGGTCTGTTTTTTCTAGGTTAATTTTGATGGGATCTCGAAAATAATGGTTTGAGTCTCAACTATTATATGCTAGAATGATGGTGTTGCTATGATGGTATGTGGCGTGTGTGAGAGGGAGGTACTGTGATTATTGGATGTAGACGATGGTAGCTGAATCGAGACTAAAAAGTCTAGATCAACAATGGTGGTTTCGGTTTTGTTTGGCTAGTGAAGGAGATGAGAATGTGAGTCTCGGTTAAAGCTTGTTGGATGTAGAGACAATCTTTTTTCAAAACTAGCTTACTTCTAGTGATTCTTACCCGGGGGCTATATTTTTTATCATTATAATAATAAAAAAGTTCAATCCATTAGGTTCTTTGATTTGTATTATACCTTTAGCACCCTTGGTTAAAAGGAGTTCAAGCAAATAAATAGTTTAGGCAAAATAGAATCAAGTCTTCTTATAAGGCGAAGCTACAAAAGATAAATCAGAGGAAATCCATTCCATTCAAAAGTAGGAGAGCAAGATGGGCACTTGGTTACCACCTTATTTGATTTTCCTAGAAAGCCTTTTTCCATTTCTTTCCCAGCTAGATAACCTAAACATAAAAGAGAAAGATAAAGGCTTATCAGCATGAAGAAAAGTTGTGATTTCGTGTGCTTCAATTGGAAGGAGAGATTTAGAAGTGGTGATCGGCCTTGGGTAACTATGGTTGTCATTGTGAGGAGAGTTGGGCTAAAGAGCTTGGCGACTATGTAAGAGAGAGTGTCCCCAAGGGGCATAGCGTGATGGCAAAGGGCTTGAGATTTGCACAGCAGATCTCGAGTTCGAGTCAGGACGTGCACCTCTTGTAAGAGCCTGGGACAGCCGGGGTTTAAATCGCTCACCTGAGCCTACAAAGTGCACTTTCCGAAGAGTGGGGTTTCCTCGAATCCAAAAAAAAGACTATGTAAGAGGGGGGAATAAGATGGAAAATAATGAAGGCTGGGTTTTATGATTTTTCTCTTTTTTGTTATATTTTTTTAATTTTGTTTATATGGGATTGAGTTTTGAAAAAAATAGGCTTCTTAGTTATTATTTGAAATATAATGATATTTTTGTAAATAAATATTTTTTTATGGATTTTAAGTGTTATCCATCTTTAAATTTTAGGTTGCAAAGTTTGATATTTAAAAATTTAATTACAAAAAATATATATTGAAAGTAATTTTTTCTAAAACTAATTATAAGTTAAGGGATTCAAAACACATGTTTTTTAGTTTTTTTAAATAGAAAAAATCATATTCGAACATAAAATTTTATTTTTTATTGGAATTTTTTTAGATAACAGAGTGATGTTTTTCTCTGAATGCGACCTATATTTGTTTTTTCATAAAACATTTGTGTTTGTTCACATCATTTCACCTTCAATTTTAACGGTTGGTGCAGACTTTTCTCCAACTCATAAAACAAGATGTTTTTTTTTTTTCTATTAATGGTTGGTTGTTCCCCAGGATAAATGATATGATAATTAATAGCATCGTATCCCTCTTAGTCACTTCATCTGAGTGACAAACTAAACACAATATGATGGCAAT